>Ga0116227_10003549_pt1 | contig 34549 bp, 19 predicted proteins | sample S1TSphgellanicum_FD_89693 | JGI IMG/M metagenome (GOLD analysis project Ga0116227, IMG submission 89693) | Host-associated microbial communities from peat moss isolated from Minnesota, USA - S1T2_Fb - Sphagnum magellanicum MG | ecosystem: Host-associated > Plants > Peat moss > Unclassified...
CTGAAACTTGAGACCTAATTTTAAGCAGTTCAGACAGCCAGGTTTCATTTTTTCTACCTTTCCTAAATAAAGGCTTCATGGAGTTGTATTTTGACCTCATTTGATTGACCACACAGCTTTGAATGAAATTTTCAACCTTCTCTGGTTTTATTGAAAGCCCCTCCCTCCTTTCTTTCCTTTTGGACTTGGATTTTGACCTCAGAAGATCTCAAACTTCCAAGATGTTTATTTGCCCATAACTTACTGAGTTTCAAACAATTTCAAAGCTAATGTTGATCTGGTGTGCAGTTGTGGTGTGTTTTGAAAAGCATCAGTGTGGATGGTCTGGAATTTCAAATTAAAACCCTAACCCTAATCAGCACCACTTCAAGCTGTACAGAACTAAAATCTCACAAGAATTAATAGGTGTAAACAGTTCCATGGTTTAAACCACTTTTGCTTGTGTGAAACTGGATATTGTTAAGATAGGAGCTCAAAGAAAACCCCAATGTGACAATCCTTGGCCCTTGTGGGGACAAAGGCCCAACAAAGAATAGAGGTATGAATGCAGCATATCTTATCTGCTGATCACTTGTACCCAAAAGTGTGACTTCACCCACAAGGGTTCCCTAAACCCTAAACCCTAAGTGCAGTTCCAAAGGCTCATGGTTGCCCATTCTTCCCCCATGAAATGGGTTGTTGACTAATGAGGAGGTTGGCTATGGGTAAAGATGCCATGTCTTTGATTTACCCGGCTAGTATATTATTGAGATTTACCCTTATCCAAGGGAGGGTAATTGTTTTGAAGAGGGTAAATAGAGGGAATATGCCAAAATCATCTTATAGCATATATGCATTTTCATATTTTGGAATGCATGTGGTTTCAAACTATGGTCATTAACTAGGGTTTTTCTTTTCAAATATGTGAAGTAGGTGGATTGGTGACTCTCCAAAAGAGGATTTACCCAAGTTTAACTACATGTCAAAGAATGAAGTTGAGGGTTTTGGGAAATCCCCCCATATTTAGGTGACATCCTAGAAGCTATAATCTAAATGTGGCAAATTTGGCTTTTTTCCTTCAAAATATAGTGACTTTATGCCACTTTTTATTGAAAAAAAGCCATGAAGGATTTCAGAGTTCCTTTCTTTTTTGGTCTTTAAGTACCAAAATTTTGCCAAAAAGAAACACCAATACTAATTATTGAATATATTTTCTTTATAAAAAAATCATTGTATTAATTACCTTGGAGAAAATTCTTACCATATGCTCTTAGAACTCGTTTGAATTTTACTATTTTTAATTTAAAATCCTTTGAATGTATTTTTACTGCTATTAATTGATTTGATTATATTTTGTTAATTTTTTGATAGGTTACATGTTCGAAATATCATGTGTTCATGTTTGCAATGTCAATTGCATACTTTTCTTTCTTCATTTTGAAATGTGTCATACTTGTGTAAAATACATTTGTTACCCTTACATTTACACATTTATACCTACATGTTATATATAAAGGATAAAGGACGAAATATTTATCTTTGCCTTTGCCTTGCAAATAGGGTAAATTTTCATCATTTTTTCCTACCTAGATTGGCAATTCTGCAGAGTGTTTATACTTGTGTTGGTCAATTACCATTCTAGCTTAACAAATTCAACAACAATTAATTACAGAAAAAATTGAACAATTTTCAATAAAAATTAATAATCTAGTGCCAAAACTTGGAAATATCTTTTTATATTTTACTTAGAAATAAGTATCTTGACACTCAAAATGATTGTCAAATAATAGCTTTGTGTAATATTGTTTTTCAATTTTTTAAAATAGAATTAAATATTCACCAAAAAATTTGTTGAATCTACAAAGTTATTAAACGATCCAAGCATGTTAAAAGGCGCCAAGGATTGTGAAGTCATCATAACATCTTGTAGGTCCATGATTTTGAAAAATGACAACCTTAATTTTAATCATTGAAATGTCATGAATTTTTTTGTATAGTGTTTTTATATTTGTGAATTTTCAATTCCAAGATTTTTGTGTAACTTGAATATTATTAACTTACCTCAAAATGATTGCTTTAAATGGGAATCCGAAAGTGAAATTTTATTTTTAATTTCAATTGTCCTTAATACTATGTGAAAATATACATTTTCTTCAATGATTAATATAAGTGAATATCATGGAAAAGAACTTGAAATTATGTTTCAATTTTGTTACACATGTTATAATATTTTGAACATGTTTTTCACCTTCAAAAATACACAATTTGATCAACTTTTTAAAGACTAATTTAATGGTTGTTATTTTATAATGGAGGGGCAAGTTGCATATCCTAGCAAATTTGATGTGTTATTTTTTATATATCATTCTTTAATATATTTTTTGAAAATCAAATGGATAGTTACCAAATTGGGATATATAATGGAAATTTTGGTACTATCAAAAAATTGTCTATGAGTAAATGCATGTTATTTGTAATTTGAACATCAATTTCCCTAAGCATTGAAACACACTACACCAAATTATTGTTGTAAGAACAATTAACATTGGATGACATTTTAGGATTAAAGAATTTTTCTTCAAATGGATATAAATTCATTATACATGTAATATGTTTCCATTTAATTTTGGGAAAAACTATTTGGTATGTGGAAGCTACATGAGTGCTTTGGAAAAAAATTAATGTAACCTTGGTTATTGTGGCTCCTTTTAACGTGCATTCAACCTTAATCAAGGTCTAGGTTCTTATGTATTAGATAACCTACTTGTTGATTCCAAGTTTTGGTAATACATGAACAAAAGTTTAATCAATTTTGTGTAACAAATTTTTTTAATATTTGAAAATGTTTTCTTGGTAAGGTATACTACAACAAACCATGGTTTTTCAAGATGTTCAACTTGAATACCCTATTTATTTTCACCAAAAATTTGGTCAATTCAACTAATTTAAGCTTTTAAATGTTGAAATGACAAGATTGTTTTTATGAATTCAATTTATTATTATTTTTTGAACTACTAATCAATAAGATATTTAGTCTAATATGACAAAAAATGAACACATTTAATTAAAAAAGACATGGGTGTAATCAAATAAAACATGCAATCAAATAAGGTATGTAATTAAAAAAACCTAATCAAAAATTTGAATGTGAAAAACCTAGCTCAAAAGACTTAATCAAATTGGACATGTTGAAATCAACTTGTCCAAGACGACTACTGGGTCTTTTACCAAATTTTCTAATCAAATAAATTGTGATTTGTTGGAATGAGATTACTTTAACAAAAGTAATACCTTATTTATATCCTTATGGGGACCATTGAAATCCAACCAAATGGGTTAGTTTTTTTCATCCATTTTTTTCATGTTTGTTTTTTCATCCATTTAGGTTTTCTTTTTTGCTTGAAACTTTAAACCATCCTTTTCACTTTTCACACAAGTCCACTTTCACTTCCTTTCAAGTTTTAGCTTTCAATGATGGCTTTTTGTAATTAATGAATATTTCAATTTTTTTCGCTCTTCAATGGCTAACATCTAAAATTCTATATAAAGGTTGCCATAAATATGTTGTCATTCTGATTTTCTTTGATGTTATTACAAGTGTTGATCAAAAAAATAAATCTATAAACATTGTAGAGTGAAGATTTGTATGGGTGTAGAATCTCCCATCAATGCATTCTCAATTATCAATTTTCAAACATTGAATTGAGTTTTGCAAGAAAGTGGGGGACTTTCTTCTTTTGTTATAAATGTGTGTGTACATCTATTTTTGTCAATTTGCAAATGCATGGTGTAATATTATTATTCTTGAAAATTTATTGAAACACTTTTTAATACAACCTTGAAATTAAAATTCCAAACCCAATTGTTATCCAAGAATTAAAACCATCTTTATGATTTTAGAGTTAGAATCCAATTTCACTTTTGAAGTTCATGGGTGCTTAAGTTGATTTTTCATAACCTTGATCCCAAAAATATTGTACCTTTGTTTGTATCTTTGAAGGCCTTGAACCTTGCTAAAGGTGGCAATTTTAGTACCAAAATGTTATAGATTCTTTAATGCTTGAAGTTGCATTTAGATTTATAGTTGTTTACTTTGTTTTTTCCATTGAAATTCATGTGTGTTGAAGATTATTTCTCACAATTCACAACCCTAATACCAAATTTTTCCTTTATTTGTATCCTTCAAAGTTTTGAATCTTGTTAAAAGGTGAAAAGTTTTTACACAAAATGTTAAAAAATTCTTTAAATATTTAAAGTTGCATGATGATTTTTAGTTGTCCACTTTTTTTCTACCTTTGAAATTCATATGTGTTTGAATTCATTGTCCATATGTTCACACCTTGTGTGCTTGAAGGTTTAGGGTTACTTGTTGTTTGGGCAAATGCATGTTAAGGTGAATCACTTTTGTTGTCACAAAGTCCATTTTTCTATAGTGTTGTACAGTGTAATTGTTACATGTTATTGTATGTGTTAGGATAATTTTGTAAATAGGGATTCATTTTTAGGTTATAGATTTGAATATGTGCATAATAGACTGTCACATGAAATTATGATTAAAATATCAAAAGCTATGGACTTTTGAAATTGAAATTATAAGTGTTCACAAGTAGAATTGAAGTTATTCAACTTTGATAAGGGTTAATGGTTGGATTTTAAACTTTTAAGGGGCTTGGTTTTAATTAAAATATATAATGAATAAAAAATATTGAATTTTTTTGCATCGAATTATATGAAAATATTGAGTCATGGATTTTTGTTCAAGGTAAAAGTCAAAAAAACTTCAAAAGTTCATAACATATTGAAAATAAAGTGATTTATGTTGGGATTTTGCACACATGCCTTACTTTATGACCTCTAAATGTGCTAATTTTTCAATGGGATAAAAACCTTAAGACCATAAAAATAACAACCCTATGCCTATGTCTAATTGTAATGCAATGTAAAAAATCTCCCAAATAGAATTTTTTTAGACTATTTTCTTGGATAATTTTGGTCCACCTTAAGGTGCCAAGACCAATTTATGATGTTATACAAAATATTTTCTTTAAAATATTAAAGTTGAAATGTTTGAATCCGATGTTTTTTGCTCTTGAATCAAAGCCATTTCTTTGGGATTTCAAAACCTAAATCCAATTTCTACTTATGAATTTCATGTGTGCTTAAGTTATTTTTCATAAGATATTATTTTTTGAGTACCTTTGGTTGTATGTTTGAAGGCATTGAATCTTGTTGAAAGTGAAAAAAATAGCACTAAAATGCATTGCAAATTTTTTAAGTGTTTGAGGTTACACATGGAACCATAGTTGCCCACTTTATTTTATGACTGTAATCAATAATACATTCCCAAAAACCTTTAAGTTATGCTTCCCATCTCATTTATGTGCTTGTAATTAAAGGTGTTTCAAGGTTTTTTCATAAAAGTTCAAAGCAAAAATGGCAAACATTGAAACATTTAATGTAGATGAGGACTTTATGCAAGATTTTGATTATGACATTATTGATGATTTGGCAATGGGGGTAGTTGAGCATACATGGCCAATGTTTGGTTCAATTTCAACACCAAGCACGCCATCTACTTTTGAAAGCATTACAACCCCAGCTAGCAACCTAGATTTGGAAGCAAATGATACATGGGAGGTACTAAAAAATTATTCACCTTGAATCAAAAGTCTTGGCTCTGTCAACACATGTTATTTTTCCCTTGGAATTTTTTAATTGTTGATGATAATAGTAAACTATTTGTTTTTATAGTTCAAATCATGTGTTATGTCATTTGCCAAGAATATAATTTCAACAATGCCACCAAGAAGGGGAAAGGTGTTATCACATATAATTAACAACCTTGGGACTATTTAAATATGAAAAAACATATCTTGTTTGAACACCTAGGTGTTTAAAGGGTATGTTGAAGAGTGTTAATATAAATCTTGTTGTAAAATAACATCATTGAAAATCTTCTAAGAAAAGAATTAATATTAGTCATGGGGCCATCATATAACATTTTTAAAATACCACCTTTTATAAAAAGGATGATTGTATAATCATAAACCCAAAAGTCCTACTATTATCAAAACAAAAGGTTGTTGAATAAAAAATAAATTATTACAATGCAAAAGAAAAAGAAAAAGAGGATTACCTTAGGAAAATGGTCTTACTTTTTTGAAATCAAGAAAAAACTCCATGTATGTGAATTATTATGAAATCCAAAATGAAGAAAAGGAGGGGCAAGGGGTTGAAAGGTAACTACCTTCCAATCCTTGAAGGTAGCTCCTCCAACCAAAAATACCATGATCATTGTCTATCCATTCCATTATGATTGTTACCTTCAACCAAATGCCTATAGATTATTCCTATTGTCTTGTTACATTTAACTTCCAACAAACTACTAATTTCCAAAAAAAAAACATTAGAGGAAGAATGAATGAATGAAATTAAATTAATTTAGGACCTACAATATTTTACATCAAACACAATGAACTAATATCATTTTAAGAGGGAAAATGAAGGCAAAGAAGAAGAAATATATTGAAAGAAAACAAAGCACACCAAGTTCCATAACTTTCGCACACTCCCTTGCATTACTTTTTCTTCCAACATACAACCTCCCCTCCATTCCTCCATAAGCTCAGGTCTTTACAAGAATAAAAGGAATCCTACTAATCCTTCTTTTCTGTAAATTATACAAGGTGAATCACATTCCACTTACAAAAGTAGGTCCTTATCCTAATCCTTCCACAAATTCCTCCTAATTTATTAGTAGAAAAGTACTAGTCACCCATTCCCATGAGCTAACTAACTTGATGGCTTCACATTCTAAATAAATTAAAAGACAATAAACATGTCTACCACTAGTAACTACCTAGTTACTATGAAGCCCATAAGACTAATTAATCTAAAAAGAATTTTTACCCTTAACAATGATAGAGGGCAAAAGAAATTCATAGAAGAGTTGTTGTTTGTTGCCAAAGGTTATATGTTTACTTTTGTTGTGAACACTCAATTATTGAAATGTTTGGTCATGCATCAAAATCCTTGAATCATGTTTTGAAATTGAAAGCAAATGGTTCAACATGCCATCCTTTCATTGATGACCAAAACATGGAAAAATATTTGACATATCAACTTTGGATTTTTATGTTACAACAGTGTTAACTTCCTCTCGTTTGTGAACATCAAAATTTGGACTTGACATATTCACTCATGTCATAGATTTCATCAACTCATAATGGATACCTTGCCATGTAACAATGGAAGACTTTGAAACTATTGATAAATTTAAAGTTGCAATGGTAGCATAGGTTAAGGACAAATAATTGAATGCCTATGTGAAGAATGTGGATGGTAGTCTTTTCACCCTTGCATGAATTCTTAGTTTTATGGTGATATGTGTTCCTTTTGCAGTTGTAATTCCTTGGCAAGGGTCATGCTTTGACCATGCTTTTAACAAAGCATGTTAATATTATGTTTACAATGATACAAATATTTGTGTTGGCTTTCAAGAAATTAATATCAAAGTCACATAATTTGTACCCTAAGAAATTTAATTACATGGAATAGGAAGTTAGGCAAAGGACATAGTGAATGGCAAAAATGATACACCTTCAAGTTATTCCCAAGGCTTGGAAGATGAACCCCTATTGGTAACAATGGGCAAAGATAGAAAGAAGAACAAAAAACTCATGAACACATTCATTAATTTCATGCATTAAAAAAAGAAAGGTGTGTGGGAACTTTGGGATGGGACTAGGATAAAGAACTCGATAATAAATAAAAATTAAATGGTTTTATTGCTTGAACAAGGCATGATCAAGCTAGATGTGATATGGATTATGAGTACAAAAGCCACAACTTACATTGGTGATATTAAAAAGTGGTGCCCTCAAAACCTTTTTTTATATTATCTAATGGAACCTTTTACAATATCATCAACCTTAGGTCTTGCAACTAAGCCTTCTATAAAAAAATTTTAAATATTTTTTAGAAACTTCCACACCAATTACATCTTTTAAAAGGAATTACATCTTTTAAAAGCTTTTATCAATTTTTTTTTCTAAAATTCAAAACTTCTATTAGTTTTACATCTTCTAAAACAATTTAACATATTTTTCATGGATTTTTTCAAAAAATTTAAGAAACTTCCAAGCATATTCCTAGGTCAAAACACATAACTAGGAGCCAAAAAGGGTGTAAAATGTTAGACATAATCAGTCAAAATCAAACATTTATTTTTTTATTACCATTTAAAACCACAATAATTATGACAAGTTAGTTCTTTTTCCTTCATATGAATGTCAAGGAACTTAGAGTAAAAATTCATTTGATCGAATTTTAAGTTTTGGTTTTAATTTAAGACGTTTGAAAATGTACACCTACTACGTTAGATGGAGTCAATTTTGCAAAGGATTATCAAAAGGACTCATATAATAAAAGAATTTTCATTGAAAAAAATATAGATGATAAGAACATATTAGCCACATTTGAAAAACATTCATATTTTTAAAAATGTGAATTTTTAAAACTTTAAAAATTCGAAGAATGTTTCAAAATTGCTTTAGAATTTGAGAATTTCAAAAGTCCTTTACCACATATAAATGGGTTATAATGTACATGATGTATGAAAAAAAGTTATAGCTTAGAGTATAATAGAACTAAAGAATGTGAAATTTTTATTTTTGGTGATGACTTAAAATTTTGATCATTTTTCAAAATGAAACATTGAATCTATAAGAAATCTACACACTTTTAAAAATTCATATTTATTCAATAATGATTAACAAAAAATGTGATTCATTGGGGAACATTTAAATATTTTTAATAAGTTACAAAAAAATTCATTCCAAAATTCATTTGCATGTAAAAGTTTTTTTTGGGTAAAGGGATTTACAATCGTTGTCCAAAATAATCCCTTTCACTCCTAGTTAATAGGTTTTGACCCTCCTCAAGGATCTTTTTGAAATTTAAAAAAACAATTCTTTGTAATTTATTGTTCATGGCATTTTCCCATCAAAAATTGAAAACCCTAATGAAGACCAAGTTTGTTAATAGGGTGATTTTGTTCCACGAAAGCCTAAACCACCAAGATGTCATCAATCTTTCTTATGGGAAACAAAAAACTTTGGAGTGATAAAGGCATATACTAAATGGGTAGTTTACAAAATGATTATTAAAGTAACTATGTTTTTTGTCGTGAAATAATGTATCCTCAATCAAACTTGAGGTTATTGATTTTTTTTTATGCCCTAAATGTTGTTTTTCTAATAAATGTGTCCATGAAGAATGAGATTGAATAATTTAAAACCAAATCCATCAATTTTCTGAAAGGGGATTTTGAGTTTGAATTACAAGCATTGTTCATGCAGATAATGGCATAAGTAATAACAATCTTGGTTCCATTTTTGTCATTTGCATCTACTTATAGTGTTAACATGTTGATAACATGTTTGCATCGATGTTAAACCCACATTTAAAATGTTTTGATGTGATGAAAATATTTGTACGAAAAATAAAAAAGATATAGATGGTGGTAGAGTATGACATCATGTGTTTGGTGTGTCTACTAGTGGTCCCTTTTCAAATCCAAATCTTGGCATTATTGGCCATGTAGGCTATGGAAACCATTAGTGGTTGTTAATGCAAATTCCACTTTTTGGGCAATGATTTCAAATGAGGCGAGTTTGCATGGGTTGTTTGAAAAATAAATTGTTTTTATTCCACCATTTACATGTGGAGGCTGAAGATTGTGTTTTGCCCCCACCTTGGTGGAAACCACACGAAATACAATTTCCAAACATCTTTAATTTTGTTGCGTTAACTTTTTTTGAACTTCTTGGGACTTGGATTGAGACTAAATGAATATTTAATATAGTTAAAATTGGACAAGCCTATGATGTTGTAAGCTAATAGGAGTTGAAAACTTAAACAAACTCATCATGATAATGAAAATCAATGGTTGACTAATTATGTAAATGCAAATTGTTCACAAGACAAGAAGTCCATTGATAATTTTTTTACAAAAGAGGCAAATATCATTGATGATAATGATACTATGTCAGACATAACTAGTTATTTCAAATGTTCATGGGTTGGAGCGATGGAATGTTGATAAACATTTTATTTTTACTTTTGGAAACTCAACAACTTTGGCATTTGCCATGTGGTTGTTCATATTTTGTGTAGTGATGAACATTTTTTTCTTACCATGGGTGATGGGTGATGTTCATTTCTGTTTTGAAAAAAGGGTGAAAGCAATTCAAGTGGACCAATTAGTGTACCTTTTTAGTTTGAATTACAAGTACCAAAAAACCTATCATAAAATTGTTAAATATGTAATTTGATTGGATCAAAAAATAAAAATTAGTATGACGTTTAATCCTATATACTAATATTTTAGAAAAAAACGTCTAGTATGTAGTCAATTAGGTTATTATGAAATGCAAGTAAGTTGAAAATAATGTGTTCATTATCAATAATGGATTTTTGAAATTCAAAAATTTGGATTGGTCAACTAATTGGATTGTTAATAAATTGGAGAATTCATATTAAATTCCACTCCAAATTGTTTATAATGACTAAATAAGCCTTGAAAAATTATTGGTGTTTTTCCTTAAAACTTTATTCGAATGGTAGTTATGGACTTTTGAAAGGTTAGAATTGGACCTTATTTTTAAAAGTCCTTTTGAAATGGAATTGTTTTTTCAAACTTTTTGTGCTTAATGAAGTTGTTTGAATTTTTATTTATTTTGGCCTTCATTCATGGGGACTCTATGGGTTTCCAAATAACATCCACCATTACATATTACATCAATAATTTTTTAAATAGGTAAATTTGACTTAGATTTGGAAGTTTTGCAAGTGGATAAACATTTGGTAATCAAAGGTTACAATAATGAAATCTTATAAATCAACAACCATGTCCATTTGACTACTTTTAAAAATCTTGCTAGGGACTTATATCAATTGTATTGTTGTTTTTCCTAATCAATGAACATTACAATTGTGTTAATGAAATATAAGAATTTGTGGTTCCCTAAGGTTTTAGTTACACATAATTATACTACAACATTGTTCAATGTGAAGCAATTTGTAAATAGAATAAAACTAATAAAAATGGTTTTAAAAATATTTTTACTTAATAACTAACCTAGACATTAGATTAGATGGTTTTAATTAGATGCCTTTGAATAGGTTTTGCAAAAATTGGCCCTTATGCATATGAAGTTGTTTTTACAAGTCTCAAAATTAGATATATAAAGATAATTTGATTAATTGACCATTTCATTAAATTGATATTAATAAATGGGTCTTAAATTTTTGAAAAAATCTTGTTATTTGATACCAAGTATATGCAATTTTTTTAATTTTAAATATTTTTTGAATGGATATTGAAAAAATCAATAACTTACTATGATTATTCATACCTTACTTGCAATGATATGGAAATTTTTTAGTTTATTTTAAGTTGATATATTTTTGAGATTTTACATTTACCCTTACTTGATTGATATATTAAAATGAACATACCTAACCAACACTAGAAAACATTATGTGAACTAAAAAATATATATTAAACTTTTTACAATTTTAAACAAATTTTACACAATTTTTCAAACCATTCAGATTTACCTACCAACCCAAAATCCTTAGTCACACAAAATACATCATGTTACAATAGACTCATTAAATAAAGCCCCAAGATCCCAAGTGTCATTACTTGTTTCAAACACCCATGAAGTGGAAGATAATAGTGCTATAAAAACTTTCACAATTCAAAATCTCCAAATTATTCCAAAATTTTCAACATCAAATTAACCATGCAAATCCAAAATGTTTAAATCCCCATTACAATCTCCAATTACTCTCAACCAAAAATGTGCATGTGTTAATTTACCTTATATTTTTTGATTTAATGTTTTCCCATAAACATGGTTTAATAGCCCTTCAGAAGTCCAAAATTTCTCATCTAATACCACCTTCCTATTTCCAAATATGCCTCCAACCATCTAGTTTTTCACACCCCCAAAAAAGATAGTTTCAAGCATTTTTTTTCCATGGAACCCCACTCGTTTCCCCCTTTCTTCAAGCCCATTAAAAAAAAACCTTCTCTTGTTTTTCACCAAAGACCTTCTAGAACCTTCGTTGCCTAACACACCTTTTATTATTCCTCAAACAACAACACTTTCAACACGTTCCCTTAGCAACTCCAAAAACTCGATCATTCAAAGCATCCACACCAATAACATCCACACCAATTGCTTGTTGTAGCCATCATCAATGAGCAATTTTCAAAACCTAATGTTGATAGTCAATATGCAAACTTTGAAATTGAACCCTATTACATGCTACAATTGCTTCAACATGTTCCATACTACCCCATCTACGAAATTATATTATGTTTCTTGCCACCAATGGAGGGCCCTAGTGTTTTAATAGTTTTTCTTTTAGCAATGGTTTTTGGGCTTCATACTACCCACTTGCATATTGATATTATGCCTACTCCCACCAAAGGAAGACCTTGGGGCCCTTAGTGGCTTGTTCATTCTTCCTTTGACAATAATTTTAAAGTTTTTATATAGCTTTTAAATAAGATATTTAAAGACCAAAGGTTAATCTTCTAGGTTTTCATTCCAAAAATATTTAATTTGTATTTCTATAATTTTTTTCATGTGTGAAATTGCTTCTTTGATTAATAACTAAAATTGACCCTTCTAAATTTGATTACAAAATAGATAATATCTATGCAATGGGCATTGGACAAGTGCATTATTTACATGATGTTTATGCAATAATTACAATGATGTTAAAAAGATGTTTAGTTCTCCCATGGAAAGGCCAATAAGCTCAACAAATTTAAAATAAATTGCATTGATTTCTAAAGGTTTGTCAAAATTAGTTAATCAACAAGGTTAATTAGAGAGTTTTGGTATAGGGTAAAAGCACATGGCTAAGGGCATGGTTAAAATTAGCCTTAAAAAGATTATTTTTGTAAGAATTGTTTAGATGGCAAGAAGGTCGGCAACAACTCAAGTGCATAGTACCAATAATAATGTCTTCTAATTTAAAAAAGTTCAAAGAATAGGAACTTTACATTTGATGGAATGTGTGTTGGTTTTAAACCTTTTGTAAGGAATCCTCTGGATACGTTAGGAAAAACCACATAACAATTTACCAATATTGGGCGGTTATTAGACTTGAAATGAAAACCATCCCAATTTTGCAATTTTCATGAATTTTGACAATTTCATGGATTTCAATTGGTTAAGGTCCAAGTTTAAAGTTAGGATCTAGGGTGTCCAAATTGAAGTTTTCAAGTTTTCTTGGAACTCTCATTAAAACCTAACCAAAGAATCAACCTATTTTCAAAATTGAACTAGAACCTAAATTGTGGGTGCTACCCTGTTTTTAAAAAGGTTTAAGTTTTTAAAATACATAAGTACAATTTTTTTTTAAAAAACCCAAGCTTGTTCCTACATTTTAGGCAAGTTATTGCATTTAATTGATTATATACAATTAATATTTGATATTTTCTATTTTGAATTGTGTGCATTAATTGAAAAAATTAATATTACAATTTTTTTTTTGTTTAGTTATATGTAATGGAAAATGAATTAGACCTTGTTTTAAATTGAATCAACTTTCAATTTTTTAGTGAAAATGAACAAAACTAAAGATTTTACATATCTACAAAAAATTGTTGCACAACTAAATTAATAAAGGTTTCATCAAAAACCAATTAAAAGAAAGTTAAAATTGGGATCAAAGATTCCTTTTAAAATCAAAAACCAAACAACAATGGTTCTCACCTTCATAATTATCAAACATCATCATTTATCATATCCACAATTAAAACCCACCCATGAATTTTCATTTCAAAGAGAACTATTCTCTTGATAACCATCTTATAAATTAAAGATGAAAAATATGAAAACCACCCAAAACATTTACAAAAATCCAAAGATAATTCTCAATTTTAGAGATCTAGGATGAAGAGGGCTACCTATTCTAGGGTGGGTAGTATATATATATATTGGTTGTGGGTGCATTTCAAGTGGTTGCATCCCAAAATTCAATGCTTTTTATTTTAATGGATCACTTTGATTAAAATTGTTTTTAATGTTCCCCAACGCATTAGTACCAACACATTAATCTTTTTTCTTCTCTTTTTTGAAAATAATATGATTCTTAAAACTATATGAAAAAATCAAAACCACTAGTTCTCACAAAAATGTGAAACCAACCCAACATTGGTTTTTAAGTGCAAGGTAATGCCGAAGGCCACAAGCATTGCCAAAATAAATGCCCATGCAAGGTGTAGTTGAGATAGCTCGATTTCAATAAATTGAACAATTTTTTAACCTAAAAAAACTTGGTATTAACCATCAAGTATCATGAGAAATAAAATTTGAAAATTAGTGGGCTTTACAAAAACTTAATTGCCCACCTTCGTAGACAATTTTGTTTTCATAAAGCCCATTAGTTTTTTATGCTAAGTAAGGCATTTTTTAAGTACACTATAAAAGAAAATTGCATGGGTTTTACAATAATATAAAGTCAACTGCCCCCATACATTTTTTGATCTTTAAGATTTCAAAAGTGAATTTGGAAATTTTTTTAAAAAATTTATTGTAGAACTATTTTTTTAAAAATCCACTAAAATTTGCATTGGTGCAAACTATTCATTCCTTATGGATGTTTTAGCAATTCACATTAAAAGCATGAATTTAAAAAATATATTGTCACACCAAAAAACTTTTTAATCTTTTGCAAAGGCTTGACAAATGACCAAAGATGAAACAAGTTATTTGTTAACAAGAGCTTGAAGTCCATTATAACCTCTCATAATAATGCCCAAGGGCATTCACAAAATTCAAGGTCAATGCCATGGTTTTAAAATTTAGGGAACACCCTCCCAAAATCTTATTTAACATGAAAAATTTCTACAAGATGATTTAAAAAGAAGGCACCTTAATAATTATGAAGCCTTTATACTCACCAAGACTTCATGCAAAAGGTACTACCTTGTGATATCAACCATATCCTGTGACATTGGGTGCCATCTTTTGTAACCGATGAATCGTAGCTAGGTCTTTGCATAGAACAAAACATGTTAATATTTTATTCCTTCGTAAAACATTGTCACATTTTTTTCTTTGTATATTTTGGTCTCTCATTATATTAAAAAAAAATTGTTTACTAACATCATAGAGATGTCGTATGAATAGTAAATTACATAATCCAAAAAATACTCTTCAATTTGTCAAAATAACTTTCATCATGTGAAAGTTATTCACCAACATGTCCTTCTTCAATATCCCTATAATTGTAGCACCACATGTCATTATCACAATGTCACTTTACATAAAACATTTGAAGAAAAATTTACAAATAAAATAAAAGCATTTTCATTTGATTTGATTTACCTCCACAATAGGGAAGGTCTATGAATAGACCATTTTCTTACGTAAAACATTGCCATGATAATGACTCTACAAAAGAACAATGTTGCAATAACTAGGACAATGAGGAGAGACAAGTTGATAACTTCCATACGGTGAAAGTTTCTTTAATAGGTTGCCATGTAACTTTCCAAATAGTGTAAGTTATTGTTCTTACAACATATATCAATGAACATGATTTCTTTAGCCCAATGAGAGACCAAAATATACAACAAAAAAAACACGATGATGCTTTCCATTTTGTGAAGTTTGCACTATTTACAAAGCAAAGTTAATCAAGTCATACAAGGTAATCTCAACTACTGATTCTACATTTGTCTTGTTTGATCTCATCCCATTGGCCACATTCTTTACAATGGGTAATGAATGCCCTTGGATGAGAGCATTACCATAATTGGGTCTACATTCAGTTCTCACCTTGTGTAGGCCCTTCCTCTTGTAATGCCTTCATCTAACGCCTTTACCCTTGTGCAAGCTTGTTCTTCATTTTTCTCATGCATAGGAAGGCCCATTCATACTTGCAATAGTTCCAAGATTTGCAAAACTGGCAGTGTTGGGCAAATGCACTTCCTCCTTACTATTTGACATCCGGTTGAGCATCTAGGCCTTGGACATGTACAATAATTTGGAGTGTCTTTTCTCTTCCCAGCAGAGCTTGCTTTTCATTTTGAAAGGATAGCAGCTGAATAGTGCTCAAAAACAGAGAGCTCAATAGAATGGGTATCTCTTTGGGATACGGCACAATATCTTCTTGTCTCTTTGGCTTCCTTCCAATCTCATTCTTTGGCTTTGCTTTCTCGCAAACAATTTGTGTCAGCAACAGGGTGGATCACAATAGCCTCTCTAACTGTGATTATCAACTTGCTCATTGCAACAAGCTTGCACTCATTAGTGGTGGTATCCTGCATCAGCAAATGATAGCAAAGCCCAAACCTACTGCAAATATTTGCAACTGTTGGAGGCTTTGGTGGAAGAAGAACAGGAAAAAGGATGGTGGCGGTGCCTGACATAACAATTGAATGGGAGGTTAAGCAAGCAATCATCTAACATCGAAGTATGACAGGATTTTCAGGGCTTGCTACAACACAATTCTCACCTGGCCTACTCACATTTTTCCAAATTCAACATTGTTGTGTTTCATGCATAGTTCAACGTTTACAAATCTATGAAATTGCATTGAAATCTCCACAACAAACAGTTTGACGGTAACATGACAATTAATGCAATCATCATTACCTTCTGAGAGTCACTCACAAAGGTGTCAGACCATCACAAATAGTAGCAAATTGAATCAGATACAATAGGGAAAGTTGAGGAAGGATTTTGAATTCAAAGGGAACAAGCAGCAGCAGTAGACAAGGTTACCTTACACCTGTCACCTTTGAAGGCCACAACACCTGCAACCAGTAGCAGAGAAATGGAGCTAGATGAGTAGAGAATTGTTGACAAGTTCAACATTTACGTATCTATGAAATTGCAGAGAACTCTCCACAATAAGCAGCTTGAAGATAATATGACAATAAGTGCATTCATCATAACCTTATGAGAGTTGCGCACAAAGTGACAGACCATCACCAGATAGAATGGTGAAAGTTAAGGAAGGATTTCCAATTCAAAGGGAACAAGCGGCAGTAGACATGGTTACCTTACGCCTGTCAGCTTTGAAGGCCAGACCGCCTGCAACCAGGAGAAAAGAAATGCAGCTGGAAGAGTAGACAATTGTTGAGGCAAGTGCCTGACTTTGTCCAACAAAGAGAAATACAACTGGACAACTACAAATGTAAAAGCAGCATAGCAAAAATCCCCCTGCTTTCCTCTTCCTGCAAGGATCTGTGATCAGCAGAGTAGTTGGTCATCATGAGAACAAACAAGAAGAGGGAAAAGCATGAAGTTTCTCTTGATGGAATCATCTGTCCTTGAACTCCTTGTTCCATATACTGAAAATGAAGCATGGTAAACTCCAAACCGGATGATGATGACAATGTGCGGAGCGAACTGAAGGAAGAATGGTGCAGGAAGAAATGGTGCAATTCCATTTCTCAGCAGCCAGCCATATGCGAGTTAAGGTTAGGTGAAGAGAGGCCATTTGGAATCTGCAAAGCTCAAGCTGTATTTCTGAGCTGCATTTTCTAACATTGCTTCTGAATCCATCTCTCCAGGCTGGGCTCAATCAACACACAAGCCCCTGGAAGGTAAACCAAAGCGATTGAATCAAGCAGGAAAAGCCATGACAGGAAAAATGCAGGCTAGGGTTAGGGTTTATTGAGCGCCTCTGTTTTTCAGGGTTTATCAGGAGTTGCTATGCAGCTTGGATTCTCGAGTGTGAGGAGGAAATTGAGTGCGGAAAGGAAGGGGAAGACGGAAGGGAGAAGACCCTAAACCGGAGGGATTGAATTAACCAGAAAAGCCATGACAGGAAAAACGCAGGAAGATGGCTAGGGTTAGGGTTTATTGAGCGCCACTGTTTTCTCAGGGTTTATCATCAGGTCTTGTTGTGCAGCTTGCAATCTCGAGTGCGGGGAGCACTTCAGATCGGAAAGGAAGGGGAAGACGGAAGGGAGAGCGCGGAGGACAGCGAGAGGGCACGATCTGAGGAGTTTATCAGGTGTTGTACAGCTACAATCTCTCGAGTGTGAGGAGGAATTTGAGTGCAGAAAGGAAGGGGAAGACGGACGGAAGGAGAGTGTGGGACAGCGAGAAGCACGACCTGAAAAGTAAAGGCATCATCATGAAGGAGAGTAAAGCAAGCGGAAGGCCACGGCCTTCTGCTGGTGCCGCTATAGAGGATCCCAGGTTCTCTCGCTTGCATTCCGATCCCCGGTTCCAGAGAATGCCGAAGAACAAGACCAAGGTCGCCATCGACTCGCGTTTCTCTCACATGTTTTCGGATAAGAATTTCCATGGACCGCTCGGCGTAGATAAGCGAGGACGAGTAAAGAAGAAGAAAGAGACACAGCTTTTGGAGCGCTATTACAAGATTGGCAATGACGGCAAACAGGAGGAGGAGGAAGAGGATTCAGAGAAATTCAATGATCAGGAAACTGTGAGTGAGGTAGCGGAAACTGTTGTCAAGACGCAGTCGGAGAAGGGCACGAGAGGCAAGAAAATTGCCAGAAGGCAGAAGAATACCTCACGGAAGGAAGAAGAACAAGAGAGTCTCACTCTGAACCGCAAGAAGAAGGGCGTGAGTTCAGAAACAAACGTGAAGGAAACCAAGAGCAAACGTGATCCAGAAGGTGATGAAAGCTTGGAGGAGAACCTGGATAGTGAGGGAGGTTCTGAGGAGGGGAATGAGGAAGAAGACGGTGCAGTGAGCCTTGGAAGAAAGGAGAAGGCAGAAGATAGGGCATTGGTAGAGGCTGTAGAAGATTCATCAGAGGATGGAGGACTCTCAGATGCTGTTGTTGATAGTGATGTAGAAGAGACATCTTCCTCTTCCTCCTCATCTTCTTCAGAAGGTGAGAGTGACAAGGAAGATGATGAAGCAGCAGGAGAGGAGGAAGCTGAGAAAGTGCCGACCACGAATGAAGACACACACAGATTAGCTTTGATGAATATGGACTGGGAGCATATCAAGGCCATGGACCTGCTTGTGCTCCTGCGATCCTTCTTGCCAAAGGGCGGACGTGTTGATTCTGTCACTGTTTATCCATCAGAATTTGGCTTGAAGCAAATGGAAGAGGAAGAGGTAGGTGCAGCTCAGACACTTTGAATTTAGCTTCTATATCTTTGGGATGTTTTGCTTGTTGTTTCTGGTCCAGACTTGTGGCCATCAAAGGTATAGAGAAACTCTGGTGGATTGCCTCTTGTGATTTTGTTCATGGTTACCAGTCAGTAATACGAGCTTCTGAAATCAGGTTCATGGACCCAAATCAGTCTTTGAGAATGAAGATGAAGATGAAGATGAGGACAAGGATGAGATTGATATGGAGAAGCTACGGAGGTATGAGAAGGACAAGCTTAGATATTACTATGCAGTTGCAGAGTGTGACTCAAAGGCGACGGCCAATTCTTTGTATCAGCAGTGTGATGGATTGGAATTTGAGCGGACATCAAACACACTTGATCTGCGCTTCATTCCAGATGACATGAAATTTGAGAGGGCTCCACGGGATGTGGCAACAGAAGTGTTAGGTGGATACAAGGCTCCTGAATTTGAGACTCGTGCTCTGCAACATAGCAATGTGAAGCTGACTTGGGATGATGATGAACCCACCCGTGTGAAGGCATTGCGAAGGAAGTTTGATGCGGACCAGTTGAATGAAATGGATTTCAGGTTTGTGTTGAACATTTTCTGGGCCCAGATTTATTGGCTCAATCAGGATGGAATTGGTGGGGGATGATAGGTCAAGAAGTTTGAGGCAGAGACTGCTGTCATTGTGCAATGTTGATTTTTGTGTGGACCAACATGTCCGTTGAAGAGCATTCTCTTGGTTATATAAGCCTGTGAAAGCCACGACTTTGATACCCAGCAACCACGAGATCTGTGTGATGTGGTTGCTCTGTGAGATCATTGTCTACTTTTATCACTATGTGTTTTTGTTTTTCAGATCTTACCTGGCCTCAGAGTCAGAAGAGGAAGAGGAAGGAGGGGACGATCATGTTGATGCAGAGCTGGAAGTTTTGGAGGGTTCAGAAATGGGTTTGGATGCCACAGGTGACCAAAAGTCAGAAGAAGGCAAGTCAACAAAACTCCGGGATAAATACCGGTCACTACTACTGGAAGACATGGGAGAGGACTCTGTGGTTGGTGGAAAATCACGAAAGAAGGATGTTGACATGGAAGTGACTTTCCACACAGGGTTGAGTGAGCTCAGCCAGAAACTGCTTCAGAAAAAGGAGGCAAAGAAAGCAGGTGATGAGACAGTTTGGGAAGCCTACTTGAGAAAGAAAAAGGAGAAGAAGGCACAGCGAAAGAAAAGTGCACGCAATGCCCGAAGCTCTGATGCTGAGTTGTCAGAGGAAGAGGAGATGGGTAGCCCACGCACAGGAGGAGATCCCTTCTTTGTCCATGATGAAAATGGCTTCAATGACCCTTTCTTTGCCAGTGACAGTGAAGCTCCCCCCAAAGATGAACCATCAAGATCTAAGAAGGTATCCAAGGGTGGTAAGGTTGAGAGAACTGGTGATGAGGAACGAGCTAAGCAGAGAGAGGAGGTAAAGATCAAAAGGAAGGAAGAAGAGAGAAGCAAGGCAGAGCTGGAGCTCCTTCTCATGGATGATGATGGAGTTCAAGTGGGTGCTCGTGGCTTCAACCTCAAGAGCAAGAAAGATAAAAGGAAGAAGGATAGGGGCAAAAAGAAAGCTGATAAAGGCAAAGATGAAGAACAACAAGATGATGAAGACAAATTGGCTACAGCAGATATCAATGACCCTCGGTTTGCATCTCTGTTCTCAAGTCACCATTTTGCAATTGATCCCACAAACCCTCAGTTCCGTAAGTCTGCAGCACAGCTCAAGATAATGGCTGAGTCGCAAAAACGGCGGAGGGAACAATCCGAAGCTGGTTTCGAGAGTAGGCTAGAAGGTCAAGATGGGTTGGATGCGTCACACTTAAAAAAGAATAATAGCCTTGGAGGTGAGGATGTGACAGGTACCACTGATCAGAAAAGGAAAGCAGAGATATCTTCATTAGTACGCTCGCTTAAGCGAAAAGTAGGAGGTAAACTGGGGACTACCAGTAAAAGGTTGGTGTCATGATCTTTTGTATTCGGATTGTTGAGCACAGTTTGCTTGCACCAATAAAACCATTTTGTTCTGACCCTGAATCTGGAGTATTGTATGATTGGTTGCAAGAAACTGAGTGAAAGTCTGTGTCTGCACCCCTGAATATTCAAGAGGTGACACTTTTCTTTGTAATATTTGGCAGTCTAACTTGCTACGTGACTTATTTGGTAGACCACCAAGTATTGTGTCAAATATTGCCTACGCAGATGATGGGACTGTGCAAGATTACATCTTCAAAGCACAACATGCAAGGAACTGGCAACTTGACTTGCACCTTGAGTGACCAGATGTCTAGGTCATGTTTGGAGTGCCCAAGGTTAATAAAACTTGTGTACCTGCGCAGCCAGTCAAGAGGTGTTTGAGCAGGTCACAGTTGTGGGTGGCAGATGTCAATGACTGCAACCATTGTGCCCCCTGATTCCCATGGCTTGAATCCTTTGGACTATGTGGTTCAGGAACTTTGGACATCCACACCTACAACCTGAGATGCAAATGTCTTTTGACTACTCTTCCTCAACAATACCAATGTTTTTTCCAGATATTTAGACGGTCTCCTACAAAGAATTGTTTGAGACTCATCTTCTTTTGCTCAAAGATCTCTCTGAGTGCTTGGAAGGTGGACTAAATTCTCTAACTTTGTAACAGTGCAAGCTTGAGCAAGAAGTTTTATTGTTGGAACAGTTGAGTGTTTGGAATGGCTAGTCTGCTTCTCTTCTTGCCTTCTGTACACCTGTTGTTTATGAAAAGCATATTCTGAATCATAGCTCATCACAGCCATTTCTGCAGGTATATGTCACATACTTTTAAGGATTGTGCTTGCTGGATTGTGTGAGGGATAGAGTGAGAGAGTTGAGTGGCAGGGGGCTGCTGGTGGGGCAGGGGATGGAGAGTTGCAAAATTTCTGAACAAAATGGCATAAGTCAATTTCTTGATTTCACCCTGGAGGCCATTAACAACAAAGGAGAGAGCAACGACAAGAAGTCCATGGTAATCCCATCTGACAATGCCAACATGTGGGATCAACAATGTGGAATTTCAAGTAGAGAATGTGATGAGGTACCACACATTCCAATGAAGCTTAGCATGAAATTTTGGAACAGTTTTATGGGTGGGTGACATTGGAATTCATCGTAATGGTCTTTTTCAGGAAGAGATTGTTTGAAGATGGTCTCTGAAGGGCTAGGGTTTGTTTCAAGTCGATAGGGGTAATGAGAAGTGAAGCAGGGCATTTGATGTGTTACCAGTCCCAGAGAATCCAAAGCTCAAACAGTATCATATGTGAGATTATCTGTGGATTTGTAACATTGCAGTTGCATGTTTACTGTAGGAGTATCAGAAGGGTGAAGACGTTGAAGAGGAAGATTTGATAGCAAGACAGTGTGCTCAGCTCAGTATTCCAACTGAGGGATTGGAGCTGTGTCTTGCAAGGCTTCCCATTCGATCTATTGCCATTGCACGCACAGTATGTAAGACATGGTTTGCTCTTCTTTCTTTTCCACCACACAGTTTGTCTTCTGCCATCATCTCCCACTCTTTATTGACCTTTTGTTCTCCCTTGCTCAACAAGCAATGCCCCCTGACATCCCAAGGGGAATCATCACCTTCTGTTGTACCTTCCAACCCATCACCCTCCCCTTTGAGACACTCCAATTCTGTGGAGGATTTAGAAAGAATACCCTTTTTGTTGCATGCCTCTTCCTGTCTGGCATCAACATCTTCGCCCTTTTCCCAGCCCTTAATATTGAACCAATCCTTCTCTTCAAGAGATGAATCACCCATTTCATCAGCAATCTCTCCTTGCACCTCTTTCTTCCCCACAAGTCAATCTCCCTTATCCCACAGCCCTGCCTACATCTCACCGAGGAACTCACCCATTTCTCTCTTCTCAGAGAGCTCCACCCCTCACTCCCAAGGTGGCTCATTTCTTTCATGTATCTCTGTCTCATCTAATAGCTCTTCACCTCACTCATCCAACCCTACTATTGACATTTCTCCAGACCTCTCCTTCCACAATTTGGCAGTTCGACCTCATGGTCTTTCTCCTCGTCATTTATCATTTCAAAAATCAAGCACATCTTTCATCACTTCACCTGTGCAAAGCTCAACACGTGTTTCATTTGTTGATCTTCTTGTGCCCTCATCACAGTCTGTTGAACGTAGTAGCCCTTTAGCACCATCCTCATGTTCTTTGTTGCACAGCCTTACATCCTCATCGGTGTACTGCACCCCTTTGCACCTGCCACCACATTTAGTTTCACTCCGCAAGAGTGTAGGCGCACAGGAACCTTGGTTATTTGTGCTCGGCTGGTTGCCTCTCCACACTGATCGACGGAAAGCCATCATCCAAGCCTATGACCCATCCTTCAACTGCTGGCACTCCCGACCTGCTGAGATCCTTCATGGGCGCTCGTTCTATTCAGTGGTTGCTGCAGGAGGTTTGATTTATGTGCTTGGGGGATGCCATGAAATCAACAGACCACAAGCAACAGTCTTGGTGTACAATCCTCTCACAAATATATGGAAGGAGGCATCACCGATGCTGCACCCACGGTCTAAACCTGCAGCTGGAGTGTTCAGATACACATTCAAGTCAAGAACTCTATATGAACACGAAGAGCAAGGGTGGTTGCACCATCACTTTGGAGAAGGCACTCAGAAGATCATTGTTGCAGGTGGGGAAGGAGGAATTTGTGAGCAGCTTCAATCAGCTGAGATCTATGACCCTGAAACAGACTCCTGGGAGGAGATTGAGAGCTTGCCCCTGGACTACAAAGGAGTTGAAGGTCATGCAGCAGTCTGTAATGGCAAATTCTTTGTATGTTCACAGCCCACAAAGATTGCAGCTTATGATCTGAGGAGAGGCACATGGAGCAAAATTCAGGTACTCCATGGTACACCATATCCTCATGGTTGGGGAGGCAATTTCCGTTTGGTAGCTTGTGAAGGGCACAGCCTTCTCATGGTGGGTGTCCCATGGGGTCCAGAAGGTCAAAAGTCAATGAAGATGTGGAAATTTCAAGAAGCGACACTTCAGTGGCTCGAATTGGCCTCCCCACAGAGCAGTGGTGTGTGGTCTAATGAAGAGATTTGGTCTTGTTATGCTGCTGCTGGAAAGCAGGAGCTTTATGTCTTTAGTTTGAGTGAGTCCCCAGGTTTCTTGGGGGCTGTATGTGTGTTCTCGCCCAAAGGTATGAAATGGCATCAAGTTGCTCATATGCAAGATAGAGGCCCTCCTCGGAAGCTTGCAGTGGTGGTCCCTCTTTGATCTTGGCCCTCTCTAGAGAGAAAGGAGGATTACCATAAGATGAATTCATTGAGCAGCACCATTCACATGTGAACATCGATGTGCTTGAGTAACTGTAATAAAGCTTCTCTTTCACAGGTGAAATTGCAGGGTATGTGATCTATGTCTGAGCATCAGTTGTGCAGAGTTGACAACACACTACATGCTCAGATAACATCAGATCCACATAAACAAATGCTTACGTGGGTTTCTTACTACTGCACAAATGCTAATTTAACATCAAGTAATTTCTGCAGTGCTGTGTCATAAGCAAGGTGCACATTGAATTTTTCATCATTAAGATTGTTTGACAAAATCGACATGGAAGGACCGACCGAAGATGCAGAGGATTACATTACCACTGTACCATCAAAGCACACCATGATGTTGACGTACTGTAGAATGAAGTTGAGTCATAGCCACCATGTCACAAGAATCTTTGATGTAGCCTAAACTTTTTGGCCACCATAACACTCACAGCATTCTATTATGAAAGTCTCTTTGGAGGAAATCAGGTAATGGAAGCAGCTACTCAGTTCACAATCTGCACTTCCATGCTCTAGACTTAGTCCAACCCTTTATAATGCAGTTGACCACAAGTGTGTACACATGACAGCGAATCCTGCAGCCTATCTAAAGCCTCTTCTTCTAGAATCTGACAAGCTCCTTGGCTGCTTGACAGGTAACAGTTCTCCTTTGCACAACAGTAACATAGGCTCTAACAATAGAAACCCAACACCTTAACTCTCTGTAAATAAACAGTTCACCATTCAAGTGCAGGAACTCAACAACCAGAGAATATAATCCCACAGCCTTTCTGTGTGCTAATATTAGCACATCTTAGCACTGACACATGTGGAAGAATTATTTTCCTGAAGGACTTAGAGTTCATCTGCATGACTTTGAAATGAGTCTTGTGTACCTCCTCCTCCCTGTGGCTCCTGCACAAGGTTCTTACCATAGGGTTCATAACATTTCAAGGCAGGTAGAGGTTGACCTTGTTGGTCCCACAAGGACCGCTTCCAGAAGTGATTCCCTTCACCAGGGTATGCTTCACCCACCAGCAACCAAGCAGACTCCCAATAAACAACACCAACTCCCAAATTTCCCGGCACAGAGCTTACAACCTGAAGCAGATTGCTTAGAGCAGAAGCTTGGGTAGTGGGAGATTCAGAGGGTGGCGTCCAGTCATCAGCGGTTTCAACCACTACTATGGGTATGCCATACCGAGGTGCAACCACTGCAAGTGATGCCTGGAGTGCAGAGAGAGAAGCACCACCATCCTCTGGGGGGGGGTAAAAAGAAAGGCCCAAGAAATCGAAAATCACTTGATTTGCTTGCATGAGATCCATGAACCATGTGACCAAACCCTGATCCTGTCCATTGTTGATGTGTATCATGGAAAAGATGCCACGACTCTTGACTGCTGCCAATCCACTCTTCAGAAGCCCAGTGAAATTCTGGGTGTTACTGAGACTCCCAACCGGCCATAACACTCCATTGGAAATCTCATTGCCAACTGCAACCATGAATGGCGGTGTCCCTTGAGCTTGCAAAGCATCAATTACATCACCAACATAATTGTTGAGCGTTATGCTCAAAGCATCGAAGTCCAACCCACTCCATGCAGCTGGGGTTGTTTGCTCTCCAGGATCAGCCCAGGAGTCTGAGAGGTGTAGACACACAAGAACCTTGAGGTTGGCGTGTTTGGCTCTCTTGGCAAACCGAAGCACACTCTGTAGGTCACTGTATCCAGCAGGTGGATTCACCCACAAACGCAGACGGACCAGGTTTGCTCCATGCTCAGCTACTATGAGTTCAGGAGCTTTAGGATTAGGTGAGTGGAAGTCGTAGTACTGCCCACCATTCTTCTCACATTGAAGTACAGTTGAGAGATCATGTCCTAGTAGCAATCCTGATCTCCGTGCCATGATCTTGTTCTTCCTGAAATCTTCTAATGTATTGGAGTTGATCAGAGAAAGCACGAAGGATTATCCCTGATGATGAAACATGGATCCGATGAAGAAAAGGTTGATCTTTTGCTGCAGCAGCAGCAATAGCAGCAATTGGATCAGAGATGAGAAAGAAATTGGGAGTTGTTGCTGAGGAAAAAGGGCTGCAGAAACGTAGCAGATGGGAGAGGAGACGACGATGATGTAAAGAAAACTTGCTCGTAATTTCACAACTGCATGCAATGCGCGTGGACACTTGAAGTCCAAAGAGGTTTCTGATCGATCGGCTATGGATACTAAGGAACTACATCGCGTGTGGTAGAATCAAAGGGCCGGGGAGAGTGAGAGAAGGGGGGTGTTTCACGAAGACCGCGTGGACGACGACCCGAGAAATGCCTCGCAACTGCGGTAGCGGACGAAATTGCAAGCAATTCCGGCGACTCGGCAATCTTCTCCACATTTGTAAGCAAACCAAATCCATAATCCGCGTCGATGTGCTTCGCATCTACTTTCACGATTCCTCTGACGGTGTCCCACTGCGAATGCTGCCACGAAAATTTGTTTGTTTGAATTTTCACTACTCCCGTCCCCCGTGCCGATTTTGCCGCCGCACGAGGAATCTCGTCAACGAGGCATCTCGGGGAACGTGGAAGAATCTGGAAGAATCTCGTCCGTGCTGATCTTGCAGCAGCAGCAGTACGAAGAATCTCGTCCACGACAACAACGGGCAAGAAGTTAGAACTTTGAACTATTTGAGTAGAGGAATATTCTCGGGGTATCTTGTCCACGACTGGGCAATCTTGAACCAGTTTTGGCTTTGGAACCAGTTTTTTAGGTTTTCTTAGCCTAAAGAATTGTGTAAATAAGTCTCTTAAATCATTTAATGGCTTTGTCTTACGAAGGCATCGTGGGAACACCTTCTGAGTGGGTATAGGGGTTAGAAAATCAAAAGTTGACTCAATGGATAAGGTTATAGGTTTACGTGTAAGTTTTTCATTGGCCCAAGCTAATGGACGAGCATGTGTAAATTTTGGGTGCACCCATCCCATCGATGGGTTGTTTTGAAGTCTACCCATCTACTTGTTGGGTTTCTTCTCAAAATATGAATGTTGGGTGGCTGATTTAATCATGTCTCTACACTATATCATTTTTATTTTTTTTGGGTCGTCACTTGCCTTTTTGTATCATGAGGTTTCATATCACTATGACATGTAAAAACCAATTCATATTACTAATTTTTTAACTGAAATTTGTTTGATAAACTTACAAATAATTAGCTTCAATTCCTTTAAATCTTATCAAAATGAGATTTGAAAAATTATGCAAGAATTGATTAAAATAAAACATGTCAATTTTAAAATAAATATAAAATTATTTTTGAGATATAAATGTTTTTAATTAGTCCAATGTTATTTTTAAAACTTCAATAAGGCTTTGATGAAAATTTAATAACAAAAATCATAATGAAATTAATTTGTAATTGATTATTTTTTTGGTATTGTTGTTTTTTTATGTTATAAAAATTTATTATTGCCCTAAGATAGTAGATATGCATGTATGATTTTAGGTTTTAACAAGTATGCATGGGGCAAACACGATTAGTTCATAAAGTTGGGCAGGGGTACAATGGGTTTATAGGTGAAAATTTAAGGAGTACAAAGGGGTTAAAGTTTTTTTTTTTTTTTTTCCTCTCCCACGGGTTTTTTTTTATTTTGGGGTTTCAACGGGTATAAGGGGTGGATAATTCAATTAAATTGAAAGAATTACAAATTTTAACTGGAACTTTAAGGAAAGGGGATAAGGGGTTAGAACATAATAATAATAATAATTCAAAAAAAAAATTTTGAGGGAGGATGGGAGGATGGGGTAATTCCACCCCTTTCCCAAAGGAAGTTTATTTTAAGGGATTGGGAGAGGGGAAATTTTTTGGGGATTGGGACTAACCCAAAGGTTTGTTTCTTGGGTGGCATGGGTGGGAGAAATTTGGTTGTTTCTCAAGGTAGGAAGGTGGGATTTTTTTAATTTTTCAAGGAATTATTTTTTGGGTGGTGTGGGATGGGGTGATTAGAGAAAGGGGGTGGGTATATATATGTTTTTTGGTCTTTTTTTCTTTCGTGATATGGTGACTTAATGAAGATTTTTTCTTAAAAATATACATATTTTTTAAAATTTTGTAAGAATCTCTCATTGAAACTTTACTAAATTTGAATTTTAAAATGTAATTTCAAATTGATTTATGAAAATTTCTATTCACAAATATTTTTTAAAATGTAAGAGGAATATTTAAATACGAAAATATTAAGAGATATTCAATTTGAAACAAAAACAAACATTCAAATTAACAATCTTGAATATAGTAATTTTTCCAGCAAATTAACCAAATTTATTTTAACATTATACATGATCATTAAAAAATATATTATTTTTGTAGAAAAATGAATAGGTATTTCACATTTATATAGGCAAATGAATGATAGTAATATTTTATTGTACATATAATGAAAGATTTAAACAACAATTTTTTGGGAATGAAAAAATTTCAACACAATAATTTAATAGGAAGAACAAACAATATTTTGTTTAAAACTAAACACTTAATACATCTAATCAAAAAAGGGGAAAACAATAAATTTTGATTTTTTTGTGTCTAATGTTTGTTATGTACATGATAAAAAACAGTTGACATTTAACAAATAGTACTAATATATTTGAGTGAAAATGAAAATATGGTTAAGTAGTGGAAAAAAAATTAAGATTTATGTATTAATATCTTTCAAATCTAGGTTGAAATATTTAAGGTTCAAGTGTGAGCATGAGGTGCATAATTAAAATTCATAATATGCCAAGGGTAGATGATAACCTAACCACCAAACCATGTTTCATTAATATCCATGGTTAATGGTAGATATCTGCCATAATCAAAATTATTGAAAGTCAATAACTAAAATTTATAAGATGTCAAGGATATTAATGTCCTATTCATTATTAGACCATAATTTAGCCGTTAAACCATGGATATGATCTTTTATTATTAGGTTGAAATTGACCATAATAAAACTTACTTAAAATCAATATAAAATAGAAAAAGGTTTAGGGTTAGGTTTAGAATTAAGTTTAGGATTTAAGTTCAGTTTTTTGTCCCATATAAATATAACATTGTATGTTTGTTGTTGTTTTTTTTCACAACAAGATTAGTATGTTTGGTTTAAGCTTTCACCATTTGTTGACTATTTTTTTGTTTCCTTTGCAAGTACATGTTTTTGCAAGTGTGTTTCACGAAATGCTACTTCATTTGTTTGTTGTCAAATTCATTTTGGTAAGTTTTCTTTTTCTTTTTCTGCATAATGGTTATTATTTCAATGAAGGAAGCTACATTAGTTGTTGCAATGGATGATTTAGATTTTGGGATTAGAGATGTTACATTTGAGGCAAACATGTTTAATAGGTATGGCACCTTTGATCGAATTACAAATAGGAACATGGAAAATCCAGGCTATGCATATTTGCATTGTGATTTGTTGGATAGGGTAACTTTGACCACATTCATTTTGAGGATGAAATCACTTCATCTAAAAATGCATGAACAACATTTGCAAAAGCGCATGTTTGTGAAGGTGAAAAACTTTGGCATTAAGTCAAAATCTAAAAGGGGTTTTAAGAAAGATGACATGCATGTTGTCATTACAATTGAATCAACAATTATTGTGTCATCAATTCCTGCATTCCAATTTGAATTAATTCCCATGTTTTTCCACATGGATTCCATTAGAAAATTCAAAAGTTATATTCAAAGTTGGAGGTCTACCATTACTATCATTGTCGCCAGTATAAGGGGAATAAAAGATAGCAAAGGTGAAAAAAAATTGTTGACTACAAATGGGCAAGGTGAATTTGACCAAGACATTATTATTCTTGATAACAATTTCAAAATAGAATATGAACAACTTCTTGAATTGTATAATGGAGGCCAATGTATTATGGTTTTATTCAAGAATGTGACAACAACATCAAAAGGAGATTGATATTTGAGGGCATAACATTACACAATTTTAGTAAAGGTTGATAACGAAACTAATTGAACTTAAATTCTATAATTACATAGCAAATTTATCAAGTGCTCAATTTGCATTCAAAGAGTTAAATTCCTTTCTTTTGCATCATTCAATGTTTTTCTTTAATTTACACATAAAACATCAAATAAAACCTAATGTTCACATCATAATCAACTATATTAGGAAAAGATAATTAAAATACAAAAATAATGTAAACTTGCATTAGACATTGGACTGACATTGGATTGTGAAACGTTCAAATTTTACATCAATTGGTCTTTTGCAATCCAATGTTGAATTGACCTCATGGCCACCATGTCCTCCTTTACAGTCCAATGTCAAAATGATCATGTGGCTATCAAATCTCCCAAAAAAATAAAAAATAAAAACCCTTGTGGCCATTAGGTCTTCCCTTGTAATCCAACATTGAAATGACTTCATGGCCACCTAGCAAGTCTCTGAACGAATAAAAATTATTTTAAAAACAAAAATTTCAACCTAATGGCCACCAAATCATCTTTTGAAATCACCACCAAATCATCCCTCAAAATCTAGTGTTGAAACAACTTGGTGACCACCAAGTCTCCAAACAAAAAAACAAAAAAAAACCTTAGTGGCCATCAAATCATTGCTTGCAATCTAGCATCAAAATGATTTGGTGGCCACCAAGTTTCCAAACAAATCCAAAAAAAAAAAAAAACCATCTCATGGCCACCAAGTTGTCCCTCACAATCCAATGTTGAAATAACCTTGTGGCCACTAGGTCTCTAAACAAGGGGGGAAAAAACAACATCATGGCCATTAAGTCTCTAAATGAAAAAATAAAAATAAAATAAATTTTAAATTTTAAATTTAAAAAAAAAACCTCATGGTGGCCACCAAGTCACTAAATGAAAAAAAAAATGCAGTGGCCACTAGGTTGTCCCTCATAGTATAACATCAAAATGACATGGTGTCCACTAAGTTTCCAAATGAAAAAAAAAAAAGAAAACCATTTGATTTTTCCGTCATGAAGAGGGGAGAATTAGGTGGCCGCATAAATCTATTTACTAGAATGGCCTATAGAAATAAAAATAATTTGAAATGATTTTTTTATTATTAAAATTGTCTAAATAACAAAGATCCATGTTCCGTTGCATACTAGACGTAAATTGCAATGTTGCTACTAAGACTAACTAAAAACTTTGTTTTCATATAGTCTAATGGAATTCCTTTTCAAGTAAAAAATATAGGATAAAATGTTTAAAGTGTGTTTGTTCAAAGAAGAACATATTGTAATTTTAATAAGGTAGACAAGTATATGAAAAACCTTTGTATATAAAGTTTTATAACTTTCTCCACATTGGTCAATAGTCTTTGAATATTCAAAAGATTTTATAGCCCCATTCTTGGCACATTTAATGTCACAAAAATCACTAGAATTGGTTAAAAAATGAGCAAGATATGGCTAATGGAAGTGGAGGGGTTGAAAATGGAAGGTTTAAGCACAAAAAAATAGTTTTTATTTTAAAGCTTAAAATATACATACATTGGTTTAATGTTTATACATTTCAAAGATCATTTGTAAAGTTTTAAATTTCACACCCATAGCTTTTTAAATCACCTCAACAAATTAGAAATGAAAGAGATATATGGTTTGAAAGAAAGGGGTATAATGTTTTTTTATAGTCTTCTTGATATTTCTTTTTTTATTATTAATTTTTTATCTTGTTCTTTGTCTTTTTCTTAGGTATTAATTTATTTAATTATTACATTTTCACAAAATCTTTTGTTATGCACTTCTTATGCATTTCATTCTTTTTGTTTACATATTATGTGTTTATGTGCATGGTTTTATTTTTTTATTGATTGATCTACCTTTTTTCCACATTTTCCCTATGTTTATGTTCATCTTCATTTACCTTTTTGTTTGAACATATTGTCTTTTTTTTCAAGTGACTGAAATGTTGTCCATAATTAACCCTACTACACCTCCATTTCAAAAAAATGTGGAAATTGTCATGTAGCAAATGTCATCATTTCTCCAACGAGTGGTGTTCATTGTAGTGCTTGTTGTTCAAAATCAAGAGTTCAAAAATTAAGCTTCCTTCATGGTTCCATTGCAACCAATGATGAACTTGTGTTGTTAACTATTGAGGGCAAATGGCTTGAAATAATTGTGTATGTGACAAAATCTAAATTCGTGGATTTGCTTCGTCCAAAACAAATTCAACTCCTCATTTCAATTTGCATCCACAGTAAATTTCAATTATTGACCACATCTACCTTTATTAACTTTCAAAAAGACATCCAACAATTTATCCCATAACCATAAACAAGTTTGAAAGGTGAAGGTTTAGTTACTCCAAAATTCATTCATAATGATAATGTCCAATGTAATGTGAAACATAAACTTGATTTTTATGATTCAAGATCAATTTCTAAATCAAAATCATCTTAGGCATTAAAGTTATTGATATTTTTATATGACCTTTTTGTAGATACCTTTAGTATACAAATAATTTATATATGTGGAAACTCCCTATATCAAATTTTTGGTTTAAATAGCCCAATGTATTATGTAATCATTTTCATAGTTTTTCTCTAGAGGAAAAGGAAAATTCTCATACATCAATTTACATCAAGTGTTGAAAAAAAACTTAAATGCAACATTTTGTATGTGAAGTAATTTTTCAATCAAAAAAATTTTTTAATGGAAGGAATTTTTTCAATGAAAGCAGATTTTCAATGTAAGTGGTTTTTTCAATGAAAGCAATTTTTTTATGACTAATTTTTTCAACAAAATCAACTTTCAATGGAAGTAGTTTTTTCAATGAAATCAATTTTCAATGCAAGCAATTTTTTCAATGAAAGCAATTTTTCAATGTAAGTAGTTTTTCAATGAAAACAATTTTTCAATGCAAGTGGTTTTTTCAATAAAAATATTTTTTCAATGCAAATGATTTTCCAATATAAATAGTTTTTCAATGCAAATCATTTTTAAATTAAATAGTTTTTCAATGAAAATAATTTTTTAGTGCATGCATTTTTTTTAATACAAACATTTTTTTTATTTAATTTTTTTTCAATGCAAAAACATTTCCCAAAAAACTTAAAAGTAAATAGTCTTAAATGAATCATTTATTTTATCTTTTTTGAATGTGTCGATGTGGGAACCATGTTCTTGTTTAAATCAATATCCATTAAATTGAATTTCATGAAAATGGAAACACCTTTACTAAATCTTGTTGATTCATCATTTGAACATTTATCGCATTCATATGGTCATCATTTAGTTTTAACATACAAATATGAAATAGGCAATTATCTTTTTTATTTTATATCTTATTTATTAGATAATCATTTGTCATCTCTTAAATTGAAACAAAATAGCATGGCACATTTAAATCAATGTTTATTATTGAATTGTAGAAAAAACACAACAATGTCATATTTGAGAATTAAATCCAAGTTTTTTGTTTGATTTACATCAAGACATGGTTACAAATGAACATCAATATGTGACAAAATGGCATTAAATGTTAGTATGGGAAGTTTGTGAGGAGATTTCATTGCAATATTTTGGATAATTGAATATTTACAAAGGCCAATTTACATTTGGAATAAAATATCAACACACATTATGTGTTAACATGGCATGGATTTTCAATCTATCCACTTACATATCTACTATATTAATTCACTACGTTTGTTTGTGACACGACAATTCTGCTGCAAAAACATTCTATGGCAGAACCGGCCTCTACATTTTCTATGGCAAAACCGGCCTCTATATAATTTTGGCGCTGGGGGTCGTGGTGGCGGAGAAACACACGCCAACCATCGATTGCGTCGTCACCACCGTCTATTAGTCTGTTAATCCGTCTGTCTTTATCTTATTTTAACTTACTTTAAATTACCCTAGGGGGGGAGAGGAATAAAGATGTGATGAAGTGAGTTAGGAGCGTTGGATCGGGAATCAGACGGGTGGAATGATGTTTCTCAGGGGTAAGTATCGTGTTGGGGTAAAAGTGGTGAGCTAGGAAGTTACACATGGGGTGGGATGGACCGTTGGGGGGGGGAACCGGTGGGTGAGGAGGCGAGAGACCATTGGACAAAGAATAA
>Ga0116227_10003550_pt1 | contig 34544 bp, 22 predicted proteins | sample S1TSphgellanicum_FD_89693 | JGI IMG/M metagenome (GOLD analysis project Ga0116227, IMG submission 89693) | Host-associated microbial communities from peat moss isolated from Minnesota, USA - S1T2_Fb - Sphagnum magellanicum MG | ecosystem: Host-associated > Plants > Peat moss > Unclassified...
AATGCAAGTTGACTGGAAGTGGTGTAGTGGATTTAGTAGGGACAACCTCAAACACAAGCTTTACATGACTCGCAACCTTTGGGAGGAGGCACCACTCCCCTCCCTATAGTATACTTTGTGCCTCTCCATGCTAATTACATCCAAATGTCACTTTTCCTTGAGACTCCCAAAATTGGGACTCTTACTACCCAAAATTTTGGACGCTCATATCTTTCTCAAATCAAATTCTTTTTAGAGTATAAGGGCAATATCTTATAGCCCTTGAAAATATCTTTCCAACATTGTATAACACATTCCAATTGGACCTCATTTGACCTGTGATTTCAAGGGATTTATGGTCGAAAGTCAAATTCCCAATTTGACTCTTGCACCTTTTTTTAATCATAACTCATGCAAATCAGACCTAAATGAACAATGTGATGGCACTTTAAGCATATAAACTTCAAGAACTTTCTAATGGTATCCTGGGGGCTCAATTTAGTGCATGTTTGCCTTTCTAACCAAAGCTCTAAACATTCATAACTCCCAAAGTGGGAGTGCACTTGGGAGTCATTGGCTTTCATCCCTTGCATTTTCCCCCATTTGTAAGAGTGTTTTTCACATTTAAACACATTTTCGGCCTCATGGGCCCTTGCACTTCACATTTAGTCACAAACCCAATGTTAAGGTTGCAACATGTTATGCAATTATAATTTCTTGTTCCATAGACTGTTAGTCTTCTACTATAATATTTTTTTCAATTTGCAGGGAATGTTATGGTTACATCTATTGTTGTGCTCCTATAATGGTTTATGTACAACCATTATCCCCGTCATCTTATGATGTTATTGTTGTTACAATTGTTGTAACAACATGAATTGATGGAGAAACTTAAACATATTATGTGGACTTTGTTTGGGGAGACACATGTTGTTCCTTCTCATGTTTTACTGGAACTTATGCTAGGACTTGCTCCTCAAATTGTGCCATTGTCTATTCACCCATGGCCTCTTCTAGAAGGTCTCTTCCCTTCATTTCTACAAGTGCACTTGATTGAACTTCTTGAACTTCTCCACTTGGACTTGCTTCATATTGATTGAAGTCTGAAGTACTAAAATTATCTTCAAGAGTTGTAGAAGGTGAGTCATACCTAAATTCTGGATATGTTTCGTGGTATGCTTTCAACTTCCTTTTGTAGTTTGGCTTCATTTGCCTTGTGTTCATCAAACATGGTTTATAAATATGTTTGCAACATATCATGAACTAAGTTCACTACTACAAAATATGGGTGCAATTCACTTTAGTCCATGTTCACTAAACCAATGAATTCACTACTTTTCAACTGGTCCCCATTTACTAAAACTATTGAATTCACTCAAAATTTAGTTAAATCACTTGGCATAGAAGGACACCTTTTGTTGTAATGGTTCCACAATGTATCAACATCAGATGTTTAAAGCTATAAGGACTTCTATTTAGTCCTTAGAATTATATTTTGCATCAAAATATTGTCATATTCCTTCAATATGTGCTTGAAAGACATGGCTCCATAGTTGTGATTGAATTCACAATTGTAATTATCCTTTTCGCATCTTGTTGTAACTTTTGGATTAATCTTTTATAGGTAGCTTGAGTTTTATCCTTGTCATGTACATCTTCATCCTTTTGATGCATAATGTTTTGAAATTTTTCTTTCAATTTCAAGATCTCCTTCTTTTGCACCTACACATGTCCTTGTAGACCATCCATGTCATGTTGCAAAGTTGCAAATTTAATTTCCAGATCATCTACCTATTTTTTCAACCCAATACATGGCATCCTCTCTCTCTTATTTAGTTAACAAATCTTTTTCCTAAATAATTTCATACAATTGTATCTATTGCTTTAAGGTCCCCTTTATTTGATTTGCCATAATAAGTTCCACATATAATTTATTTAATTCTCTTTCTTTAACCTGAAGTATCTTCCTATTTTGAATTTCAATTGCACATATTTGATTTTGTAGATCTAGTACCTCTTGTTGTGCAACTACAACTTTGCCTTCCAACTCCTATTTTTATGCTTCAACTTTATTGTGGAAAAGTTTAAGTCATAACAATTCAATCTTGGTTTATTCCATCTTTTTAGTGTAATTTGCCACATCTTGGAACAACCTAGTAATCCACAAATCTTCCTCTACCTCCTGAGTCAACAATCCACCTATGTGCGGGGTTTGAAATGCTAGAGTTTGCCCCCTTAGATGTTTCTACAAATGGCCATAAACTTCTGTATGTTCCAAACTTACCCCCTAATTCATACGCTAGTAGAATCCACATCCTATACAACCACTAAAAAAACAACTAGTAGTCCTCAACAACTAAAATAACAACTATGTCCCATATTTGCAATTGGGAACAATTATAATTGCAACCTAATTGTTCTTGTTCTTACAATTAATGGATGAAATTATAAATTGTTTGTAAATTTTATATAAATTTGATGATCATAACTCATCCAACAACATATTATATTTTATTGAATGGACATTTAGCATGATGTGAGGATGTGATCATATTATGTAAACCTTGGTTAAAAATGTAAAGTTGCTCAAATAATTAAACAATAACTATCACATGATGTGGCATATAATTTGCAAATAATACTATGAAAATACATGCCATACAGGTCCAAACTAGTTGAGGAGTCCCAAAAAAATGTCACGTTATCACCTTTTTTAACAAAGGAGTTTGCCTTTTCTATTAGGAGTCCATGTGAAAATCTGATCGTACATTTGAGATAAAAAATGACAAATCTATGGTTAAGAAAATTAAACATGCTTTTTGAAAATCAAATATGAAGGCAGGATAGTAGGATCTTATATCAAACTACACACCAGGTGTTTACGTGTGCAAACCATGTGTTTGCGTGTGTGAACACTATGGTTAAGGTTGTAACCACATTGGTGCAATGCCATACTTTCTAACACTTGAATGTGTAACAAATCTATTGGACTAATTGTTAAATTATGTTCATGTTGCGCACAATTATATTTGCAACCATGTTCATGTTTTTATTGCAACTTATATTAATTTCCAACTTTTTAAAACTACAATTGTCATCATCTTAGGGAAGAACAAGTTCCATGGGGTCATATTTGTGTCATCTTGGAGGGAGTTTAGAAGCTAATTTTGAGGTCAATTTTGAGGTTTCTTTGTTATTGCTTAGTGTGCGTTTTTGTTTGTACCTTCTTTTTTTCTATGAACATCCTTTATGGTTATTTAGATCCCCATGATGCTAATGGTGTTGTCTTGTTAGAGCAACAAAGCTTGAGACCAAGTCTACAACAATTTTTAGTACTATTTTCTTTTAGAAACTGAAAGTGAAGTTTTTGCACCTTCACAATAAATTGAAAGAAACCTAATTGCAAATAAGGTGGAAATCAAGGCAATTGCTATGGAATCAACTTTGTCCTAGAGGCAAAGTTAGAGAAGAAGGAAATTTAAAGCCTACTTGAATCCTTTCCAAGATCAAGAAGTCGATTTGATAGACTCGTGAGGAAAGATTTGGGCCACAGTTTGCATTAATTGCCATAGTTGCAAAGGTTCCAAAATGCTAAAAACTCTATAATCTTCTACCCCAACAAGATTCCAACAAGTTCATCTAATACTCTTATAAGATTTAAACAAAAAACTTTAAAATTGAAAAAGTTGCAATTCCATTTAAAAAGTGAAGGAAAATGTGTATTGCATTCAATTTTCCATTGTTGCAATGTTTAAATAGCCCTGTTATATGTATGGCAAAAGCATTTGGCCATGTTTGTTATTTTCTTTTTGTGCTTAGGGTTTTCAAATGATTTTAATGCCTTATCTGTTACATTCCTCCTAAAAATTAGGTTCTCAAATTTTTGAATTAGGTTTGTCATGTGAGGGTTACCTAGTGCTTGTGATCATATGAATTCAAACCAATTGATGTGTATTATGATAAGTTTTAAAACTTATTGACATACATGAAATCCAATAGAATATGTTTCTTAGTTATGGAGCAACTATTGTTTTTCTCACAACTCTAAACTGTGAAGGTTCTTTGTAGGTAAAGCTTTGAAAAATGTTTTCTTTGCAAGTTATCTATCATGGCATTGATATGAGGTATTCTTAAATTTGTTGACTTTTCTTTTTTTGATTTCTTCCTCTTATGTTCTTTCCTAGTGTTTGTTCATGGGCTAAATCGAGCTTGTGGTCAAATTTAATTCCATAACAATGCAAAAACATTAAAGTGAATGTATGGCTCTAGACATTTAATTTTCAAATAAACATTGTTTGTTTGTTTACTTGTGCAATAAAGGTTAATTAACCAAAATCTCTCAGTTGGAACATGAAACAATTAAGTATTACAACAATTATTTTTAGCAATGTTGAAGCCTAATTTGGGTGTTAATCCTCAGAGATGTCAAGTACTTTTTGGTTGATGTGATTCCTTTAACAGTTTACTTTGTTATGCAACTTGAAGTAAAAAAATTGTTTATTTAACATGTTTTCAAATGTTTGTGGGTGTGAAGATTTGTGTTTAAATTCTTATGATCATTACAAGTGGTCAATATGGTTCAACACCATAAGGGCTTTGAAGTTTGCAACGTAGATTTTTCAAACCAAACACTACTAGGGGATGTGGTCCTAGCCATTAGTCATTCCACCCAAATCTAGGTGGAATGAGCCTATTCCATTATAATGGTTTGAATAGTGGTTTTAAATTGCATTAGTGATTAGGGTTGCATGGCAAAGGATATGTTGTTAGTATGCCACTATACATGTTTAAACCATTAGTTTTAGTGATCCATTCCACCTAAAGCTAAGGGAGTGGATGGTTAGTGTGACATTTCCACTTCCTTGTGTAGTGATATTTTAGTTTGATGGGTTTACATACTATTTTCACAATTTACCACCAAAATTTAATGTGCACTATCATTCATCATTGCAAGGTGCAATATGCATCAAACTCAATATTAACACTCATGGGTGGTGGATTTAGGGTCCCCATATTAATGAATGTCATTATATTTATATTAGTGACTTAAATGTCACAACTTGTATAGAAAACCATTGTACATTTCATTCAAATCTTGCAAAATTACCACCTTTTTAATGTTTGATCATAATTACTTATCACATTGGAATTTCACAAAGTTGAATGCCTAATAGTTGTTTCACAAGTGGCCTAATCATTAATATTCTAATCATTGCCTATATACGTGTTCTGATCCACTCAAGTTTTGCACAAATGACATAATGTTTGGTGATTAGTGTAGATTGTCATCTTAGCAAAGATAATGTAGGAATCACATAACTGTGTGTGACCAAAACTACTTGTGGGCAAATGCTTATGTGTCATTAACTCATAAAAGCTAGTCAACTTTCACTAAGATTCAAATCACTACCCCATCTAATATGCCACACCCTCATGAATAAGATTAGTCATTTTGACACATGTCATTTTATTTGTGCTTTACACAAGGAAGGTCACTTAGACAACAAGGTGATCCATACACTACTTCAATATGGTGACAATTTGTGGTTTGTCACATAGCAAGGTGGTCCATATAATACTTTCGTTGGTGACAATGTGCCCTAGTCATTATGCATTATGTCACTCATGATTTTGTATTGCTAAGCCTTGTGTATCATTCAATCATAAAGCCTAATTTGATGAAGACTTGAACAAATCATCATCCCATACATGCCCCAAAGATATGTATCCCCATGCAAGCATTAAAGGCTCTTCTTAATTGAGTGATATTGGGATCTTGGCCATGTGGAATATAACAATGATTGTTTTGCAATCCCAAATGATTCCATTGAATCACTCCAACTTTTTGCTTTCTCCCTGTTTATGAAAATGTAAGCTTACTTATTGAACCCATCAACGTGTATGCTTGGGTCAATGGGGTTGATGCAGATTCTATCACAACCCTTGGGATTTTACATTATAACATGACACAAAACACACTTCTTAGCTACTAAATAGTTCCTTTATCCAATAGGCCATAAAGGCATTTGACATTTTTTTTGGTTGCAAATGTCACCCAATGTTTAGAAAATTTGAGAGCAAATTATGAAATTCATATGAAATAAATAATGTACAAGATTTGATAATCCCTAAAATACTTCATTATATGGGTTTAGGGTTTACATACAAAGAAAAAAAAGATTGTCTTTCATCTTAGAAACCCACATAAAGTCCTTAGTCATGTCCAAGGAAAAATGTATTGTCTAACTATCTAATACCATTATTGTACTATGTAACTAGTAGCATTATTCAAAAACAATATGTCAAACATTCAAACCTATTATTTATGCTTGATTCAAAACCAACAACAACAACAATGAAACCAATAACAAACATGTTCCATTAATCCACCCAAAAAAACTATTATTCATGAACAATCCTTGTTTTAATAAAATACTAAATACATAATAACTATTAGATAAATGTTACTTAAGTTCTTAAACTAAATGAATGTATAGTACACCATTAATAATCTTCAAATGCAAGACCAATTATTGTTTAATGCTAGTTAAAACATCCTTCACAAATGGTGTGAGACCATTACATATGCATAGACTTTTACCTAATATACATAAACATGGGTCTTATGACAAAATTCATTGTTGGTCGTTCGTGACACAAGACCTGCTGATATTGGATTTCATGAGTTGTCTAACCTAAGCTTTACTGACATAAACATTGTGATATTTGCCCTCATGGCACAAGCCCTAGTGGCATAAGCCTTAATGACACAAGCCTTAATGGCATAAGCCCTAGTGACACAAGTCTAGTGGCATAACCCCTCATGACACACACTTTAGTGACATAAGCCCTAGTGACACAAGCCTTAGTGGAATAGGCCCTACTAACATCCATGTTACTGACACATGCATTTGTGGCATGTAGGTCAACATGATCTATGAGCCAATTCTTGGTCGTTAACACAAAAACCTTAATTTTGTGCCTTGCACATATGGTAATGGAACTTCACGCTTTATAATTGACCTTTTTGTTTCATGTCATCAAGGCATTGAATGATTCGTGTTCCAACTAATAATTTACTAGTTGCAAGACCACTTCCGTTTGTGTTAGCCTCTTTCTTTCACACAAGTAACTCTTATGCAATGACATCAAAATTGCACCATCTAAAAGTTGAAATCTTCTATCAAGTACCTAGACCACAAAATGTTTACACCCTTTCCACTAATTGTGCTTTAACACTTGGTAAACATCCCCTCCAAATTGTGTGAATCCAACCAATACATAGACTTTTAAGTGATATAGACCTAGGTCCTATCAATATAGGTTGAATGACGCATCCTAGTGATGTTGAATGGCATACGTTGAATGACACAAGCTCTAGTGACATTAAGATTTTTAAAAACTACACTGGGTTGCATTTTTTTGGTAAGGGTGATATTAATGTTGTCTCTCAAGATTCCCCCTTTTGTATGTGCCGGTTGATGCCATTGTGAGTTGGGGTGGCATCTTGAGCTCCACATGACAAGTTTTGGGCTATACCTACATGTTGTTCAACCATTCATCTCAAATCAAACATGCTCTAGAGGACCACTTTTCCATTAAGACATTTTAAATCAAGACAAATGATTTTGGGTACTTACTTGAAGGTTAATTCATTGCATTGCACATGGTAGTAAATCATTGCTAGATTACCATAACTTTTCATAGTGTTTATAAGGTGTTGAAGTCTAGGTTCTCACCCAATGATAGATCTACAATCACTATGCCAAAACCTAGTTTATATTACTTTTCATATTACTTATTTTATAGTAATATAGGTCACTTATTACTACATAGTCATGTAATAAAACTAGACTCATGGTTTATGCCACTAGTCATATAATTTCACTAGTAATATATGTCATCAATCACCAAGGCTAGATGACTATAATTAAAAATGACAAGAATCGCATATATTACTATAGCATATCATGAAATCTTGGTCGTTGGCTCTCAATATATTATATTAAATAGTAAATGTTTAGTAACTAATAACTTGTAGACACATGGTATCCCAAATTGATGTCATGTGGATAGTCCAAAATCGATTGGATTGTTCAATCATAGCCATTGGATTCAATAATATTAAATAAAACAATTCAATCGACTAGTTAATCACATCTAAACATTTTGATTTTCCAAAAAATTGCCACATGGATGGTCCCATTTTGTTTAAGTTGTTCAATCCTAGCCATTAGATTCCATAAATTTAAATGAAATAATTGTATTAACTACTTAATCACATGTCAACACATGGTTATCCATAATTGAGCCATGTGGATGGTCTCAAGATTAATAGATCCTTCATCTTGGCCATGTAATTTCAATTAATTAAACATTTAATATATGTATATAATAATTAATTATGTGTATACACGTGGCCCTACACAATCAATCCACGTGGATGGTTCAAAATAATGCCACATGTGGGTCAAAAATGTAAAAACCCTAAATCAGATGTGTGATGAAAATCAAATCATTTTGTGGCACTTGTCATTATAGGAGTGGGTCATACCTGTGGTCATTAAGACCATAGTAATATTTGTTACTAGTCTACAGTGAGTCTTATTATTTCATGCAATAATTTTATTAATCATTCATTTTCTACTTCTAAATCTGACCAAACTATAAATATTCATATATGTTCTAGTCATTTATGCTAATGCACATGGCTCCTTGCCATTTGTCTTTTATACATTGGACAATTGATCTAACCATTTGCAACCTTACTTAGATCCAAATTCCATAATGTAATTTATTACCAACCACATACTAATGTTTTGTACATAAACAACTGGCTTGAAGTTCTAGAATGACATATCCAATGCTCTTAGCATAAAAACCTTGTTTATTGCACAAAATTGCAAGGTTGATAATTGTTTAATATGAGCACAATGTATGTATTAACAACAAAACATACATCACGCCTGCATCAACAACATCCCTAAGGCATTTCAAGGATAACCTTCAAGAACTTTAATGACTAGAATATGAGAACACCTAGTGAGATATTCACCACTCATTTTGCAAGAATTTGTTGTCATTCCACTAAATGGCACCATGGAGTTAGGCTCAAACACCTCCTACAATTTGACTCCCACAAAACCCATTAGAATTCCCTTATGACCAATCTTGTTACCATTCAACCCACAAATTGTTGCCAGTGTTGCCTTTTGTTTGAAGATTGGGTTTGTCAACAAAACTTCCATGTTGATGCAAATCTACTCATGATATCCAACAAATCACATCACCATTGAATTTCATGCATGGTCCAATTTGTCTTACAACTGGATTGACTATGACATTATCATGGTGTATAGTGACTTCACCAAAGACATCAAAAATAGATTGAGGCATTAAATGGTCCAAAGGTTAAAATCCATCCCAAATTGAAATGATTATAAGGACCATCCAAACTTACTATAACAACAATGGATTTCAAACCTGCAATTTACAATATTATTTGGCAAATGGATAGTAATCACCAACTCCAAACTAGGGCATAAATAATAGACTACTTGCACTACATTTTGTTTCAAAGAGCTAGATGGATGGGTTAATTTTTTGATTGTTTTGATAGCTCTTAGTTCTTGTAAACCATCAACATTGGATTTTAGACCAATATCATTGACTATATGCATAAATTGAGTGCTACAAAGTGTGGAATCTTTACACTCACCTTGAAAGCTATCAATTCTGGTGCCTTAATTGTTTTAGTTGTAGGTGCCTTAGTTATTATAGGTGTGGGAGCTATAGTGTCCTACAATTAATTCATCACAATTAGGGTGATCATCAAGTAGGTTTTGCTTCCAACATTAGTTATTCAAAACTGCACAATGCTAATCTAACATGGAGAAAATAATATACATGTACATTACTGGTTTAGATTCAAGGAGCTTACTAGAACCATTGGTGCCTTTGTTGTATTCAAATCTACAACTTTTTGATCCTACAACCCAATTTCAAAGTCAAATTTCAAATTAATGTCCAATTAAATTTGCATAAGTTCAATCTTGCAAAGTTTGCATTCATACTTTCAAGCCAATTAGCTATATTTCTTTCATTGCTTTAGTGTTAATAATTGTTGGCAAATGATCAAAATCTTAATCCGTTGGAAACCTTGATAATATCATAAATGTATTCCTTTCAACCCAACATTCACCTTCAAAATTAAATGTTGAAAAGGAGGCATAAGGTTTTGCCCCACAATATGCCTATCTCAATTCTACCATTTAGAATTCATAATTAATGCATGTGGAACATGTAGAAATTGGCAATCCTCATCTCTAGCTAAATAATACAATAAAATTCATGCATTTATTTTGTCAATTTGAATAAATTCAAGGACTCCCAACAACCAACTTGGTTATTACAAGGTACAAAAGGCCTTACACAAACAATGGCAAAGAGATATCAAAGTTTATAGGGAATTTGCTTGCAAAGAACTCAAATTTAGAACCTTGCTAAAATTGGGTGAAATGACAAGAGGGACCTGCAATATAAAATTGAGAATATAAGATACTCTTACATAAATTCATATATCAAATAATGTACATATCCAATGGGTTGACCCCTAGCCTTTGGGTTGCTTTGGTCAATAAATATAGAAATAGTGGCATGTCACTTTGGACTTGATAGAACCTAATATGGGTCCACATAAAATGCGTTCCTTACCTTGAATTGAAGCAACTAAACCCACTCAAGGTGATTACATAATATTGGACTTTGATGGGCAAAAATAGTCAACCACGAGTATCCACATGTGTATTTGAAAATTTGATGCATCTTCAATACATACTAGACATTTGAGAAAACATCCACTATGTTGTCTTGGGCACATCTAATATACCACACATCTTAAATCATGTAGTCATTATTTGTGGGTACATATTACTTATTGTCAAAGACTTGGGCACATTGGGTCTTGATAAAAGATGCATAGGTGCATTTTCAAGGTCATTCAAGAGACCTGAAATACTTGTTGCTTTCACCTGATTACCTACTACACTTGCTGCCACATAAAGTGAAATCACTTTACTACTTGCCTTTTCTTGTGTTGTGTCTATTGCCATCATTGTCATCCCATCATTCAACATAGCTTTGTCCATCTCATTTAAAATTATTTCTACTATAGTTGGGCTAACTAGTTTGTGACTCTCATACACCTCACTCTTCAAAATTGAATTAATTATTGAATTTAAATTATTCCCATCCCCTGAAAGTTGAACACCAAGTTTTTAAGCCAATGTTTTTTGGATGGTAAGGACCATGTCCATATAACTTTACAATTGTCCTTACTTCTCATCCACTCTTGTTCCCCAAGACATAACCCTTTCCACCTTATTAACAAGCTTTGTCAAAAGACCAGCACTAGTGTCTTACATTCAACACATTGAACTCACATTAAAACCTACATCATCAAATTGAAATCTTGTGATTATAAAACAATTGCCCATTGAACTCATCCCAATACATCGTGGTTTCCCGAATATGACTACCCATCTATTCCATAATTTGATTAAAGTCAAATTGAAATAAAAGTTGGACCAAATCACGTTCTTGGCACCCAATTTGATTTATACAATAAACCTAATATGAGTTTCCATTGCATTTTATCTCCTAAATGCAAAGGCCAAAGTTACCATGATATTTTATTGGACAACATAAGACCTTGATGTCACAAAATTTGCATAAATTCACCCACATCTGTTGTTTCTAAATTGTTAACACAAAACATTATTCCTTTTGTAGTTGTTGCCAATGTATGCTCCAAATTGCCTTTGTAAAAGTTCGTAATGCCTAACATCAATTGCACCCTTGGGAGACACAAGAATCAACTATCATGAAGCCACCATAAAAAATTTCAAAGTTGTTTACCAACTTGTATGTACCGCAAATCAATACCCCATTTATGTTGCCCAACTATTGTCCAAAAACAAGTATGTACAAATTTGCCAACCATATAAAACCACGAAACAAGTTTTGACAACACACTATCACAAAAGCATGACAAGGGGGAATGTAAAGTTGGAACAACTCAACTCAAATCCACACTTCAAGTTGAAGGCATGTTTATCTTTATGTTCTGTATAAGTTGAACAAAAAATTAGGGTTTTCACCATATGTACAATGTTTCGCATTAGCAAATTAGTACTCCCATTATGCATTTCACACAATGTTGGTTGTCGACCATGTTGCAACTTTTGATTTTCAACAACTCATGTCAAATCAACATGTTAAATTACATTTCTATTATTTAACAAAGTACATTTATAAGAAGTAAGGTTCATTCCAATCCACACAAATAAAAAGATCACATACAATACGTGCCTCTTTTTGGGTTGCCCTACGATGACCACATTTATATGGCACTTGAACATTTTTTCGAGCTTTACAAAGGTGTTCTTGCCTTGAAAGAAAATCAAAGGTAGCCTACTACACCTTCACCTTTGCCCAATTTTCCTTTGTGCAACTATTAAGCCTTGAACCACTTGTGCCCACAAATGCCACAATTGGAAACATCAGCAAACATGAAATTCAATGTATAAACCTGAATTAATGTTATTTAACCAAATGATAGAAGTTGAGTAGGAAAAAACTTTATTGAAGATGCACTTCTAGACGGTGGTTTTGGAGTCAATATCATTATGAAAAAACCAAGAGTGTAATTAGGTATGTTAAAACCAAAACCAACACCATACAACTTACGCATGGTTGATCAAACCATTGCTAAACCTTTAGGTTCGATTAAAGATCTTATGATTAATTTTCATGGAATACCTTATGTAATAGCTTTTACTATGATACAAAATAATGTCTTGGATTTTAGCTACTTTATGTTGTTAGGTCGTCCTTGGTTGAAAATTGCTAAAATATCTCATGATTGGGGCAACAATACTATCATTATATAAAGAATGGGTACAATCACCTTCGCATTGTTGGCTAGACTATCATAGAAGAAGGGAATTTAATAAAATCAACTTGGGTTCTAAAAAAACCCTTCAACAAGTTAAAATCAGTGTTGATCTAAAACTTATTGTCAATTCCCAACTAATTGAATTATTGAAGGAGTTCGAAGACATCTTTGCATGGACTTACAAAAACATGAAGGGCATACCACCTAAGATAACTTAGCATCAAATTGAGCTGGACACATTGATACCACATGTTCATCAAACAAGGTATCAGTTGAATCCTAATTACGTGACCATTGTCAAACAAAATATTGACAAATTGCTCGCTCAAAGGTTATTTGGCTATCATCTATAGTTGTAGTGCTTAAGAAAAATGGAAAACCCATAAAAAAAAAGTGTGGATTTTAAAAAGTTTAATGCCACCACAAAGAAAGATCCATACCAATTACCTTTTACTAATGAGGTTATTAATATTATAACTAGACATGAGGTAAATACATTTAGATGGTTTCTATAAATACCATCATATTTCCATAGCACCAGAGGACTAATACAAAATTGCTTTTGTTATTGATTGGGGGGCTTTTGTATGGGTTGTAATGTTTTTTGGGGTAAAAAATGGACACCCACCTATCAAAAGGTAGTCACCAAACCTTTCCATGAATACATTGATGTCTTCATGAAGATATTTTTAGATGATTTTTAGTGACCTACCCACCCATTTAGAAAATTTAGAAAGTGTTTTCAAAAATGTCAAGAGTATGGCATTAATTTGAATCCAAAAAAGTGCATTTATGGTCTATTCTGGAACTATTTTAGGATTCATAGTTTCCAAAGAGAGGAAGACACCCAATCCAAAGAAAATAGAGGCTCTAGTCAAGATGCTAGTACCCAAAACACTTTAGGAGATTCAAGTGTTCAATGGAATGGCACAATTTTATAAATGTTTCATTAGAAACTTTGCCTCTATCATGGCATGAATTACCAAGTTATTCATGAAAAAAAAAGTATAATTTGAGTGGACTACTAAATGTCAAACCGCTGGGAAAACATCAAGAACTAGTACATTCAAGCTCCGATACTCATTAGTCCTAACTAGGAACTAGAATTCCATGTTCATATTAATGCATCTCAACTAGTAGTAGGGGCAATATTGGCTCAAAACCCAACATGTAAAATAGATCAACTTGTCATGTATTCATCAAGATTGCTCAATTCTACTAAAAGAAACTATACTGCTACACACACAAAGGTTTTAGTTTTGGTCTATGCCCTACACAAGTTTAGGCATTACGTATTCTAGGCAACATGTTCACATTTTACGTAGACCATATGGCTTTAATATATTTAATTAACAAGCCACATGTTTTTGGCAGGTTAACTATATGGCTTTCGTTATTATGGAATATGATTTCAAGATTGTTTATAAACCTGGTAGATTTCATCTAATGGCAAATGTACTAAATAGGTTACCCAACCAAATTGAACCTGTTGGAGTACTTGATCAAACTTGTGATGCTCACTTGTTCACATCACAACCTAAGTGGTTATAAAGTGTTTATGAGTACATATTAAAAGGAGTGATGTCACAGACGTTTACTACATCACAAAGACAATATTTAGCCCAAAGAGCTAAACCATTTGTGCTTCAAGAAGGAATATTATATAGATTTGGACAAGACAGTAGGTTTTGTTGAATCTTGCAACTAGAACAAGTACCCACAATTTTGTAAGAATTACATGGAGGAGTTGTAGGAGTGACTCTTCTAACATTATTATGAGAAAGATCTTGGATGTTGGTTATTGGTGGCTAATGATGAACTGAGATGTTCATAACCTAACCAAATCAATTATTACTCTACTTGACAAACCATTTTAAAAACAGGGATTAAATTTTATTAGACCTATTAAACCTACAAGCGAACTATCATGCAACCAATACATTCTGGTGGCCATTGAATATGCAACAAAGTGTGTGGAAACGTGAACACTTTGCATCAACACTACTATAGTAACTGTTAAATTTTTATACAAACATATCCTTATAAAATTTGGATGTCCATTAACAATTGTGACCAATCAAGGTACCCATTTTATCAACGATGTAATCAAATATCTTACTGACCATTTTATCTTAAGACATACTAGTTCTACTATGTATTATTTGTAAGGAAATGGACAGGTTGAAAGAACAAACAAGGTTTTTGGAACCTTAATAACAAAATTGGTTAATGAGAACAAGAATGATTGGGATGAACACCTATCCATAGTCTTATTCTCATATCGAACTGCTTACAAAGTTGGAATAGGTCATACCCCATTTTAGCTTGTGTATGGATTACATCCATTATTGTTTACAAAGTACTTGTTACCATCTAGACTTAACACAAACAGGTAGATCTAACACCTATTAAAATATTAATTATTTGATTATTTGAATTAGAGAAGTTATAAAAGAATAAGTTGATCGCATAGGATCTTATTTCTAACTAGTGGAAGATGTCATTATGGTCATAGAACTAATTCATTGAAACTAAATTTCAATTTGGAAACTACATGTTATGGTTTTTAGGGGTTGTTTCTAAACATGCTTTGAAATTCCAGAGAGGATGGTTTGGGCCATACATAATCTAATATTGTTTGCCCAATAATATTATTCTACTTGTCACCATTAATAAATTTGATCCTAACTTAGTCCCTGTTAACATTAACAAGTTGAAACCATACAAGTTTATTGAAGATATAATTTTATAACCTGTATTAACTAACCTTAGTGACCTAGTTATTGATGAACTTGTTCAAACAAAGGAACCTGAACCATTATTTGATGACAATGCAAATTTTGGACCTATAAAATTTTAGTTGGTTAATAATTATTTGACACATGGCAGTATTATTGGAACAGATGTACTTGTTCATTATCATAATGATGTACATGTTGAATTTAACTATGTACATGATTGCAATGATTGCAATGATGCATTTAATAAGGGATTCAAACATTCTAAGTTGATTAACTGGTCTTTTTTTACCAATGGACATGTCCATTTTGACTAAAGGTTCAAGGCATGTATTTTTTGACCAACTAACTTGATTACAATGACTTATTTAACTAATACATCTAGTCAAATTGAACAACCTTAGTCATGATGAACGGGTTTCAGTCAAATGAAACATTTAGTCAAATTGAACACAAGAAATTGACATCAATAATCAAAATGACCAATGTTTTTTAGTCAAATGGAACATCTTAAATGTTTATTACATACCTACCTTTCACCTATAATCTTATAACCTACCTACCTACCTACCTACCAACCTAAATGTACTACCTCTTTACTTACCCACCCACCTACCTATGTGTATTACCTACTTACCCACCCACCCACATGCCTATCTAGGTGTACTACCTACCTATTTACCTACCCACCCACCTACCTACCTATATACTACCTATCTACCTACCTATCCACCCACCTATTTTCTTGCATATTACCTACCTACTTACTTATCCACCCATTCACCTATTTATTTACATACTGCCTACCTACCTACATATTAACTACGTACTTACCCACTCACCCATTTAGATGTATTATTTACTTACTTGCCTACCTACCCACCCACCTACCCACCCAACTACCATGTCCTACAACATACCTACCTAGTTGACTAACATTTTACAACCAACCTAAGTTTATGTACCTCCAACCTACCTACATAATATAATTTTCTATGTTACCTACCTTTTTATCTACTAAATAATTATATGTTACTTACCTATTTATAACCTACCTCCTACCTCCCATTTACCATGGCCATATAAGTTATCTACCTACTTGTTTAGCATTGTACAACCTACCTAAGTTATGTATTTTCAACCTACCTAGTTACAATTGAATTATACCTACTATTTATTTACCTCTCGACTCCCACCTCCCTCCCACCCTACAACCTACCTACCTCTTTTACCTTCTTATTTACCTACCCAACCTACCTATGACATGTACCCTACTTAGTTTAATGAATGGAATTTGAAATGGAAGAATCAAATTTATCAACATTATAATGAAAGGTGTCCATGTACGCCATGTGTTTTCACTAGATTTTGAGTGAATTCACTAGTTGTAGTGAACAAAGACCAATGAAGAAGAAGTGAATTCACTAGTCTAGTGAACTAGGATTAGTGAACTACACCCACATTTTGTAGTAGTGCAAGTTTTGAAATTTGTCATCAATTTTTAATTTTCAAAAATATTTTTTTACAACTCATTTGAACATTTATATAATATATTGATTTTATTAATTAGATCTTTGAATAAGCTAAAAGACTATGCTTTTATTTGCTTCACTTGAATTAAAAATAATAAATATTGCCAAAGTTGGGATTTCCAAACTATTTCATAATTAACAAGATAAAATTAAATGTTGCACAAATTTCATCAACAAAGAGTTGTGTGACTTGGTGGCTAAAACATTTGGATGTTTCCATGAAGTCTTGGGTTCAAACTTGGGCAACTCATGTACATGAATTTGTATACTTAGTGGTGTATACATGTAGATGTATACATATGGTGTAAGGAAGTCATAACTGGGTACCTACCAACCTACCATTTTATCACATAACAATGTGTTGACATGTGGCACCATCCAAATGTTACCACATGGCACTATAATGTTACCATGTGGCAACATTCATATGATGCTACATGTTAACATCAAATGATGCCACATTTTAACTAAATGATTAGTAAAATAAATTAAATTATTGGTTATATTTTATTAGTGACATTTGACCATTGGTCAAAGGGTACCAATCAAAAATTCTAATCAAAAGCACCACCCTAGGGTTGGTAAAAAAAAACCATCATAGTCATATTGGACTTGTTAAAATCTACTTGTCCTAGAAAACTAAAGGGTTTTTTTATGCCTATCACTTTGGGGTTCCTTTTGACCAAAAAACCTAGTTTGAAAAACTTGGCATTCTAGTAATATACAATAGAGAAGTTCATAATTTTTGAGCAAGAACAAAAAAGTAGGGAGTTAGAAAAAGAATTACAAGCAACTTTTAATTTTTTTAGAATAACTACTACTTCTATAGTAGCGCTAGAGCCATGAATTATAGTTATTTCACATTCAAAAGAGGAAGTGGAAATAATCTCTCAACTTGTTGTTGAGGAGTAGAGACCCCAAGCTTTTGAATGAAAACATGTGGGGGAAGAAGTTGAGTTGTAACAACTTTTGAATAGAAATAGTGGAAAATAATTTATCCAAGAAGGGTGAAAGCACATTGTGGGGGGGCTACTTTGGGCACTTTCGTGAGATGTATGTAAAGTATATTATTGCAAAATGTATTGCATTTAATTTTGGGTTTCACTTTTAGTGTTTAAGCTTGATATTTTGACTTTCACAAAGTTAATGATATTTAATATTATTTGAAACATTTTTTTAATAAAAAGTTTAAATTCAAGGAATAATGAGTATATTTATGGTATATATAGTATAATAGAACATGTTTCTATTTTTGGATTACATTAGGTTTGGGTTTGAATTAGTTAACCAAAAACTGTTTGAAATGAAAATTTAAAAAATAACTCCCTTCACATATCTTGTCATTTTCCATTTGAAAGTGATAGTTTGTCAAAATGTGAATTTACCACATATGGTCATCACCCCCAAAAACACCCATTTGTGATATGATAATTATCAAACTCTTCATATGACTCACAAACTTATTCCAATCATATGGAATCACAATGTTTAATAGATACTACAAATTTCAAAAAAACTAAAAATAATTTCAATCATTTTTTTGAATACATTTGCATTTTTTAATACATAGTTATGCACATTTTTTGCTACAAATATATTTTGGAATCACACAATATAAATTTAAAAAAATAATTTTCTTTGCAATTGAATTCTTTGTGTTATAATCTACCATATTATGCAAAAATTTAAGAAAAATATGCTCCAATATTACCATGGTTGAAGTTCAAACATTGACACCCTTGGAAAATAATACAATGTGATAACATTTTTGGCCCCTCATAGTGTGATTTCACCCAAGACTCTTTGGAGAAGAACCTATTTGAAGTTTTATTCCTCAACACCCACAATCAAGGACCAAAGCCATGATGAAGAGAAAAGGCAAAGTGCCTATAGAAAAACATGTTGAGAAACTTGTTGAAAAAATAACAATGTTTACGGTGAAGGAGACTTAAAAGATGTTGCAATGGATTAAAATGAACACCAACAAACTCAAATGGGCCAAACAAGTCAAATTGGAAAACTTGTTCACCATGCAATGACTACATTGTGAGAGGACTTATTACAAGAATTTTTACAAACCTGGAAAGAACTACAGTATGGAAGAATCCAAGGACAAATGTGTGGTCAAGAAATTTTGATTGATAACGTATTTCTTCATGAGCAACTTGGGATTTCCAAGGAAGGTGTAAAAAATGTTGCAAATGCAACATTTGATGAAGCAAAAGTTGCTTTGAGGAAGATTGCAAGTCCACATGCTTTTGTGGAAAATGAACAATGGAGTGTAGTTCACATGAAAGAGGAATTTCATGAGAGATTTGTAACCATTTTGTAAATGATTTACCGATGAGAAAGGTTAGCATATTTAACAACAAGATTACTATTACTTTTGACCTAGTTAACAAAGGGCAACTTGTTAACTAGCGATTTATAGTGTTGACCCAACTATTATTTGAGTTAATTCGCTGGACAAAATGTTAGAAGAAAATAGCAACTAACCTAATGCCTAGTAAAACCAAAGAAAATAATTGTTATTTATGGCTTATCCTATATATTTTATTTAGGAAATGGTTCCCATTATCTAAGCTGATTTCACCAAAAACAACAACCCCAAAAAAACTTGTGTCATTAGCCAACCAAAAACAACATGTTGCTCAAAAATAATAGGTTTCACCTGAACCTGTCATAAGGGAGCATTTCTTGAAGGAAAAAAGACTAACACATTCAACCACAACTTCACCTTTACCAAGATGTCAGTGTCATAGACGAAAGACATGCACATAATTGCCTACACCAAGGGACAAATTAAGTCTTGAAAATGTTACTTGACCATTAAAAAAAAAATCTAGAACTACTTTCAGGTCATAGGTTGTCGAGTCAAAGGAGGATGAAGAGCAAACATGTTCGGACAAAATGGGAGGTGGAGGTGGAAAAGAGTTTCAAGCAATAGTTACATAGGGCAACATATAGGAAGAACATGAGCCTCATCTAGACCAAGTAATTGATAACATCCAAGTTGAACCTGTTGAACCTATGGTACTTATTACATAATCTAAATAACATGTAGTTGTAGTTGCAAAAGCATCACAACCAGTTCAACCTATGGTTGAGCTTGTTCATGTAGAAAACCCATTATTTTCTATACCCCAACCTATCCTAGTTTCTAGTCATTCCATAGATAACTTGAGATAGATTAGTATGTTTTAGAACAAGTTGCCTAGAATGCCACAACATGGTCAAAGGCATTGCAAGAACTTGCCAACTTTAAAGTTGAATATGAACAAACTAGGGAAAACTTTCTAAGACCAATAACTGCCTATAAACCTGTAGCCTATAGCTAACAACATAATAACAAACCTTTAAGAACTGCAACAATGAACTAATCATAGTTAAGGGGCAACTAAATAAGGTCTAGCATGAGAACCAAAACTTGTCTAACAAGTTGAAAGAGGCAATATAGGTTGTTAGGAAAATTGAAAACCTATAACAAGAATGTGTAGAGCTCAATTAGTTCAATTGGAAAACTCACAATAATTTGAAATTTTTCCAAATTGAATTTGAGCAAATGACACAAGACTACAACAAAATGGAGGAGTCCAATATGCAACAATATAGTGCCATAACTGGTTTGGAACAAACTTGTCAAGAGCTTAGGGAGCAACAAGTAGTTGCTCACATAAAGTTTGAAAAGGAAAAACAAACTTTCACTGGCCAAATCCAAGATTGGAAAGATTAGTATGAAATAATTAAAGTATAGTTGAGCATACCCAACCCCATTCTACATGTTAGGATGAACAACAAGTTGAAGGAGTTTGAGGAGTTATTATTGGACAATATGTTATTCAAAGTGCAGACTCAAGCCTTGGGAAATAAAAACCCAAGTGGAAGTAGTGGTGGCAAACCATTCAAAAGTTCATGTCGAAGAACAGATTTAAAAAAACATGGAATTAACCCACTATGATGAACAAGGTTACCAATTGGAGCTACAAGCATATTGACTTATTTTTCCTAACTTTAAATACAAACCCCCTAATTTTGTATATGTGGAAACTAGAACCAATAACAGAACACCAACAACACCATTTATGGTACAACATGTTGCCACTATTAAACTAGTTAGTCCACTAAGAGGTGGAACGTGTTTAGAGATCATACCTTTACATGTTCAGACTTTTACCATACCTATTCAAGTTACCACTGTTACTATTGAACATGTGAAAGGTAATGAAAAGTTTGTTAAAAAACATGCAGAACCTATTGATCTTTCATGTACTATACTATATAGTGGATAGGACCCTTGGAGTTCTTATTTGCTAGTTTATCTCTGACCCCACACCATATAGGTACAGGTTAGGAAATTACTTTTCAATTTCCAGTACCCTGCATGTTTAAGAGGTATTCACAACACCCATAGTAACCTTTGAAGAAACATTTGATCGACTGAAGACTGCAACACTAATAAGTCTTCATATTGTGAGTCAAGTTAAACATGTTGATGAAGTAGGTGCTAAACCTATTGAAAGAACCATCAATCAACTAGTTGCCAAAGACCAAGCTAACTTAAGACTTTGAGTTAACATTTTGAGGATGAAATGTAATTTTCAAAGGGGGATAATGTTACTTAGATTTAGTAAAATGTGACTTAACAGGTTATAAATTTAGGCATGTTATTTAACCTAACCTGTGACATTAACCTAACTTGTTACTAAACTTGACAGGTAGTATTATACTAGGTTAGTAGATAGGTTGACATGATAGTTAACTAATAGTTTACAAAATAGGTGGTAGAATAAGTAGTTGAACAAGTAATGAAACATGGTGTAATTTTTGAAATTTTGGAAGGTGTGGGTATAATTAAACTTTTTGTAAATTTTTTTTTATGTACATTTAATCTAATGTATGTAAATTTTGAAACAATCTAACCCACCACTTCTCAATCAAAATTCCCAATATGTATTAGGAGTGATCTCATTACTTGAATTACAGAAAGTCAACATTGCCAACTCTAAGCCACATCGATTGCTTGATTCATCAACTCTTGGTTATCATGGAATAACATTTTGCTCCCCAAGTCTTGGTTATAATGGAATAACATTTTTTCTTCCTGACTTTAAAAAAATAGAAAAAGACAAATAGAGAGAAGAAGAAAACAATGGCAACAAGCTATCATCGTCTTTTTTGCAGCAAAAGGACCATAGAAAAAGATGATAGCCATTGTCATTGTCTTTTTCTTCTCAAGTAGAAAAGAAGAAGAAGGCGATAGTAGCAAAAAGGACTAGAGAAGAAAACAATAGCCATTACTATCGTCTTTTTCTTCTCAAGTAAAAAAGAAGAAGAAGGCAACATAACAAAAGGACTAGAGAAGAAGACAACAACCATTGCCATCGTTGCCTTCTTCACAACAAAAGAACCAAAGAAAAAATCAAAAAGGAGGAGAAAGGAGGGCGCTTATCTTCAAGTTGATACTTTTGCCATTGGGTTGAAGGTCCTCTTGCCTTGTGTCTCCACTTTCCTAAGCTCCCTTGCCTCACGTTTCCACATTCCTTAACTCATCTTGCCTTGCGTCTCCACATTCCTAAGCTCACCTTGAAGCTCTAAGCTACTCAAGCTCTACTAAGCTCTAGTGATGGAGGTGAACGCAAAATGAGCTTGGTGGGGAGGGATTGGTAGGATGAGGGAGGTAGGTGGGTAAAACTAGGTTGGAGGGTTGAAGAGGGGAGGTAGGTAGGAGGGGAAAACTTTGGGGCTGAAAAGAGGGCTGAAAAAACCTTGGGCAAGGGAAGAGGAAAATAAAAATGCCCTACCTGGATGTGTTTGGGTTCATCCCCAAAACGGCTTGAACGGCCTCATCCCGAACTGGTGCACTGGTGGCTGCTGGTTCACTCTAGCTGAAAGAGAGGGTGACTTTATGGATAACTTTAACATCCTTTTTTTTTTTCAATTTTTGTGCTTTCCAAACTTTGGTGATGTTTTCCAATTTTTGGTCTTTCTTTTGAATCTACACTATAAGAATGAAAAATTCCAATTTCTTTTCTAGTCACAGTGTGAAAACAATCCCAATTGTTGCCAACAATAACATGGCTCTACAAGGTGTAAAACTAATATTGGAACCCATCACTCTACAGCCCTTTCACTAAACCAGACATGGCTAGGGGGTAGTGTAACAATTAGAAATTAACAGGCATTTGGACAGTAGGGAGCCCTAATGTTGAATAAGGGCTGCTTTATTGCAGGGCCTGAGACCCAAATATCTAGCCCAAACTATGTCCCACAGTTTGGGCCCTAGCCATTAGCCTAGGCCAAAATAGTGACAACCAGTTGTGAAAATAAAAATTACATACAACCAATGAGAAGGCGCAGCATGCACTCAAGGGGCCCTAATTTTTTCTTTTTGGGTGGGGGGAGGGGCAAGGAACATTTCTCATTTTTCCCTTTGCTCCCAATGTGTTCCCAAGAAATTTTCAAAGAGTTCTCATCAACTTCCAAATGCGTTCTGCAAGTTTCCAATCTGTTCCCCCAACACATTCCCAATAGCACCCCACTTTGATCTCATATGCTTTGACATATGTTGTCCTCTTTTCACCTCTACTAGTATGGCCTGTGCAGTTGGCCCACTTATGAACCTGTTATAGAACAGAGTGAACTCAACATAAGAACATTGTTGCGCAAGGTATATATCCGAATTTGGAAGAGTCAAATATGAAAGGAAATCATATCTTAAATTGCATGATAAACAATGCTTCCTAAGTGTGAACACATTATTTATCTGATTTTTCCTCTCAAAATCTGAATTTTTAATTTATTTGAATTGAATAATAAAAATTACACAAAATTCAATATATCATGCATATTAGGTCTGAAAATTATGAAATAAATTTCATTAATCCTAATCATTGAGATCTTTTCAATAGTATCAAGAATGCACCCATATTCTGCTTTTTTTATTTCATTAAATTATTGTTGAAAAAATGTTCAATATTCAATAACTTTTGCATTGTAGGTTCAAAATGTCACGAAACTCTAACCGTATTAAAAGTGCAACAAAAACCTTGTGGTTTGTGATAGAATCTAAAATTCAAATTTTCTTCAAATTTTGGGTTTTTGTTGAATTTTTAGTGACAAAAATTAGTTAAAATTTAGTATCTCTTGGAACTTATCTTGGCCCTAGTTTGAACCCATTACAAAATAGAGTGAATTCAACATATGAACATTGTTTTACAAGGTATATATCCCATTTTTGAAGAGTCCAATATGAAAAGAAATCATACTTGAATTGAATGGTAGACCTGCAAGGGTGACAAAGTTCTTCACTGATTTTTCGTTCCAAAACCTGTGTTTTTATAATTTATTTGGATTTTCAGAGACAATAAAATATAAAATTCAATATCTCTTGCATCTGAGTCCAAAAATTACGAAATAAATCATGTTCACTGAGATCTTTGCAACAATATCAAAGGCACATCCCAAATCCTCTCAAAATTTCAGTTAGGATTTAATTTAATTAAAAATATATATATTCAATATTCGATAACTTCTATTTTGGGAGCCTCCATAGTTTTCAATCGTCAAATTGGCTCATTGCAACAACAACAACAACCCCCCCCCCCCCCCCAAAAAGCTTGGGAGGCAAAACCAACGGCCCCCCCCGCCCCCCCCGCCCCCATAATGCAAATCACACATACCCAAATCAGAGCGACTTCTTGGGCGAACTGGAAACCTCAAAAGGTCTACATATTTATGAGTAAATTTTTTTCAAGGGTCGTTTCAAGAATTCAAAGCCATATCAACGCTACAATGTTTCACAGCCACATCATTACTACGCCAGCCCCTAACACAAATCCCACTGGGCCGACAACTTCTAGTTGCCAGGGGCCAGTACCAATTATCCAGTGCTCCTTCCATACGATTCCTGGGCCCTACTGTAAAGTAGGCCAAATATGTCAATATGTTGCAGCACCAACCGTGTAATACAAAAGTTGAAAATTGAGTTCATGTGCTGCATACATAGATTTCAACAACCAAGTGAAGAATAACTTAATGGCAAATCCATTCTCAGTAAAATGTCATTGAATATGATTGGTCAAAAATAAAGAAATCATAAAATGGTCGAGAGATCAAAAAATAAATTTCACTTGAAGTAGTCAAAAAATCAAAATTTTATTTATATGAAGGTTTTGAATAAAGGAAAACCTTTGAGGTCACAGCACTTGAAGTGCTCTACCCAAAAAAAAGGTTATGGGTTTTATTGATTTTCTTGGGGGAGGCAATAGATAATTTTAATAGCTACCTATGGGGGGAAAATGACCCTGAAAAACTTATTTCAACAGAAATATGTTCTTTTGAAAATTAGTAGCAGTCCAATTTGGGTTGCACAAGAACATAGGGGTTAACATATTAGAAGCCTCCTTTCTCCCGCCAAATTATAAACCGATCACAACTTTTGAGCTCATGGCCAAATGTAGCTTTTCCTAAGCCATGTGGAACCTAGGACGGGCTCCATTAGACCATGAAACATTATCCACAATGTAATTATTGTATATTTATTGTTCTTTTATCATCCATTCATATTTCTTTGACCTTTTCAACCTTCAACCTTTGTGTAAAGTGGACTTATATCATCATATGTTTTTTCCTCCAGTCAAAGATTTTTTACTTCCATGGTCACAGGCTTTCAATCTTTACTGTAAAGAGGGCCTAAGTTTCTCTTTCCATTACCTTCTTGTGATTAGAACACTAATGGAAGCCATTTAACATATGACTTTTTTTCTTGCTCCATTGACAATCGGGTTCCATTGAAAAGCTGCAACTATGCAACTACTTTCAAAATATGTTTCTAAAACCAATGCTTGTCACTTTGAGAACAAATTCTCATGGAAAAAATATAAATGTCACTTTGTGGTGAATGCTACTTTAACTCAACTTTCAAAGCTAATGCATTGTGCATTTGGTCAATACTTGACTATTGGACTTATGAGGTGAGTCACAACTCACCACAAATAGATGGAAAAAAAAATTGGAAAGTTGATGTGAGCATAGATCCTGTCACCACGTCAGGCATGTGAAAAGATGAGACAACTAGAAACAAGATTGACCTACCTATTACATGTAGGTCATGTACAACACCAAAGGGTAAAATAAGTGAATAAATAACATTTTCCCAAAAAGTTGGTTCTAGTCACCAGCCTCCACATTATAGATTGTGGCATATACTTGCTTCAACTTACAATGGATCTAAGCTTGTATATCTTGGATTCTAGGAATTTCTTTATTGCATGTTTCACAACTAGATTGCTGAGACCAAGTTGCTAGCTCTTAGTGATTTTGTTTTCGCAGCTTCATCTTTGAAAAATTTAATTGAAACTTTGGCCATGGTGAGCATGAGATCACGAGGTTTAGGAGTGTCCTCATGGCTACTTATAGTAATCACAATACCAGTGGTTTTGCAGCTGTCCATTATGGTGGGTGTATCTGGTGCACAAATGTCACCACAATTCCATGGAAATTGTTTGAAGGTGCTGAATATAACCATTATTTCTTTGATGGTCAACTCATTTGTGCAATTTTTGTTCTATATGAAAGAACATTTTTGAACAATGTGATCAAACTCCAACAAATTAGTAATAATTTTTTTGCTAAGCTAGGAAGCAAATATCACAATATCCTCATCTTCTTTTTGATTTGAGGAAGCTTCACAATTCACCGAGTTCATCATACCCACACCCAATCCTTCCATGTCACCCCAATTGTTGTATTCAATAGTAGGCTTGATTAAAATTCATATCCATTACTACTTGCATGTCAAATGAAGTATTTAGAAGCGATTGGGCCAAATGAGTCTCACTACAGCATTGCATGAACTTTGAATTGTGGCAGGACCAAAATGACCTTTTTAAATGCTTGGTTGTCCCATCACTTGTTGTGCCAACGCCGCCAGTGCCGATCAATTCCCCTCCAGAACCACCAACTGCAGAACCACCAGCCTAGACAAGCCCAGGGAATCGGTGATGCACTGTGTGCCAGCAATGCTCTAGTCCTTGCACCAGAACTCATGGCAAAACAATTACACCCATTGCAATATTTAGTGTGGGGTGAAACATGACATTTGGCTTATGTGACTCAAAACAAAGGTTCATAATTAATATATCAAATTGGAGGTTCACAGCCATACACACATAATAGTTTTTATATATCCATTCTATATCAATTCATTGTGCACATGATAGGCCAAACATTATGAATAGAATTCATCCAACTAATCTTCCAAGCATATATGTTTAACTTACGTTTCGATCACATTAATTATTATGATGTGTAACTGGACGCTGAAAATAAGTGAATGATCTTAGCAACATAAATCCATCTTTGGTATAAGGTGAAAGCATGATAAAAATAGACACAAAAAGTGAAGATGTATTGAAAAAAATGGGATTTAAAAATAAAACATAGAAATAGATGATTTTATGAAAATAATACTCTTTTTAAAAAATAAATTCTTTCTTAAACACTGTCAGCATTGAATTCTAAAGCTTGATTGATATTATTATGTTTTTTCATAGTATGTGAAAATACTTGAATTTCTTGGCAAGTAGTTTTTTCTTGGGGGTACATGCCAATATTGATTTGTTGATATTTTAGTGCAATTTCTCATGTCCATGAAGGATATTTTGATTGCTAAATCATTCCCCAACCTAAGAAAAATGATGTCATTTTCATGGATGCTTTTGCAAAAACATTTCAAGTTCAAATGATTTGATATATATTTTTTAAATATTAGAGAGAGGCTAGAAGTGCCACTAAGGAAGTATAGAGGTCCCAATTGGTCTAAAATACTAAATGAGCAAAAGAGGGGCAATTTTTTTATTTTTTTTCAATTAAAAAAAATTATCAATTTTTTTTTTACTTGCACCCATCATGGATTTTTTGTTCAAATAGTTGAATACCATAGTACCTTGGAAAATGTGGTGTGGAACATATATTCCCATAGGTTCTTTGTCTACACATAGATACATCCTTTCCTGGTGCCACCATGGCAGTGGGTGCTAATGCTCATACCAAGGGCATTTAATATTGGACTTTCCCCATGAGCTTACTTTCAATGCAATATCCTACCATTTACTCAAACAATGCGCCATTTATGTAAAGTAATTCACTGCAATTTTTTGCAAAATCATGTTGGGTCCCACTGAATCCGATAAACATAAGCTTGACTGACATACAATTGACCAACTATCTTCTTGTGGGAAAGTCACATAGGAGTGAAAATGAGATATTTACCAGCAAGGAAATTAAGGCCGGCAGTGGAACAATCTATCTATGAAGGAAGGTAGTTTCTTTTGTCTTAATTGTTTTGTAGTTATGAGATCCACTGAACCAGGATGCTTCAGATAGTGTTCTTGGTGTCTTTGGAAAGCTCTCGATGAGAAAGGGTCTGTGTGCTTTGTTCCATGGCGTTTGGACTTGCAGTGCAAAAGTTTTTGAATATTGAACGATTTCTTTACTGAAATTTAAATTAAATCGTAGCTGAGAATTTCAGAGGAATTGGAATGTGCCTTTGGTGTTCTTGGAAAGATCTTGATGAGTAAGATTTGATAGAATTTATTTGGTAAGATTTGGATTCAGAACGTGGGAGATCTTGATTTTTAAGTGATTTCTGCCACTGAAAATTCAAGTAAATTCCAAAAATCCAGGTTTTGGAAGGAAAAATCAGTTGAGGACAAGGTAACACTTGAGCCAACAGCGCAGGCCGCACTACTGTAGATGAAGGATAGACCAAATCATGTCAATTAAGGAATATATGCCATAAAACAACTTTATATGTCTTGCATTTTGGTGGGTGGAACCTTATTGGTCAATAGAAGATTGTTTATTTGTACAAAGCAATTGGGTGGTGACATAGAATCGTATGTTGCTTGATGATGTTGTTCATGCCAACTAGGTTCACATTTTGAATTTCTTTTGAAGTATTATGCCTCACATCATATGACATGACATTTCTTGTCCATCCATTATGCCATTGTCAACAAAGGACAATCCTCTTGATTTGTGCAAATCTATGGATTGAAGGTAAAGTTTTCCATCTGAGAAGGAACATTTCTTCCCACACTTTGATAGTACAAAATTTAACTCCAAAACACAAGATCAAATTTCAAAATCCTTTTTGGTATTCTTTTTTTGAGTTATTTTTTCCCAACACCTTACATTTACATAAGATCAAAGCCTACAATAGTAATTTAATATGCATAATTCAAACCATACACTACAATAAAATATATCTTTTCATCTTTAGAAATATGTTTTGTAAAAGTTATATGTTTGCTTATACAAAGGCTATGGAGCATGTCAAAAATGCAAACATACATCTCAAATATTATTCAAGGAACAAATTATTAATCATAATTGTTACACCAATGTATACACAACCTACAAGTTATTATTATTATCACTATTTTCAATTTTGTGAGGTTGTTACATTGGCCATCATCCACAAGGACAAAAGTATTAAAATATTTTTATGTTGTGGTGATTTGCTTGAAAATGTATAGAAATAGGTGATTTTAAAGAATTTTTTTCCAAAATTTCAAAAACATTGAAAAAAAGATAATATCAAAATGAATATTATTATTTTGAGAAATTTTTTTGCATAATTTCGTCACAAAAAGATGGTGCAATTTAGCTCCTTTTGTGTATACAATAATGTTAAGAGATTTGTCTCATATAGGTTGGGCACATGCACAGCTTAAAAGGGCAAATGGGGGGCTAGAGCAGCAACCTCCCCGTTTGCCCTTGTTGAAGCACCTGGGCGTGGATGTGGAGCCTCACGGCTGTGGTTGATAGCCTAGGCTGCAGCAGTCGCCGCTGCCCCCCAAATTAAAAAAGTACAACAACAGGGTAAAAACAAGGTTTTATTATAAACTTTTACCACAGCCAAAAAAAAACAATTACCAACTATGTAGGATAGTAATTGAGACTTATTAGAGGGTAAACTCATTTTGTTTTTCAACACTTGGACTCCAGCAACTCTTCATACATTCGTATGTATTTAAGATTAAAATTATTTTCATCAAATTTTGAATTTTTCTCTTTGATTTTTATTCTTTGTGTATGTGTGCATATTAAAGTTGTTTTTGAAGTGATTTTTTGTTTAAGTATCTTGAATTTATCTTTGTATGATGTAAAATATAAATGTATCTTTAATATATTAAAAAAATTACAATCTTCATACATGTACATGTTAGATATATATTGAATTTATTTTATTTTATTTTAAAAATAGACATTACATGGAAGATGAATGGTACCTCGAACTCTTAGAATAAACTCTTCAATTTTCCACCTCTTATTTCTCAAAACCTCAACACAATTTTTAAAAAAAACAATACCAATCAGAGCAACTTCTGGGGGAATGGAAACACGCCTTAAGCCAGTGCCCCAAAATGCAACTCCCCTACTGAACACCCTTCCTTCCACATTTTAAGCTACAATTTCCTGCAGCGTGGTAAAAATTTACATAAATCAATAAACAAAAAACTGGTATGATCTTATGATAATGGAAAAGCCAAACTTGAACAGGACAACGTTTTTTTTGGTGGCGAGTAAATGACGAAATATTTTTTCAAATAAAATCTGCTGAATATGTCCTTTTTTCATAGCCAATCTATAGCCAAATTTGGCTAAATCTCGCTGTGGATCATCACCAATGTGGCAACATCACAAAATTGGAAAAAAAACACTGGAACAGGGTCTTCATTGTTATGACTATTCTTTTTCCAAGGGCAGTTTCAAGAATTCAAAGCCATAACAACAACTTGGGAGGCACCCGGGGTACTAAATAATGCAAATCTCACATATTATAAATTCATAATTGATCAAGTTTATCCCTATTTCTTTTTTATTTTCTTTGAATGACACTTCAATTCAGATTTTGGGTCGTTTCGTTATTCCTTGTTATATTACATTGTTTATAAAGTTTGTAATGTTGCCAACTAGAGTAGCTTTAACAAATACTCCCTAGAATTGTCAATGTTGTTTCAAAATGTCCCACAGGCATGGTTAAGTCTCACTGATGAATCACCTTGAACATGAGAACAATGCAAGTTTGGGAACCATTTTTAAGACCTCAACAATTAACACATAAAAAGCCAAATTATGGCTTCATTGTATTGTGCAAAGTAATTGATAATTACCAATATGACATCCTAGTTTTCTTTTCTAAAGTATTATGCAAACACATTTGTACAATTGTGTTTGCCTAGTCTATTTTGATGAATGTTTATGTACATTAAGAGAAATTTGCTATTGACCCCCCAACCAAAAAGTTACAAAGTCAATTTTGAACTTAATATAAATTATAGAATAAATCTTTTTTCATTGTTTTCAACCTAATTTACTTTGCTTCATGCTCTTTGAGTATAGTCACTTGTAAACTTTCCACAAATTAATTTAGTGTAGACTAAAGTAATGTGAATTTTTTTGTTGGAAAACTAAAAATCGAATAAAATCACACAACCTTTGTCCCTCGTTAAATTCTTCATGATTTAATGGATGGTAGGTATTTTGCAAAGTCTACCACATCATTTGCCATTATATGACAAGATAATTTCATATTTGAAATTTAAAATTGGTCACTTCACATGTGAAAGCGAGAAGTAAGGAAACATTTATGGAATGAAAAATGCTTGAAATTATAACCTAAAATTTTAAAAAATCGCCATGATAACACCATAATTTGAAGATTTTTTTTTCAATAATTATATAAAAATTTCAAAGTTGCAATAAATAAAAAATCATGCAAATTCATGATATTAATTCAAAAGTCTTTTTAAAATAAAATAAAATAAAAATGTAGATCTAGGTTGTTTTTTTTTTTTCAACAAAAAAAATTCTTATCAAATGAACACCAAATGTATTCAAAATTATTGTGAGCTTCAATATTCTTCACAAAAAAGGCCACATGAGTTGAACCATTCAAAATTATTTTTATATGTATTTTACTAGATTTTAATTTTTGAAATTTTTGAATTAATGATTAAAATAATTTACGATTTGTGATCATGGTTCAAAGGAAATTTGTAAATTTGAGTCTACCTAATTTATAATGTAAGACTTGATGCAAAAATTCAAAAGATTTATTATATCACGGGTCATATTTGGTTTCAAAATTGATATTCATTTAAATATATATATATGAAAAATGTATAGTAAACCACAAATGAATGCCACATGTAAATTACAACCCATAGAAAGGACTCTGACCTTGGTGACCTTGGCTCCTCCTTTCTTTCTTTCACAAAACATTTTTCTGTCAAATTAGTTGACAAATCAACATTACAAGCAAACAAAATCCATGTTTTAGGCCTTGCAAGCTTGTGATCACAAATCAATGACACCAATCTAGTGAAACTGGAGAGGCATATTTGATTAAATACACAAATGGAATTCACAAGAATCGGGTAATCCTTAGAGCTTCTACAACTTCGGCCATTGTCAGCCTCTCTAAAGGTGCATATTTGGTGCAAGAAATCGCAACTTTAAGTACATGGATCATTTGTATCTTTTGTAGCTCTGTGGCCATGCTAAGAAGTCTAGAATCCAACAATTCATCATTGGCAGTAAGACCATTTTGCCTAATTATTGACAATACCCAAGATGTTATGTGGTGTGATTCACCAAAGCTTGGGTCAACTGGCCTCTTTCCTGTTAAAAATTCAAGTAATACCACCCCAAAACTATAGATGTCCACTTTTGGTGTGACTTGTGGGGCATACCCAAATTCTGCAACATCCATACAAAAATTGTGAAATCATTAAATCAAATTTACATTTCTTTGGCCCATTCTATAAAAGAGTTTTTATGTGTACTGTTGTAAAGCTCAAAGACATGGCATCACTATAAAAAGAGAGAAAATGTTAGTATTTTCAACTCCATATTTCAGTTCACAAGCATTTATATTCATAACCTTAGCAACATTTGTTTTGAACCATGTATGCATCAAAATGAAAAAATAGGCACATCTAGATTCTTACCAGGGGCAATATAGCCATATGTCCCCTCAACTATTGATGTTGAACTTGCATAATCTTCTTTTGGCTTGAGTGCCATCACTTTTGCAATCCCAAAATCAGCAATGTGGGCTTCGTAGTTGGCATCCAAAAGCACATTACTAGGCTTGATATCTCGATGGATGATTGGAGGAACACAATCATGATGAAGATATGCTAACCCATGTGCTATACCTTCCGCAATTTTTAGCCTACTGTCCCAATCAAGAATTCTCCCTCTATCTTCATTATATAGGGCTTGAAATAAGTCTCCATTTGGAATGTAGTCATATAGGAGAAGTCCAATTTCCCCCCACTTGCAAAACCCTAAAAGCTTAGCTAGATTTCTATGTTTAACATTCCCTATTGAGTTAATCTCCCTCCAAAAACTTTTATGGATTTGTATATCCTTTTCTAGCAAGTGAATTTTCTTCACTGCAACTATAGTTCCGTCTAGTTCTGCCTTGTAAACAGTAGGATTACCTCCTGTACCGATGATGTAATCATCACTCAGGTTTTGGGTTGCTTCCATGATTTTAGTGAAGGACAGTTCCCTACCCGGGAAAGTCACAATCTCAAAATTCGTAGGTGCAACCGGTGTGTTTTTAGATTTTGCACGGCAATAGAGACATGCAAAAATGAGTATAAAACCTAGTACACAAACAACACAACCAACAACTATGGCCACTATTATATGAACAGATAGAATGTTTTTGCTCCCATCTAAAGCATTGGTCGTACATTTGTTATCTATCGAGTAAACTAAACAAAGTGCAGGGTTTCCAACAAAAGAGTTATAATTTGATTTTAGGAAACCAATCCAAGATGATGGCAAAGAACCAGTGAGATCATTGTATGAAACATTTACTGATTGAAGGGATATAAGTTGAGTACCTAGGGTTGGAGGAATGGTTCCTGAGAGTTGATTATGTGAAAGATCAAGAATTTGAAGAAGTTGTAATCTCCCAAGTTCAATTGGAATTGTCCCAGAAAACTGGTTGCAACTCAAGTTTAGGGTTTCTAAAGCATCTAGTAACCCAATCTCTGAAGGAATAACACCCTTCAAATCATTTTGAGCCACGTTGAGAAAATACAATTTGGGGAGATTGGTATACATCTTTAGATCTTGCTCTGATAGTTCATTTCCTTGCAAGTAAAGCTCTCCCAAACTACTTGGAAAAGGATGAGGTAAGGAGCCATTGAGGAAATTATGGCTCAAATCCAATTGGAAGAGCTTTGTGCAATTAATCAAGGATGGTGGAATAGGGCCCACGAAACTGTTGGATGATAAGTTCAAAACCTGAAG
>Ga0116227_10003551_pt1 | contig 34544 bp, 25 predicted proteins | sample S1TSphgellanicum_FD_89693 | JGI IMG/M metagenome (GOLD analysis project Ga0116227, IMG submission 89693) | Host-associated microbial communities from peat moss isolated from Minnesota, USA - S1T2_Fb - Sphagnum magellanicum MG | ecosystem: Host-associated > Plants > Peat moss > Unclassified...
CTGTCGCGGTTTTATGTGACCTACCTTTTGCTCTTGCTACCTTTTGTCATCGTCAACGGATTGCTGACGGGAACAGGTTTAACCAGCCCGATAGTTTGGTATAACCCGGCACATATCATCGGCCTGCGTATTTTAACCATACCGGTCGAGGATATTTTTTACGGGATGGACCTGATCTTGCTGAATATCATGATCTATTCCGGCCTGAGCGCGAATCTGTATGAGCGGCGTAAAAGCCGTTTAAAGGCGGAAACCCGCTCTCAACAATTAACCTATACGAATGAAATTTCATGATAAAAAACGAAGCTGCAAATGACTTAACGCTGGAACAGGTCGTAACCGATCTGGAACACGAACATTACAATTCCGCTTTCGACACACCACTACGTCCGGACGCTTTTGAACTGGATGACGAGACGAAGATCGAACTGATCGCCAAACACTTTACCGGGATCATGGAAGTGCTGGGTATGGATCTGGAAGATGACAGCCTGAAAGACACGCCGAAGCGGGTCGCTAAAATGTATGTCAAGGAGATATTCAGCGGGCTGAACCCTGCGAATAAGCCCAAGCCCACTTTATTTAAAAACCCTTTTAACTACAACCAGATGCTGGTGGAACGGAACATCGCTGTATTCAGCAATTGTGAGCACCACTTTGTCCCTATAGTGGGGAAAGCCCATGTCGCCTATATCAGCAACGGGCAGGTGATCGGTTTATCAAAGTTAAACCGGATCGTGCAATACTGTTCACAACGGCCGCAGGTACAGGAACGGCTGACGATGCAGATCGCCAACATGCTGAAAGAAGCTTTGGGAACGCAGGATGTGGCCGTCATTATTGATGCCCACCACCATTGTGTATCAAGCCGTGGCATCAGGGATGCGGGCAGTACCACGCTGACCGCCGAATACAGCGGACAGTTTTTACTAACAGAAACCAAGAATGAATTTTTAAAGTATATCGGATGATGGATCTTAATGGAAAAAATATCCTGGTGGTTGGAGGCAGTTCCGGCATCGGCTTATCGCTGGTTAAACTGCTTCACGAGCAAAATGCGAATATTTATGTCGTATCGAGATCGGCGGCTGAAGAATGGCCGGAGAACGTTCAGTTTCTAAAAGCCGATGTGACCGGAAACCTAGATGCTGTGGAGATGTTCCTGCCCCAGCAATTGCATGGGTTGGTGTATTCCGTCGGAAGCATTAACCTCAAACCATTTACGAGGTTAACGGCGGAAGACTTTTTAAATGATTTCCAATTGAATACCCTGGGCGCGGCGCGCATGATCCAGCAAGCTATTAAGCCGATGAAAAATGCAGCCGGATCGTCTATCGTATTGATCAGTAGCGTAGCTGCCAGAACCGGGATGCCTTATCACGCCAGTGTAGCCGCAGCGAAAGGCGCTGTAGAAGGTATAGCGCTTTCTTTGGCAGCCGAATTGGCTGCGCAGCAGATCCGCGTAAATGTAGTCGCGCCGTCCCTGACAGATACACCATTGGCCCAAAACCTGTTGAGCACACCTGAAAAAAGGGAAGCATCCGCTAAGCGCCATCCGCTGGGTAAGATCGGCCTGCCGGAAAACATCAGCCAACTGATTGCCTTTCTGTTATCTGAGGACAGCAGCTGGATGACCGGGCAGATCATAGGCATCGACGGCGGATTAGGAAATTTAAAAACAAGTTGATATGCTAAACATGCAAAGTGAACAGATCGCGCAATTAGAAAAACAATACCGGATAAGCTTGATCAATAGTCTGATAGGTTATCGTTCACTTAACCTGCTGGGTACGGCAGGCGGAAGTGGAATTACCAATTTATGTATCATTAGCTCTGCTTTTCATCTGGGTGCAAACCCGCCCCTTATTGGATTGGTCATACGACCAGAGCGTGAGCACAATGACACCTTGCGTAACATCAAAGCAACCGGTCAGTACACCCTGAACAATGTGTTGCCCGAATGGTATGTGCAGGCGCATCAAACCAGTGCCAGCTATCCTTCGGGCGTTTCTGAATTTGACATTTGCGGTTTTCATAAACACTATGTCAAAGATTTTAAAGCACCTTTTGTTGAGGAATCAAATATCCGTATTGGTTTAGAGCTACGTGAGACTATAGATATGGAGATCAATGGCACCACGATCGTCATCGGTGAGATCGTTCACATTTTAACAGAAGATCATTTGATCGCTAAAGATGGTACCCTGGCACACAGTACAGCGAAAACCCTCACTGTGGCGGGATTGGATACTTATTATCTGCCGTATCCCCTCGGACAAATGGCTTATGCCAAGCCAGGTATTGAACCGCATTTGCAGGAGGACCCTATTGATGTTCAATCGTAGGTTATGAAAAAAGATGCAGAGGTAATTATTATTGGTGCCGGTATAGCCGGTCTGACAGCCGCTAAACTGATAAAAGCGGCGGGAAGATCCGTATTAGTATTGGAGGCCTCCGATGGAGTGGGTGGCAGGGTACGAACAGATGAGGTGGATGGCTACCTGCTCGACCGGGGTTTCCAGGTTTTTTTAACGGCTTATCCCGAAGCCCGGAATCTCTTGGATTATAAGGCATTGGAACTTTGCAAATTTGATCCTGGCGCTTTGATCCTCAACAGAGAGGGTATCACGAAACTGGGTGATCCGACGAGGCAGCCGGGCTCTCTGGTCAGCACCTTATTATCTCCGGCTGCCACTTTTACCGATAAAATGCGGATGCTCAGACTGAAACTTAAGCTATCCGGGAAAACTATTGACGGGATCTTTAACGAACCTGAGACGACGACTACCGAATATTTGAAAAAAGAAGGTTTTAGCGGTACGATCATGAACCAGTTTTTCCGGCCTTTTATGACCGGCATTTTCCTGGAAGATCAATTAAGTACGTCCAGCCGGATGTTCGAGTTTGTATTTAAAATGTTCAGCGAGGGTGATGCGGCTATTCCTGCCAAAGGAATGGGCATGATCCCGAAACAATTAGCCGCAGATCTGTCGCCCGAAGAACTCTTGTTTCATCAGCTGGTGATATCAGTTGAAAACGGAATCGTTACCACCCAAACAGGTTTAGCTTATCGGTCGGATTTTGTGCTGATCGCTACAGACCCTTTAACCTCACCCATCGGCATCAAAAAAACTACCGGATACCATTCGGTCAGCAACATGTATTTCACCGCTAAGAAACGGCCGTTTGAAAGCCCCCTTATTGCTTTGAATGCTTTACCCGGAAAAATCGTGAACAACATCGCGGTGATGGATCGTATTTCACCGGCCTATGCAACAAAAGGCAATACTTTAATTTCACTTTCACTGATCGGCGATCATTCAAATACCAATCAAAAGGAGCTGCAGGAAAATGTGGTTAGCGAATTGAAATTCTGGTATCCCGAAGCAATCAGCTGGAAGCACCTGAAGACCTATCATATCGCTTATGCGTTGCCAAATGACGACCAGGTCACTAATGAGCCGGATCACAAAGCCCTGAAATTAAATGCCCAAACTTTTGTCTGTGGTGACTACCTGATGAATGGCTCGATTAATGCAGCGATGAAAAGCGGCAGAATGGCTGCTGAGTCTATAATAAATATCCTACATTAATGATCGATCCTCACCCATATAGCAATGAACTGTTAGACTGTAAACGGTTGTCAGGCGATCCGCAGGCGGATGATTTTATAAAATATGTCTTTAGCGATCCGGTAAAGAAACAGCAATTACAACAATGGATGAGTGCTCCGTCGGGGGCAGCGCAATTAAAGTTGTTACCAATTGCCTTTCCCGGTTTTGCTTTTATCGAGAAAGCTACGGAGCTGCCTTCCTGGGCACAGCCGCGCTTAATGAAAGCCGGTTCTATTTTCTACGCCCGGCATTCGGAGATCATTATGAGCTTACTCGGCTTGTTATCGTTACCCTATTGTTATAATGCAGCTAATGGCGCGATGGTATTATACTTATCCGAACTGATCCGCAAGCAAACAACCAAAAGGCTTTATGATACGGCGGTGTTTGTTTGGGAAGTGATGGGGCCGGATGCTTTCAGTAGCTACGGCAACGCGTATGAAGAGATCTTAAAAGTTCGCATCATGCACGCTGCTGTCCGTTATTACACGCTTCAAAGCGGTCAATGGGATGATAGCTGGGGATTACCCATCAACCAGGAAGATATGGCAGGAACCAATCTTTCGTTTTCCCTGATCGTTATACGCGGTTTACGGATGCTGGGTTATAGTGTTAGCCAGGAAGAGCAGGCAGCCTTTATGCATATCTGGGCTGTAGTGGGCTATTTTTCGGGGCTGGATGAGGACCTGATCCCTGAAAATTCTAAAAGGGCGCAGCAACTTGATACGATTATTAAACAACGGCAATTCTCTGTTTCCACGCATGGACAGGAACTGACCCATTCATTGACCGATCATATCCTTTCCGTTAACAAAAGCAAGGCGACAGCCAACGATATTTTGGGCTTAATGCGTTACCTGCTGGGAAAAGAAATAGCGGATATGCTGGCGATCGAAGCGCCGGAATTGCCGGCTTATAAACTGACCCTGATCAAAACGCTGAACCTGCTGAAAAGTTTTAAACCGCAGGGTGACCCCAAACAAAATTACAGGAATGCTTACGCCACATTTAAGACACAAAACCCGGAATTCGGTAAAAGAAACTAAATTTGAAAAATTAGCTGCTGCAAATAATTTATAACAACATGAAATCATACCAACTCATTCATCAATTGATCAACCTCGTAGCGGAACTGGAGGAAGAGAACCAGGGGCAGGAAGCTTCTATCCAGGATTTTACAGGTTTTTTGCTGAATAAAGTTGGTGATCCTACCGGTGATCGGCCGAATACTGAAGTGAGATTCGGTGAAGGAAACAGCGCCGCACTGGATATTGCCTACCAGCTGGACAATAACATCAGCCGGCTATTTGTTTTCATGAGCCGTTACGCCAAGTCTTATATCAAAAAAGCACTGGAGGGCACGCCCTTGCAGACCGTGGAGGATTTTACAGCGCTGGCCATTTTGTTGACACATACACATCTGTCCAAAAGCGAACTGATCAGCCATAACCTGCAGGAAAAAACATCTGGAACAGAAGTGATCAGGCGGTTAATCGCATTCGCGCTGGTCAGGCAATGGGATGATGAAAGAGATAAACGGAGTAAACACATTGCCATTACCGATGAGGGCAAGCAGTTGTTGTTCCAGATATTCGAACATACCAACTATGTCGGAAAGATCATTACCGGCAGACTGACCCTTGCCGAAAAATTTACCCTGCAATACCTGCTGCAAAAGCTGGAAAACTTCCACCTGGAACATTACGAAAAGAAAACCATCGGCAGCAAACAGGATCTGAAAAGTCTGGCAGCGGAAATCACACCGGCCTTATGAGCGAAACCCTGAATTTAACAAGTATTGATACGGACCGTATCATTGAAATGGCCTGGGATGACCGCACCTCCTTTGATGCCATTAAGCGCCAATTTGGATTTACGGAACAACGGGTCATTGACCTGATGCGCCGCGAAATGAAGCTTTCCAGTTTTAAAATGTGGCGTGAACGGGTGCAAGGCCGGAAGTCAAAACACGAAAAACATACAGGGCACCCTTTTCTGAGATTTAAATGCAGCCGGCAAAAGCAAATATCACTGAACAAGATCAGTAAGAGAAACTAGCTTGCATTAACTGTCATTTAGCAATATGCTATTCTTGAATTGTCTTTACGATAATCATATTCAAAAATAATATAATTAACCGTCTAAACATTACCGATATTTAAACAGTTCCAATTTCTAATTAGTTAGAAGCAAGCCATGTTTTGGTCAGACCAAAACGGCTTGCCGGGATACCCGGACCCGATATACTTCACCTTATTCAGCATATCAAAAATTAATTCTAACAGATTTTGATAAATGATTATCTTTGTTTTTGTAAGGCTTATGCTTCACAAAGCATTCTTAATGCCTGTAAATACAGAATTGGGTTTCTGTAGGTCCCGTAAGGGATTTAACTAAACTGTCCAAAGTCTTGGCAGTAATATCCATAAATTTATTCTTGCATCGAACTATGGCCAGGCCAAAGGTTTCACAAGCAGAAAAGAGATCGGTAAAGTTCAGCTTCCGGCTCACCGAAGCAGAACAGCAAAAGTTATTTCAGCTTGCTGAAACGCTTGGCTACGCTCCGGGCATTGTTGCGCGGAACAAGATATTTAAAGGCAAATTCCCTGAACCAAAAATCGCTAAGCTTGACCAGCATACATTTTTTGAATTAAGAAAGATCGGTGTTAACCTTAACCAGGTAGTCAAACGAATTAATTCAGGTCAATATCCGAAAGAGTTTTTAGGGCTACTTATGAAATTACTGCGCCAGCAGGATGATATTATTATAAAATTATTGCATGATAGCCAGTCAGAAAATCGGTAAAAGCTTTATGGGTGCGTTAAATTACAATATGAAGAAGCTTAACCATCCCGACCCAAACCAGCGTGCAGTATTATTGGACAGCAATTTCGCTTCATTGAATCCTATATATATAAAAGCCGAGGTAGAGGCAGTACGGCTATTGCGCCCTGGCCTTAACAAATATGTATATCATACCAGCCTGAATTTTTCGAATGATGAATTACTATATCTCACTAATGAAAAGCTTAAAACAATCGCAAGCGATTATTTACAGGGCTTAGGATTTATTAATAATCAATATCTGGTATTTCGTCATTATGACGCGGATCACCCGCATATACATCTTTTGGTGAACCGTATTGGCTTTGACGGAACAGTGGTATCAGACAGCAACAATTATAAAAGAAGCGAAGCAATATTACGGAAACTGGAGTATCAGTATAACTTGGTAGCTGTAGCGCAAAGTAAATATAGAGCGGTGGAACAGGGTAACAAAGTAACTATAGAGCGGAATAACTTTAAATCTCAAAAGGCCCCTAATAAGAACGAAATTGAGATGGCGATAAGGACAGGTAAACCATCGGATAAAATGGTTTTGCAAAACAAACTGTCAAAACTGCTCAAAATCCCTAACCTGACTATTGGCCAATTTATCAGCCAGTGCGAAAAGCAGGGCATCAATTTACTTTTCAATCAGGCATCGACCGGCAGGGTGTCCGGCATAACTTACTTTCATGACGGCTTTAAAATAAAAGGGCAGTCGCTCGGCGACCGTTACAAGTGGGCCGAACTTATTAAACACATAGCGTATGAACAAACTAAAGATGGCGCAGCAGTTAGCGGAGAAAACAGCCGGACAAAAACCAAATACGGCGACCTCTCAGCAACGGCAACCGAATACAGGGCAAAAACCAGACCTGACCACAGAAACAGAACTGATTATCTTCATACAGCCAATACAAACCAATCTCAACTTGACATCGGAGATACGGCAGGAACAGGTAAGATCAAAGCAAGCGATGGAGCAATTCAAACTGGAAGTAATGAAACAAGTGCGATTAATGATAATTATGCTATTCATCCCTCTGATCTTATGTATTCTGACAATTCTGTTTTTAATATCGAGATAACTGATGATATAGACGATGAAGCTATAAATGGCCGTAACCGGCATCGCCAAAAGAAAGCCCGATCCAATACCCGTTAAACTATTAAAGGATTAACTCTAAAGAGTTGTAACAAGTGTGTTGCTGTGTTGAATGGTTTTCACTATATTACGGCTTCATATGTATTGTGAGCGATTCTTTGCTCACTTATTGTGATAAGGTTTAGGTTTAAGCCTCCGAGCAGCGAGTGTTAGGAGGCTTTATTTGCAAATCAAAAAAGGAATGCCTAAGCATTCCTCTCAACATAATAAATGATTATCTTAACTATTTACTTCCTTTCAAAAGTTCCACTTTTTCGCGCTCGCTCGCAAGAAGCTGCTCGTAGAGTTTTTTATTTTCTTCGTAGACTTCGATTAATTTATCGATAGGGTTAAATGTGCATTGATATTGCACGGAACTTGAACTGTCATGATAGTTGTTCCCAATAATATTGAATACAGCTTCTTCATTAAATTTCTTTAATCCTTCTGAAGTTACACCCAAGGCATTCGCAATTTTTTCCAACACCTCATCTTCAATCTTTTCACTCTGCTCAATTTTTGAAACAGCCTGTTGACTGACTCCGAGTTCGGTAGCCAAGGCCTCTTGTTTCATTCCTCGTAATTCGCGAATTCTGCTGATTTTCCTGCCGATGTGTAAGGTTGGTTCTGCCATAAGTCAAAAGTATGAATAAAAGTAAAAGTAAGAAACAACTTGCGTATTGTGAAATACAACTTACTATGGTTCGGTACACTGTAATTGCTCCTTTAATTTGATTAGCTGCTAATGCAGGCAGTTCAATCAAGTAAGCTATGAAAGACGGATTTAACGAATGGGATTATCTACCCCATAACCTCGAACCTAAAGAAATAGATGACCCTTTATTAGTGATTTCCGATTTCTTTGCGGCTGATTCACTGGACGGTCACCTGGAAAGATTAAAAAAATGGCGGGATGCTATCATCAATGATGATTTCTTTAAAGATGAACGTGGAAGCCCGGCGGGCCTGTTATTTTTTCATAAGCTTAATATCCGGCTCATTGAGGCCGTCAGCCTTTTATTGAAAGATTCACTGGCTGAAAAAAAAGAAAATGCTTTACAGGCTGCTACAATAAACGAGCGGCTTGATATATATGCGGTCATTTCCGCATTTTTCAGTGATTATAATTTGCCGGAATATCGTAAGCAACTTAGCGACTGGCTCGACTTCGGGCTTTCTAAAACAAACAGTAGTGGTTTTGTAGAGGCAAAAGAGTTGATCCATATTTATGAAAACCTTAACCTGCTATATCATACCGCGTGGAAAATCTACGAACTGTTGGAAGATCCCGCTTATGAGTTTGATACAGATACCATAATTTTAGGCAGTACCGATCAGGATGTAACACTTTATCAATTAAATAGCCAAATCACGGAACCGTTGGCTGAAACCATCAAAAAAGTTGTTACCGTCATTAAAGAAAAGGCAGATACCACACAGGTTATTTTCTATTTGGGAAGTATTCCTGGGACTGATAAATTATACTTTCTTGTACTTACAGCAGACGAAGAACAACGGCAGTCATTACAACTTGGTAGTATGATTGAGGATTGCTGTAAAGTGTTCAGTACGATTAACGCGCAGGTATACCGGATGGCGACATTTCGGGGCGGAATCCGTCACCAGGAACATTATTTCAAAAATGCGTTAAATGCTGAAGTGGTTTACTTGTCAGGCCAAATGCCTGTTTCCTTGCTTAACGCACAGGTCTGTGATAACTTCATTAAAAACGATTTCAGATGGGATCGTTGGTACAAACAGGCGCAGCAATTTTTATACGGTGCCGAGTTTTATTTGAACCATAAGCTTTATAATGCGGCTTTGTTCTCTATACAGCAATGTGCCGAATGTGTACTGGTAGCTACCATCAAAGGCGTTCTGGATTACAGGATAGGCAGCCATAACCTGGTCAGGCTGATCGACCTGACGAAAATGTTCACCAATGATTTAGCGGCCGTATTTGAAAGCCACAACGATGAAAAAAGGAAGCAGTTCGAGGTTTTAAAGAATGCTTATATAAATGTGCGTTATAAGGATAACTTCGCGATTGATCCTGAAATGATTTGTGCTATAAACCTTGATGTGACCAGGCTGTTTGTAACTGCCGAGAAGGTATATAAAAAACATTTGCTGTTAAATAGTTTATGACCGGCTTGCATCACACTGCGGCAAGCGGTGCATTACATCACGCGTTAGCACGCTATATTTCATTTACCGCCAGCCTTGCTGCCCGATGAAGCAGTGAAACTCGTTCCTCGTAACACAGCTTCGGGGGAATGATTGTTAATGGTAAATAAAATACGATATAATGGAAAAACTAACTTTTGAGCAATTGCCCGAAGCGGTCGCGTTGCTTTTGGAAAAGGTCAGCAGGATAGAGCAAATTTAATCCGGCGGCAAAGCCGCCGATAATCCTGCTAAACAGTTACTGTCAACTGAAGATGCAGCGGAGTATATGGGTGTGTCGCTTTCTAAGATTTACAAAATGTCGCATGCAAGAGAAATTCCTGTTTATAAAGCCCAGCGGTAGAAAGGTGTATTTTAAGCGCGACGATCTAATTGACTATATGTCTAAGAACCGGATTAGTTCACAGGATGAAATTGAAAAAATGGCAATAGATTATGTGACCAGGAATCCTTTGAAATTATGATGCTTGCAAAATAAACTACACTAATCACCAAAGAATCAATCTGGTATAATTATCATTTATGGGAATTTTTGAATGGTTGATTTTAACTTTATTTGCGATTAATGCTTACAGGACGTATCAGAAGCAGGAATATTGGCTCGACCGGAAAGTCGCAAAGCTTTTCAACTATATAAAAACAACGTTCCGCCAAAAGTGACACCTGCAATACGATTTGGTTGTAATTTATAACCTGTGGTTATAGCATTCGTGCCTGCCATCACATATAATTGCATTTCCCGCTATAACAAAATTAGCACCGCAGGATAATTGTCAAGGGCATGTGAATGACGCGATGTTTTACCCCTTATTTGTTGCGCCACCCTTGACAATTTCCTGCTTCCCTACTACCTGCTGTTTAAGCGGGATAATGCCTGGCCCTGAACTGTTTTAAGGGCGAAGTATATTTCCTGCCGCTCTCAATATTGGTAGAGCGCAGTGATCTGATCGACGCCATTCCCGTTTAATTGCGGGTCATGGTTTGGTTTTTACATAATCATTAAGCCGCTGGCTTGTTTGTGTAAAAACCGTGCAAACAAACCGTTCCGGCTCTTATTCGCCGGGACACCCATTTGAAGTATTGCAGGTGTTAAGTGCTTCCCGGCATGAACGACTTTTAACGTTGGCTGCATGCGACCGGGACCATCCCACAAAAGGAGTGTTACTCCTGAACAAACGATCAAAATCCTTCGAGAAAAAGGTATAGAAATTAATGAAAATGAGGCGGCTGAAATTTTGGATTTCTTGTATTTTTTAGCTAAATTAACTGTAAATCAAAACGTTAAAACCACTTCTTTAATTGAAAAAGGCGAAATATGAAAAGAGCAGATTTATACATAAGGGTAAGCACCGATGAACAAGCGGACAAAGGCTATTCTCAGCGTAATCAGGAAGAAATATTAAGAAAATATTGTGAAATAAATAAAATTGAAGTCCGCAAGGTTATTTATGAAGACCATTCAGCAAAGACTTTCCTGCGTCCGCGCTGGCAGGAATTACTGGCCGAACTTAAAAAGACAAAAGGACGTCATAGTGACCTGATTTTATTTACCAAATGGGATAGGTTCAGCAGGAATGCGGGTGATGCCTATCAAATGATGAACCTCTTAAACACTTTGGGTGTAGAACCTCAAGCTATCGAACAACCCTTAGATTTAAGTATACCTGAAAATAAAATGATGTTGGCTATTTATTTAGCAGCACCTGAAGTAGAGAACGACCGCAGGGCACTCAATGTATTTCATGGGATGCGGAGAGCAAGAAAAGAGGGGCGCTGGATGGCATCTGCTCCAATTGGGTATATTAATAAAACTGCTGAAAACGGGCGTAAATATATAAGTCCTAAGGAACCGGAATGTTCAATTTTGAAGTGGTGCTTCGAAAAACTTGCAACCTGTGAATTTTCAACAGAGCAAATTTGGAAAGTCGCCCGTGATAAGGGTCTGAAATGTGGCAAGAATAATTTCCTAATTGCGGTACGCAACCCAGTCTACTATGGCAAAATTACTATCCCTAAATACAAAAATGAGGACAGTTATTTGGTTCAGGGGCAACATGAGCCTCTAATATCAGAAAGACTTTTTAACGATGTACAGGACGCCCTTGACGGCAGAAAGCGAAAGCCAGGTATAAAGATTATGTCAATAGAAGAATTGCCTTTAAGGGGCTATTTACTATGTTCCCGTTGTTCAAGGGTACTTACAGGAAGTGCTTCAAAAGGGAGAAATCAATATTACTATTACTACCATTGTTCGACGCAATGTGGCTGCAGGTATAAAGCAGATATCGTTAACGAGGCGATTTTAATGGAATTAAAAAAATATTCACTTGCGCCCGAGTTCAAAGAGTTATGTTTAGGTATATTAATGGATGTCTATAATCAGGAAACAAACGGTACGAAGGATGATCGCAAAAGTGTACTGAGGCAAATCGACGAGCAAAATGAAAAGTTGCGTAAGGCAAGAGAGTTAATGCTTACTTCCAGGATTGAGCCGGAAGATTACACTTTGATAAAAAGAGAAATTGAGGTACTTGTGAACAAATTAGAAGCGAAATTGACAGATTTTGCGGTAAATCCAATGAGGCTGGATGATTTTCTTGTAAAGGCGGTCGATACTATGACTAATATCGTTGTTTTGTATCAAAACTCTGATAATGAGGGGAAAAGGGCTATTATTGGTTCGATGTTCCCCGAAAAACTGCATTTTGACGGACACCAACATCGAACCACAAGAATAAACGAAGTCGCATCGCTCATCTCATTGATTTCCAGTAATATACAAAGGGTAAAAAGAAGGGCAAGAACTGAAAAATCAGCCTTGCCCACTTGGGTGCGCCCACCTGGGCTCGAACCAGGGACCAAAAGATTATGAGTCTGCAGCTGAATTTTGATATATATAATTGATTTTCAATATTTTATAATTTTAAATAATAACGAGTAGAAGACCTTTCTTAACAATACTGTATTTTCAATTAACCACCAACCAATAATTGTTCGGAGTTGGTCATATTACGGAAGATATCGGATTTTACATAAATCATTCATTATAAGTATTTTAAATCACCTGTGGCCAATTTTTTTTATTAGTCTTTTCTTATCAATTTGATTACTGAGAAATGCTCTATTTTATTTACAAATAATTGCAGGATTTAATCTGAAACTATTCATGGAAAATGATTCAGATGAGTTTCGCATAGTGTAGAAAATTAGGTCACGTCGAATAGTTTAAAACATAGCATAGAAAAATTTAGGTAGGAAAGGTCAATTCTTTACAAACTTTGTGGGCTAAAAAATAAATAACATATGCCCACAACTGTATCTGCAATAATTTACGATCATTTTAAAAAAAAGGATGAAACGTACAACGTGAAAATCCGTCTTTCGCATAAGCGTAAAAGAACGTTCATTAATACTCAGCATTATGTATCCAAACGCCAAATTGACAAGGAATTAAATATTACGGATGAGATTATAAATAGCGCGCTAAACAAAACGCTTGATGCATATCGTCAAACTATTAGCAAACTTGGTAGTGGGCTGTTCACCTTATCGTGCGAGGACCTTAAAAATCTTTTGAAAAATAACAGTAGTAACATCGATTTTATCAAATTTTGTGATGATCACATTTTCAAGTTAAGAAATAGCAATAGAATTGGAACCGCTAACAACCATCGTACCGTAAGGAACAGCTTAATTGATTATTTCAAAAGTGACATCGTTTCTGTAATTGAAATAAACTCGAATATGTTATTAAAATACGAGGGCTACTTGCGTTCGGAACGAGCAATGAAAAGACTGGACAAAGTTGGTAACAATTGTATTATTAAAAAGAAGGGATTATCTGATAGTGGTTTACATAATCATATGCGTGACCTTCGAACATTGTTTAATGCAGCATGTATTTTTTATAACAATGAAGATGTTGGCCTTTATCAGATAGAACATAAGCCTTTTAAAAAATACAAAGTTGGTTCGGCACCTTTAACAAAAAAACGGAATCTTTCCATTGATGAAATAAAATGTATCAGAGACTGTGAAACTAAACCAGGCAGTTTGGCTAATTTAGCGAAAGAGCTTTTTATGCTTTCTTTTTATTTATGTGGGATGAATGCCGTTGATCTTTACAACTGCACCAAGGATAATGTACATGATAACAGAATTAATTATAATCGTTCGAAAACCAAAGGAAAAAGAAAAGACAAAGCATTTATTAGTGTTAAAATAACTAAAAAATCTCGCCCCTTGCTCGATAAATATCTTGGACGATTGTCTTCTAAATACAAAACTTACGTAGGACTTGATGCTGCTCTTAGTGATGGAATGAAGCAACTACGCCAAATCACAGGAATAGAAAATATTACTTTCTATTATGCTCGTCACACTTTTGCTAATGCAGCACGTAATACCTGTAAAATCTCAAAAGACGATATCAGCCTGGCGCTAAATCATGTTGATCAAGCATATAAACTAATTGATATTTATTTAGATAAGGATTGGAGTATTGTTGACAGGGTTCAGAAAAAGGTTGTACGGTTATTGAAATGATATTTGAAAGACACAGTTTACGATTATATTGAAAACATTTTTGGATTCATAGAACCGAGAATTAAATGTTTATGATAATTTCAAATAAATATATGACTGGTTAATGCCGACAAAGTCTTTAGTAGTATCTGAGATATATTGACGCGATAATGTTCAGTTATCCTTTATTGATAACTCAAATGCAAAGTTCGAATCAGAGAGGTTTGTGAACCTTGACTTTTGCCTGTTGGTAATCAGTAATTTACATTTTCAAAAGTCCTTTACTCTACGAATAGCGCAATAGCAAATGACTCTAATTGTTAACTATAAGGTAACAATATTTTTTTTAGTTTTCAAATCATTTTTCAATTTTAAACGGCCTCGCGTAGGTGCCATTAAGATTTCTGACGCTTGTTTTGAATGTGTTGGCAATTTCGTCCGTCTGTTCAACGAGAGATACAAAATTTCGCCGTGGACGCTGAAAGTCATAGAACCCTTTAAGCAGCAAGCGTAGGTCACATACGGCGATAGGTCTTTCCTGTTATAATATTGCTTAGGCGCTTCAGGTTTGAAACGCCCAGTTGCTTTCCGATGGCCGCAACGTTGTGGCCATCACTTGCAAGTGCGCGAATTTTCGTCACCTGTTCTTTGGATAAAGCATTAGCTCTATTACCAACAGATTTTGTATAGAATTGATCGTCCTGCCACAGCTTTTTGATGTATGGGTTGTTGATACCTTTGCGTGAAATATTGCCGAAATAAGAAACCTGGAAACCACGACAGGCCTTCATTCCTTCCCGGGCGCCTTCCGGCAGCTTAAATACTCCCAGTTCCTCTAGCCCTTTAAAGCCCCCGGGAATGGTATTTAAAGAGTTATTTCCCACAATGTATTTGGCCACCATCCATTCTTCCCATTGCATAGCCCCTTCGTGGGTATGGTTTAAAGCAAGTAATTCGGAATTTAACATGACATGCGCATCACCCTGGTATTTTCGCCATTCCTTGTGGAATTTATTTTTGCTTTCTTTTTGGCTTTTTCGGAAATGCTCAGCCATCCGCTTTAACCATCCGCGTTTGGTGATACCGCAATAGTACAGTTCATGACGCTCTGAAGGCATCCCGTCAGGACCTAAAAAAGTGATAAAATGACTGTAGCATTGATAGCCGTCTGTAGGATCGCCGAAGCCAAGCATGACTGCTTGTAGCGGAATGTGAACTGTCCAGATGGTGCTAAATTTATTTTTAACTACGATATGCAAAACCACACGCCGATCTTCATATGGCCGCTCCACCTCATTTTCAGCAGTATAGTCCAGCATGGCTATGGAAAGGTTTTGCTTTTCAGCGTCTACGTCCATACGAAAATCAGTATCGATCTTTGCGAATTCACTGGTTTGCCGGTCTCTGTTCAATGAGACGTTATGCATCAGTAAATCCACTGGAAGCGCATACCCTTCTTCACAGAGATGGTTGAGGTAGTTGTCGAGAAATTTAGTGAGGCGTGTTGCGTTGATTGGTAAGTTTTTTCCGAGCAGGGCAAGTACGTAACTCTCCTTAATAAACTTCATATACCGCATGACATTCCTTTTTTGATGTTGCTGACAGTCTATTTTGTTTCCAAATCCTAATTAAAGCACTATGGATGTAAGACCATTTTGTATAGTTCTTTTTGCATTGATTTTACACGACATTGCATACCCCGCCTATATCCCTGCAAGTAGTTATTTGTCTTCCATAAAATGGGAGCATCGATTAACTCAAACAAAGATTAAAACAGAAAAAAACGGCAAAACTCAAAAAAAGCACGGAAATGTGTGAACAGTGTTCCCAAAACGACGAAAACGCCCGTCAAAAAACATTTTTTAAAAATTTTGGCGATTTTTTCTGTGTAGCCTGTATACCGGGACCCTGCACTTGGACTTTCCCAAGACGGATAAAGTAGTCAATCTCCGTTTTTCCCCGGCCCGCGATTTTTCGTTTTCGCTTGCATTTGTCGTGAGTTGTTTATGGCGGTAGTCAGCGCTCACACTGTTGGCGGTTTATACAGACTTTTTACGTGTTGTTTTTGCTTCGGCTTCCGCCGCTATGCTATTGCCTTTTCAACACAGAAAACAAAAGGCGAATTAGTTGATGATTCAACCTCATAAAGATACAGCAAGTAATTTTATAATGCTAAGTGTGTTAGTAATTCACGTGAATGTTAATAAAAGGTAGCAAAAAATCTCGTTTATTTTTTGTATCTTTATGTAGATTAAATAACTAATTATGAATTAGTTAAGTTGTTTAAATCAGAAAATTTAGAAATCATGGTAAATAAATTAGCATTAAAGAAATTAGTGGAGTTCGGAAGGCTCTCGGAAAAAAGACAGGCCAACTTCGCTACTCAACTTAAAATACCAAAAATCGCCGCACCGACCGATGGCGGAGGTGATTATTGGAAAAGAAGCACGAGTGGCTTAAGTAATGCTTTTAAGGACAATGATAATGCAAGAATTGCTGAGAAAATTGAGGCTGTTGTGAGTGTATACCAATCAGCGACTAATAGGCTGACCAGGAAAATGTACGAAAGAAACCTCGAAATACTGCATAATTATACGAATTTCGATTTTGCAAAATTGCGCCCTGCGGGTGACTTGAATTTTTTGACCAAATCAAAGGAGCTTTTAACGATAGATGATGTGCCGTTACAAATTTTACCCCACCACGTTTTTACTTTTGGCAAAGGTGAGGCTGTCAAAGTAGGGGCAATTTGGTTTGTTGCCTGGCTCGAAAAGTTCAGTAAAGAAGATTTGGGGATTTATGCCGAAGCGCAATTCAACTATTTGTCGAATGTTTACGGAAAGCAGTATGGAATAGATCCTCGTTACTGCTTAACAGTAGATATTTTAACGATGGAAACGGTAAGTTACAACCAGATTCTACAAGGAAAAATAAAGTCGCTGCTGCAATCCTCGGTCGATTCGCTAAACAAATATTTGAATTGACCTATAATATGAAGGGGCAATGGCCTTTTAACGAATTTCTGCATTCTTTAGATAGCTTATGCGACGGTTGAATAATAATTTAATTTCAGTTGTCGAGGGTTTGGGCTGATCTACCGTTGTTTGTGGATATTCGCCTGGGTTATTGGAAATTCGGTGTTTAAAATTGTAATTTTCATACTTTCTAAAATAACAAAATCGAATAATTAATATCATTGGAAAAACTGCCTAAACCGTATACGAAAACTACTGTCCCGGAACTTGAATCTATCACGTTGCTGGAATATTTGTTGGATAAAACTTACATAAAAAGTCATATTGCCAAATATGATAAGGTGCCCAATCACGATGGTAAGATAGAAGTTACGAATGTCACACAGCACTTTCTTGGTGAGTTCTCTGTGCAAGTCAAAACAATGAATAAAGAATGGGGGCAGGTATTTTATTTTGAAGATGAATTTTTGAGTTATTGTAAGTATTGTCTTTTGCCGGTACTCATATTTTTATGTGATAAAGATAAACAGCAAGTTTTTTGGCGCTACATAGGCCCTACCGATATTGAGGAGTTAGAACGGCAACGTTCCAAATCTGTGGTGGTTCGATTTAATAAGGACCACGTTATTTCAAAAATTCAACAAGGTTATCTTAAAGATTGGGATGCTATTTTAAAAGATGAAAGGGAGCGTAAAGTTAACCGAGATACGGAAAAGAGAGAATCCGAAAAATTAAGAAAACAACTTATCAATTTAAAGAAACTTAAGGATCACTCTTATCAAAAAAGGGATTCTTCCTTTGTGGCCATCCATGATTTTTTGGATTATTACAACGGACTGTTGGATAACGAGTTTAAAACTATAAAAGAGATATTTTATCCGGATATCTGGAAAATCGGTATCGCAATCGAAGAATATTCGAATAACCGACTACAATTTATTAAATACCCAGTACCGCGCAATCAAAACGACACCTTAATCAAGGTCGTAAAAACAGATAATAAGGCAAAAATTCTTGACTTAGCATCCAGTTACATCGGTTATCACAAAGACAATCCGATCAAATTTGGAAGTCATAAATTGGCTCACGATCTTATTGGAACTGATTTGAATAGGGCGATTGATGAAAAGTATTTAGCGATAACTCATCCTATTATCGCACGTGAAATTTTAATTCAATTTATTGATGATTTTTACTTAGCCCTTGGTTTAAAACCGGGCTTGTCAAAATATAACATTGATTCAGTTGAGCAGGCCCTTCATGATCATGTGGGGTTATTATTTGAGGAATTACATATCATAAACAAAAGTAACGCTTACAATCCAGCAAAGCTGGAGCATATTTGGTTTGCCAATTATAATGAACTTGCACCATTCTTAGCAAAAGCCAAAGAGCGAATGAAAAGAAATGAAACCATATTGTACAACTTTCATATTTACAGTGATAATTACGATGTTCCTTATATAATTGATTTATTATGGAGTTTGAGAGCCCACTCGCTGACTACCATCGATCGACTATATCATGTGAAACAAGTTTACTTTAAAAGACCTGTTTTCGCACAAACATTGACAGATGAACAAATAAAGGCTGATTTAGAGATCTTCTATAACAATTTACATGAAGTGTATGACTACACAATCAAAGGTTTTTTTCCGGCACTGTATTCAGTTCTCAATTATTTCAAGGAATATCAAAAGCTAATTATTTTGTGGGGAAGTAATATGAAGCCAACCTTTGAAAAAGATGGAAAAGTCGAGGTCAACATTGTAAAATTAAGCGATATGGGCGCAAATCTTAAAACGGGCGTTGAGTTCATTCATTCCAATAGCCATCCTGATCAGTCGTTGAACAAAGAATTTTTCCTCCAATTTAATCATGATCCTATTATAATTGCCGGTATACCTTATCAAAGAATATCCGTCAGCACAAGGAGTTTAAATATGTTAAACAGAAAGATGCCCTTATACAATGCCGTATACGAAATGCTTAAAGATCGATTGACTGCTTATTTAAAAGATAAGCCCTAAGTTAAAATGGTAAATCTTCATCGTCTTCGTTAAGAGGCTCCATTGAACTTGCGTTTTTCGTAGCAGCTGTAGGTACATCTTGAGAGGCTGTTTTTGCAGCAGCCGTATCCGCTTGCCATTCTTCTGAAATTGCTTTCCAATCCTCTTGCCTTTCAGATTCGCCAGTCCAAACTTCCCAAAAGTCAGGATCGTCCGATTTGGGCCGATACTTTTTCTCTAACTCGTTCATTTCAACGAGAATGGGAATTGGTGAAGCCCAGCCTAACAATATTGCTTTCCTGGTTGGGAGCATAGGCAGTTCGTTTAGTAGCCCGCCTATATTATCCGGAACCAATCTCCTTACCAGGTCCTGATCTCTGTCATTTACCAGCCTATGCAAAAGGAATGTATTGCATTGGGACAACACGGTATCAGATAACTCTGAGGGTCTTTGGGATGAAATTAATAAGCTTAAGCCAAATTTTCTTCCCTCCTTCGCGATTTTTTCAAACGTTTGACTACATATATCTAAAGGACTAATTTCGTCCGTCGTTGTATGATGTTTTTTTATAAAATTATGTGCTTCTTCCAGCATCAAAACTGTAGGTAACACATTGCCTTTTAACCTGCGGTAGCGCTGTATCGCTTCAAATGTAATCCGTGAAATAACAGCAACAATGATATGAATAATATCTGCTGGTATCAGGGATAAATCAATGATCGTAATACCAGAAAGGTAATCTTCCAACCAACTTTCTAAAGTTATGCCCGGATCATTTCCGATGGTGGCGTTCATCCGGCTATCAGCCAATAATCCGCGAATTCGCATAATGAGAAAATCCAAAAATTGGATCACGCCTTGTTCTTCGGAAATAACTTCAAGATGATCTGGTAATAAATCAATATTAAATTCCACAGGCATGTCTTCGTTGGGGCCTTCATTCACCGAAATACCACCAATCGTATTAAGTAAAGTGTTAACGGCATCAAGCACCGCTGACGCTTCAGAAATTTCAAACCCATCGAAATACTCAATCGTTTGACCCTCTTTTTCAAATGTCCTGTACCTTACTCGCGCTATGCTATCCAATGTAGTTGATAACGTTTCCAAATTTTGCTTCAACTGGTCCTTGGTTTTTGATGCAAAAAAAGTAGCTTCTCTTGCCAGACTTTGAATCTTTTTGCCAAATTCATTACGTCCAGGCTTTTCCTTAAAAGCGGAAACGCCAGCGTTAATATCGGCCCTTAGTGAAATGGAGCAACTAGAAAAATAACTTTTGACGGCTGGCGTACAATCATCGCCATCTAATGAAATTCCGCTTTTTAATTCCCGAAGCGCCCTTCGTAAAATTGGCCGTTGTGTACGACCCGTTGCAAGGGTAAAAGAACTCCACTCATAACTATTCCAAAACCAGGCAGGGACGCGCAATTGCTTGTATTGGTCGGTTTCCTTAGCTGTGAGTTCTATTTTGAATCTTTTAACGTTTATTCCCAAATCATCAAATGATTGAGAATACTCGCCGTTTGGATCAAGAATGATAAATCGTGCGTTAAGCGGTTTTTTATCATCGGCACGTTGCTTGGATGCTTGTTCTAAAGACCAACGAATAATACCAGCCGCTGAACAAGATTTACCGCTTCCTGTGTTTCCTAATACAGCGATATGTCGACCAAACAGTTTATTTGGATTAATCTTTACAATCGCATTTCCCGCAATTGGCGCGGTACCTATTTTTACAAAAGCTTGTTCGTCGTCATTTTCGATGATGGAGCGTAACTGTTCGTCCTTTGGAAGAACTACCGAATCACCAACGGAGGGAAACGAATAGATACCTCGTTCCAGTTTGTAAACAATTTCCTTATTCTTAATCTCCGTCTTTAGAGTACCGATGGGATTGATAGCCATCTTTCGCAAAGGAAATGGTAGATCTATTAAGTCATAGTCTTTAAATCCCTTTCTTTTAGGAAATTGCGAATGTTCAACACCCAGCCAACTAATGATGCCTACCAACGCACCGACCTCATTTGGAATGAGTACAAAACCATTAATACGAGGGAATAAACCAGGAACACCTGTGTTTAGTGCGGTATTTTGTGGCGCATCTGTTTCCAGCAATACCTTGATTTCATTAGGCGAAACGAAATCTACAGTACCAATACTGAGATTTCTTAATTGATCGAAGTTAAAATGGGAGGTCATCGGAGCTGGTATTATTTGAAGGGCCTGCCTGTTGACTTGAAGCACCTGAAGAATTAAATGAATTGAAATCCCGCTTACCTATCAGGTCCCGCATTTTTATCGTTAACCTGTCGATAGCGGATTTTGGCAGGTAATTGTCAACCAATTGTTCAAGATCACCTAAATGACTTCCAAGCAATAAAGTGTACTGTGCGCTATTTTTATCTTTTAAGAAATTTTGAATTCGATTGCCAACATCGCTATAGGCGATAATAACTAGATGCGTTGACGGAATGGTAAACATGTCGCCGATTATCCTATTGATATGCGAATCGCCAAAACCGTAGCCATAAGTAACTACTGCTGAATTGGGTCTGCAGATAGCCGTTGAAAAGTCCCTGAACAATTCAGAGTAGGGGTAATAAGCGGTTTCGATATCTTTCGCCGAATTCGGATAGATAACTACATGGTCAGCTGCATCATCAGGTATATCTGGGTGGGAATCCGGCGCGCCAAAAGGTAAAAGCGCACGTATTATCTTCCCATGCCCTTTAAAGTTCCAATCAATTGAGCCATGGAGTTTCGTAATTCTTGCCACGCCTTCTACATACCTGGGCTCTCCCCTAATTCCTGGCGGGTTGTAATGGTAATCTAATTCCAGGCGAGTATTTCGGAAAATAGGCTGTAATTTACCTTTGAAACGATCTAAAAGAATAACTCCGACTTCATCGCAGCCATATTCGAGAAAACGGTCATAATTTGTTGTGAAAATGTTTAACCTTTCACGAGACGCCGCCCGGCTGGAAAAACTCAAAAGAAATGCTTGTAAGTACCCAAATGCGTTTAAAGCAGCTTCTTGTTTCGTTTTGTCTGAATTTGCAAGTTGATTTTTAAAACCACGTTCCGTGGAAAGAATGCTTTTTATAAAAAAATTCAGCTGCTTATTTAATTCGGATTTTAATGATGTGGCGCTGGCATCTTCCAATATTTCATATCCTTTAAGCAATTCAAGCGCTACTCGAAAATCATCTTCCAAATTTGCTTCGCCACGTTCCATTGCGGAAGCCGATTTATCTGCATTTACTGTAATCTTATCTTTATAGTTGGCATCCGTTAAGGCGAGCCGCCCCATTCCCTGAGCCGTAATTTGCGAGATATAAGCTAAAGCATTCGTCAGGCCGGATCCAACCAGCAGCGAGAAATGTTCGGTTTGAAAAATTGCGCTAAGCCAAGGCTCTATTTTTGGTCGCCAAACTTTGGGGTCTGGTGCCTCGTCGCTGGACAAAGTATCTGTGCTCGTCTTTAAAATATGCTTTTTTGTCCAATCGATATTATTGTCCATGTGATTTGGTATCAGTTAAGGTTCATAACTATGTAAATGTAGCAAACTTTAGACAAAATGAATTGGATAGCAAGCCGCTTCGTTTTATATCAAAAACATCTTGGATTAGATTAAAAAATCCTGTCCATTGAAATGGCCTTATCTATTTTTAAGAAGTCATATGAAAAACGGGAGACTTTAGGTATCCAGAATTTCACGACCTCTGGGTCGTTTGGAAACCATTTATTATCTACAATTACTTTTATGTTTTCCTTTAGCTCACCCGGTACGCTGGAAATCAGCTTACCTTGCACTTTCGGATCAAATAGATCTGATATCTTTTTACCTCTGTCTGCATTAAAATGGAAAGCAGAAAATAAAGTCACGGATTCTTGAGGACAGCCGATCAGCATGGCGAGCAATAACATGGGCATTTGAAAATTCCCTGGCATTTCAGCGCTGCCTTCAAAAGCTGTGAGTTGTTCTGCCGCAACGCCGGTTTTCAATAGCCGGTAAATGTTAGAAAAACGCTTGATCGAACGCGGGGAGGTAATGAATTGGAAAAGCTCGGTAGCGAAGCGAGTTTCCCATTCTTTTATACGCATGGATTCTTCGATAATCTCATATTCATCCTCCGTATTCGTAGTTGGAGGAACGTTTCTTAAATTACCTGTTCTGTCATTTGCGCCAGAGCCGTTTTCTGCGTTATATTCCGTTTCATTCTTTGGTTGCTGTGTTGGTTCACTGGCGGAATACTGTTGTTCATTAGATTCGGCGAGTGAATTCTGAGGTCCCTGTGTTAACGGTGGCTGTATTTCAGGAATAATATTGCCCGTATTTACTTCCGGTGTGAGCAGGCCATTCATCATTGCGGAAAATCCCGTGTCGGTCATTGGTCGAAGCCCAAAAGGTATTTGGAAGATTTTTTCCATAAAGTCCTGTGGTGTAGCGGACAGCATGTCAGCATCAGGGATTGCGCCCGGATTTTTTTCAAGGTTCACCATAGTAGCCTCCAGTGAACTGACCAACCATCTTGGATCAACGCCGACTACCACCACAAATAATGGATAAGCCAGCAGCAGGTGTACCGCTTGCAGAACTTCCATGACTTTGTTTGGCGGACAACGGTCAAGATCGTCGATGTAAAGAATGATACGGCCAACCTCATTATAAGCAAGGTCCTTAGACATGTTCTGGCTGTCAAGTTTTTCCTGGAGTAGCTTAAAGTCTTCCCGAATCGTGGTTATTAAACCGAGATGTTGCAGGTATTCGTCAGAACGTATACGCTGTGTTAAAAAGGTGGAAAGGCTTCGTGCTTCATAAAATTTATTCAATTCATCTTTTATAGTCGTTATCATCAGGTTGGTTTGATCAAATTCCTGAATTTTCGCGTCTTTGGTCGCCTTTAACGTTGTGATTTCCGCCTTAAGTGTTGTCTCAGCTTCCGATTCTTGTTCCCTTTTTTGATCGATAACCTTGTCTATTTTTTTCTTCGCATCATCTATGGCTTTTATCCCTTTTTTTACTTTATCTAATCCGGTTTTCAAAATCGTACCGACTCCGCCGAATAGGGCAGTGAGGCCAGCAAAGAAACTGGCAACCGTGGCTACCGATCCGCTGAGAAAATGTTTGACAAGCAGGAATACTAGCGGCACTCCAACAATGCTTACAGCTAATAACCCAAGGATAAGCCAGCGGTTTTTTGAATTAATGATCGATAAAAACAGGTTATTTATAGTCCCGCTCGTTGTATTTCCATCATCAATGATTTTTTGAAGTTCGCTGACACTTTTCTCTGTTTCGGGTAAACCGATATTAACCAGCGATTCTTCTACTTTCTTTTTATCTTCATCACTCACTAAATCCTTTAGGTCTTCCAGTTTGATCTCTCTTAAACCCACGGCACGTTCAAGCCTGGTTTTCTCTAATTGTTGCAATTCCTGTTCCTTAACTTCAATCTCTCCGACTGTCGAGCCTTTAGTTTGTAGGATATCTTTCAACTGTTTTTCTGCTGCCTCCAGTTTGTTTTTAATTTCTGCTTCCAGGACTTTCTCAGACATCTGAGGGATCACGTGCCCCGCCAGTGACTTAAAGATATTGTGGACAAGGCTTGCCCAAAGATTCGTATCGTTGTAATGCCAGGCGTTAAACGTGATCTGTACGGTATCCGTATGAAAAGGTGAAAGTGGATTTGACTTATAGACCTTTTCGACCGCCTTCACTTCTGCCTTCAATGAATCCATAAAAAAGCTTTTACCAGAGCCCCACTTGCCAAAGAGTCCAATAGCCAGTGGCGGCTTAATATCTTTTGCCAGCATAACGGCGGTCAGCGTTTTAACATCATCTTTTATATCGATCCAATCATTATCTGTATTAATGGTGTCGGACGAATAACCCGCGATCTTGACAAAATTCGTGGCTTTCTTTGTACGGTAACCCTTAATGACAAGTCTAATAGTATTAGCAGTTTCTCTGCTATTTGGTATTTTGCGAGCTTCTGATATTGCCTGGTCTACTTCAATATCCGGAAGCACCAGTAATATATGGGATAGTCTGCGCACCGTAATAATATTTGATCCGGCTACTACGGAAATAAGACGGACCAACAGTTCCTGGACTGAAAATTTCTCTTTCAAAAAAGGCACTGCAGCTTCGGCCATTTCCCGAGTGGTCAGGGCATAAAATGCATCGTAAGCTATCTGATGTTCAGGCGGCGTTTCCCTTAAAATATTGCAAACGGGTTGCACTAAGTCGGTAATAGGCACTACACGCAGAATCCGGAGAACTTTCCAGCGCTCCTCGAATTCCCCTGAAACCAGTTTGTGGGTAAAATGCTCAAGTAAATTTTGTGATCGGCTATCCATAATAGCTTCAGCCATTAATACCGTAATACTACCAGGTTCATCGTCAATGAGGCGGGCGGCTTCTTGTAAATAGGTTACCTTTGCCTGATAGAGTCCCGCAAGTACCCAATAACGAACTGTTTCTTCAGGTTCGTATTGGGCGTTAAGATGAAGAGTTATCAATTTTTTATTCCCCGCGTCCTCTGCATTGCACCAGATAAGTGTACTGAGCATCCAGGACCTTACGGACGACATTTTTTTGGGGTCTCTGACCGCAGAGGCAAAATCGTTTTCCCGGCCAGGGCTGAATTTTTCTGCAATTTCCATTCTCAGTCTCTCAGCAAGCTGGTCACGCGTGGGTTGGTCAAGACTGCCGATTTGACTGAGCACATCATCACGCTGTTCTTCGTTCCCATCAACAAGACGATTGACAAGCAAATCAAACCTTGCCATCCCACCGTCGTTTGCTGTCGGCGGCCCTAAAGCGGTTATAAGAGACTTGAGTGCACTTTCATTAATTGTGCTCATGTCAACATATTTGTAATCTTTGAAAAGATTGCCGGCCTTGGTGAACTCTTCGCCCGGTGCCTCACCTATTAAAACCGGAAGAATCGTCTTGTTCAATTCACGAGCGGCTTCCACCAGTCTCAGATGGTTAGCGCCCCAACCGAGGCGTCCAAGGCAAACGATCACTTTGTCCGCAACTTTCAAATGCTCCATTTCGCCTTCTTCCAGCAAGTCACCTGGTTCAACATCAGTTCTCCAAAAAAAGGTTCTATAACCGTAGCTTTTTAGCGCGTTTACGATTCGTTCTACGTATTGGGATTCTTCTTCTTTGTATAAAAACAGGACGTCAACTTTGGCTGTCATAAGGTGTTATGGTGTTTTTCGAAGATAAGTGAATTATCACTAAATCGAAAACTACGGTGATGGTCATCTCTCAGCGGATATCTCATTGATGCTAAGTAGCCACAAATGGGGGACCGCATCTTAGTTTCTAAAAATTAGGAATTTCTAAAGCACTTGTTGACCCCTTTTTAATTATTTCTTAAAAGTCTCATCCTTTTTAAATACCTGTTATAAATTGGTTTTAGTTTTAACTCATCTTGGGAAGATAGCCAACGAAATATATCCATTCCCTCGTAGCCATAAACCTTTCTGAACTCGCCAAATATTTTTAGTGCTATACTTCTGGATATGCCTCTCGAGATTAAACTCACAATTGCAGGTTCACTGGTTCCTAATTCAATCATGGTCGGTAACGCCTGCGAAAATTTATATTTTTCTCGAAGATCATCTGTCAGAAATGGGTCCACCATGTCGTTCAACAACTTCATGTATTTGATCAGAATGTGTGTCGTAACCACAGAATTGACTTTCATGACATTGTTTATTCGTTCGTTCACATGTTCTGCGTTCTGTGCGTCTATTTTTTTAACCGGGTTGATATGGTTGCTGAAAAATCTTATATCTGAGTCTATTAAAAATCTAAGCGTTTTTCCACTTAACCACAATCGGGCATAAAAACATATCTGTTTCACTGAAATAGAAACTCTATGTTTAAAAAAAGCTTCATCTGCCATATGGAATGTCGCATCTAATCGCTGTATCACGTCTGCCAGTTGCCAGTAAAAACTCCAGGATTCAAATGGCAGTAAGTCACGTTCCTCGACAGTCATAAACTTATACATGTTTTTATTATCAGCACGAGATGGTATTAACCAATTTTCAAGTCCCTGGGACTCAATTTGTACGTAAAGTTCGTTTTGTAAAATTGGGTCTATTGTCGGATTCTGTTTAAGTATGTCAGTTGGGATCGTTAACGAATTCAAAGAAGTTTGAAGTAAGCTCTCAATATTTGTAATTTCCTCACTCGTAAGATTATTTCTTGTTAGATATGCTTTTAATTCATCAGCATCCCGGGCATATTTTTGCCTAAAAAATACTACGGCACTCCGGTCTGTTTCGTGGGTAATCTCATTTACCGATTTTTCAAGTTCCCCAACGAAGTCGTCCAGTCGCTCTAAAGATTTTTCCCCTGCCGTATGGACCGTTTTTTTAAATGACTTACTATAAAGCTCCTGTGACCACTGTTCGGTAGGCTTTCGCTCAATGCAATAGATTGTACCGTATAACGAATCTTTTATTCGTCCTGCACGACCAATAAGATTGCCAAAGTCAAATGGTGTCAAATCAAAACGATCCTTTTTTGGCATGGGGATAAAAAGATTATTAGCCGGTAAATTAACGCCTTGCAACAAAGTAGAGGTGCAAAACAAGTTTTTTATTTTTCCTTCCAAAAAACAATCTTCTATTTCCTTACGCACGATATCTGGAAGGTTACCATGATGGTACGCTGTGCCTTTTGCCAAACACGGAATAAGCTGATACATTGGATGTATCTCATCCGATAAAAATTCCATAATCTCTCGCAGCAAAGGGTCGATTATTTTACTTTCTTCAAGAGTGGCTGCAAATTTAAGAGCCCATGCTGCCGCCCAGTTACCTTTTGGCGAATAAATTATGTTTTGTTGATCGCTCCCACATAAACTAATAAGATGCTTCATCCCTTCTCCAGTACTAGAGCCAAACTTCTTTTGGTAGTCAATTGTGGTATCTATTATATAAGATTGAGAAGTGTTTTGAAGTGACGAAACAGTGAATTGCAACTGATTATCCGGCAATAAATTCACTGTCGTTTTTATCTGAAATACTGGCGAAACCATTGTTTCAACAGCTTGACCGGTCAGGCCAAATACATTTTTATAAAGTTCGTCCGGGTTGTCAATATTTGGACCAGCCGCAATTATTTTCGCTGTAGGGAAAAGTTTAAACAATTCGTTGAAAACGAATTCGAAAAGAGCTCCACGTCCTTGCGTATCCTCAACATTTTGTACTTCATCAATAAAAATTAAGTCAAGCTTCAACTCGTTTTGCCAACCGAATTTTAACATCCGTAAACACCGTTCCGGTGTGAGAATGAAAATTTTGTGGTTTATTTCGTCCTCATCCTCGTTAACGAAAACAGTTTTGATAGACACATGATCAAGATCCACTTCATTCCTTAAATCCTCACTCACCTGGTTTAATAAAGCACGAGACGGTACAATGTAAATAGCGGTGTATTTTTCTGAATCACCCAATTTCTCTTTTAGAAATTTTTTTATAATAAACGATTTACCTGATGAGGTGGGGGCGGAAATTATAATTTTATCGTGGTCATTAAGATTTTTCCAAAGGTCTTTTTGAAACCTTGTTGTGGTGATTTGCTCTTTGTTACTTAGAATTGTTTTATTAACCTTTTCTAGCTGAAGTTCCAGCATTAACGAAGAGTCATAAGCGTCAATGTCTGATGCTTGACCAATTTTTAAAGTAGAATAATTATTTATTTGGTGTTTCAGCAATACCGCTCCCGTCAAATTGCCTAATCTTGAAAATAAGACATAAACAACCCGCCCAATATCATCATCGTTTGGGTTTTGAAGATAAAGTAAAGAAGCAAAAATTTGGACCTTATTTCTGTGCTGGTCTTCACGGCTGGTGGCCAGTATTGAAGCTAACCAAACAGCCTTCCTGATATCGTCGAATGAAATTGGAATTGCCGCAATTCCGAGTTGCTTTTGGTAAAATTGATTGAAGGTTAGATCGTCAATCATTTTTGTCAGCAATGGATGCGATACAATTTCATTTAGAACATTGGTATCATCCATTTTTTAAAGCATTTATATAAGGAACTCCATGAATCTTTTGATACATAGAGTTCCTAAAATTGTCGACAGAACTACAAGGCAATACAAAAAAGTCCAAGTAGACCTTTTCAACCTCGGGATATTCCTTTAGCTTTTTTGTAATTTTATCCATCAATGCTTTATCTTGACCAAGCAATTGTTTTGTGATCGCTTGTTCTAATTCTTCAGGAGTAGCACTCTCTTTCTCCAGTTTGCCAAACCAGGTAGTGTTATACATTAAAAGTATAGGGTGGACTAGTACTTGTTTCTTGAAGGCGTCTGATTTCGGTGTAAGTCTGTCATACAACTCATCAATGTTGATTGGAGTGACCTTTATAAATTCTTGCGCAACGATTAATTCAGTATCTAAAAAACCAGCTTTATTATTGATGTCATGAAAACGATTGATTGATTCCAATGCCTCCGTTAAAGCTACTGAAAACGAGCTTGTAACTTTTGACTCACCTATTAGATAGGCAGGACGAACCTCATCTTTAACTTGATAATTTCCAATAAAGATACCATCTCCTCCTTTTATTTGATCGGAATAATTTGAAAGAGATTTAATTTTATGCGCAATCATTTTGCAGCCTAAAACGCTCTCTACTAATACAAACAATAATAATTCTCCATATTTGCCGTCAGTTTGTGGCTGTTTTGGCCCAAAAAAATCTTTGGCATGTAACCCGGCCCACATTTCCCCCTTTTTTTGAATATCACTGTCACCGTAAACATAATAGGCCAATGATTCGTGCAATACATCGCAAACCCCATTCACTAATATTTGTGTTCCGGAAGGCTTTAACGTGTAAAATCTTAAAGCCAGCTTGCTATTCAAGTTGAAAAAATGCTGGGTAAGTTGATTCGAAATTTGGCTTCGGTCAATCTTAATATGTTTTGACCAATCTTCAGTAAACATGAAAAGGCGATAGTAAGGTTATTAAATAATATATAAATGTAAAAAATATTTCAGCAACTACCTCGTTCACTTGGCTTTCAGATCGAGTTGAGTAGACTAAGTGCAAAATAATAATGACGGATTGTTAATAAATAAGTCTTACGATTGCTTTTTTACTAACTATCTTAGTGTTTTAAATAAAAGAAAATGGACAAGTACACAGCAAAAGTAACATCGAAGAGTATAGAGCAAAGTGGACTGCCGACTGATTACAGAAAGGCAATAGCAGAATATATTTGGAATAGTTTTGATGCGCGTGCAACAGAAGTTCATATAAATTTTGATGGGAATTCATTGGGACACCTTTCAAGTTTTTCAATAAGTGACAATGGGACTGGGATTGACTTCCAAAACATCCAGGAAACGTTTGGAAACTTTCTTGATTCTAATAAACGTGACCCGTTCAATAAAGATAGCTTCCAAAAGGGACGAAAGGGAAAAGGCCGATTTGCTTTCAAAAGTTTTGCTAACAACTGCGTTTGGGAAACCACTTTTATTGGTCCAGATGAAAAGACATTTCGTTATACAATCACTATCAATAATGGCGACCTCCAGAACTTCGCTACAAACGATAGAGCCATTGTTAAAGGCGCGGAAACTGGAACAGTAGTCAGTTTTTATAATATTCTTGAGTTGTCTCCGAAGTCGTTGGCGTCGAAAGATTTCAAAGATTTTTTATCTGGCGAATTTGGCTGGTTTTTGTTCCTAAATAGAGATAAGAATTATAATATTGTCATCAATGGATTGAAACTCGCGTTTGATGAAATTATAGGTGATAGCGCAGAGCTCGTCCAAGAGATTGGAAACCATTCTTTTAAGATTGTCTTTATTAGGTGGAATCTGAAAATTGGAGATAAATATTACTTTTATTTCTTAAGCCATAACCAAAAGGAAGCAGCAAAAAAACATACGTCATTCAATAATAAAGCTATTGACTTTCATCACTCAGTCTATGTAGAATCTTCTTTTTTTGATGACTTTCAAGAAACTGCCGATGATAATCCAGTTCTTGGTTTTTCTGGAAAGAATCAAAGTGATCCATCCTACAAGAGTTTAGTAAAAGCACTGACTACATTAGTTGCTGAGAAAGAAAAGCATTTTATTAGGGACATTCAAGCAGATAGATTAATAGACGAATATAATGCCAAAGGAATTTTTCCAGAACCAAAGATAAAAACGCAGGAAGTTGAATCTGTTGTCAAAGAACTCTATTGTGCGGAACCCCGGATATTCCACAGTTTGAATAACCAACAAAGTAAAACTATGGTCGGTCTGATTAATTTGCTGATTGCAACGGATCAGAGTCCTAATATTATGGAAGTCATTGAGAGCGTTGTTGCTTTGACTGAGGAAGAACGAGAAAGCCTAAGTCGAACTTTATAGATTTGACAAGGATCGATATAATATTTTATTATCCCTCTTATCACTAAGACATTCATGCAGCGTATTATTTTTATTCTTGGCAATTAGATTTGCCGGGGGCGACCATTTGAAGTTTGATTGAAACAGCGCTTAGAAAGGTTGCTAAAACTATTTTTGGAGAATAAATGATTCAGTTTTGAAGCGTCAGTGGAACGTGATACCCCCTGGATTGCCTGGCTCGCGAGATATATCAAGTGCAATTTTCGATAGGATCAACAAAGCAGATGTTTTCGTAGCAGAATTTTAACCTCCAATATGCTTTACTTAAAAAGTATGCTAAGGTTATGCTAATAAAAACCTCGTGCGATGGAGTAGGGTTAAATTATTGATTTCAATCTACCTACGCTGGGATCGAACCAATAATATTGCAGCTATAAGCCAGAGCAGATGGAGAGTTCAAAAATTGTCTCCAATAAGGTTGATTTATGCCGCTTTATTTAACATTTTGTCAATACTTTATGAATCACGCAACGGTCTGATCATGTTTCCGTTTCTTGCGCTTCGCTGGTAGCTCTTTAATGACCACCCACAATAGATAACTATTTATTATCCTTCAAGCCAAAGAACTTGAGACAAGGCGTTGTGGCAACGCCTTGTGGCTCGATATAATTTAATCTAAACTCTTTTATCTTTTAACTGCTATCTAAGCATATACTTCCGCCGGAAGCGAAATATTATTATCTGGATTCCTTTGTTGTACTGCCGTGTCATAGTTTACAAGTAATTGAATAACAGCCGACTGTACCTCATCAATTATATCCCAGTTTTTAGAAACATAAATATCTGTTACCCGATTTGACTGGTCCTTGTGGTTCATGGCGAGTCCGACATCATCCATGCTAAAACGGCAACGGTTCCTTGCTAAATCCCCAAAGGCATGCCGAGCGTTGTAAAATTCGGGATCCTTATGACCGAGCGCCTTGCCGATCTTCTTTATGCCATATGCGAGGGCATAATTCAAAGAGTATTGGCTTACGTACCGTTTCTTTAAAGTGCCTGCATATTTCATGTAAAGAGGCTTGGCCACTTCAGGAATAAATATGCTGATATAAGCCTGGTCACGTCTCCTGCCTTTGGTTTTAGAACGATTATAGCCAATACGATCTTCCGATTCATCGGGGGGCGGCAGCTTGTATATATCGACCGAGTTCATGCCGCACAAATAAAAGCTCAGCATAAAAAGATCACGGGCGAGCTCGATACGCGAACCCGGTTCAGCCACAAAATCCCTGATAGCAACAACCTGTTCAACGGTCAGCTTCGGCTTATTAGTTGGCTCAACATGGGGGAGTTTATATTTTCTAAAAGGGTAGTGTTTTACAATCATTACTCCCTCATCTTCGTCATTGTAGAACTCCCTGATGCAATTGAAAAGTATTCGCAGGTCGCGCATGCAATTGTGTACGCCATTTGTTGCCATGCCAGCAATTTCTCGCGTACGAGGTCGATGAAACTGATCCGGGCGAGTCTGTGTCCGTGGGTTGCGCAGGAACTCCTCATACCTTTGAAGCATGTTGGCCCGGATGTCCGTTATTCGGATATCTTCTGTACGGAAAAAATCTATCAGACCATTGATTGCAGATTGCATATTCTTGGCACTACCTGAACGGTTAGCTTTTTTTAGCTCCTCTATACGTTTGCGCCCGAACTCAACTACATTGATATCTTCGGCTTTAATACCTTCTTCGAACAGGTTAACCGCCAATTTTGATGACGTGAGGGAAGTAAGTTTAGTACCAAGCTCCCCGATCTTTAACCTGTATTCGGTCAATAAGGGTCCGAGCATGGCCAAAAGCTTAGGGTCTTTAATCTGGTTTTTTTTCCAGACCTGTTTCGAGTTTACAAAATGAGAGGTTTCAATGTAGGTTGAACGACCATCTTTGTTTACCCTGATTTTCACGTTCCAAGTTCCGTCTTTTTTCTTCTGACTTGGAATTATAACTGCATTAATAGTAGCCATGATGTAGACTATTGCAGGTCTATAAAAACCGATAAATCCGTTATCAATTATTTATCAATTTTTTTAGACCTAATTCGACAATTTTGTTTGCTGAATTGCAAAGACACCCGATCGGGTTACTATGAAAGATTAGCACTAATATAGCGCTTTTTTTTAGAACAGGCCATTTTCTATTGAAAATGACCTGTTCTAAGTGCGCCCACCTGGGCTATATACCTATCTTTATTTCGTGCTGATTTTCAGTCTTTTACGGTGTACACTACAGGCCAGGGAGCCGCTTTGGGGTATCACCTTTCAGACACCCAAAAATAGGCAAAAATCGGCGATTTTCCAAGCAAAATTATAGTGGGTCCCAGGTTCGAGCCGAACTATGCGCATTATGTTATTTTCGGCTATTCTGATAAACTAACAGCCTCAACCCGTTAAACACTACGACTAACGTAGAGCCTTCATGCCCAACAACAGCAGGGCCGATACCTGATATGCCCAAGATCGTTAAGGGTATCAAAACCGCAACCATGCCTAAACTAATGACCAGGTTCTGCTTGATGATCCGGCGTGACTGACGGCTAAGCCCGATAGCGAAAGGCAGGTTATCTAATCGATCAGCCATTAAAGCGATATCTGCGGTTTCTAAGGCTACATCTGAACCAGCAGCACCCATCGCAATACCAACCGTACTTTTAGCCATTGCAGGGGCGTCGTTTACGCCGTCACCGATCATGGCTACCTTCTTTTCTTTTTTGATCAGGTCTTGTACAGCTTTAACTTTTTGTTCAGGCAGTAAGCCACCCATGGCTTCGGTTATCCCGATCTGTTTAGCGACTGCTTCCGCTACCTGCTGGTTATCACC
>Ga0116227_10003553_pt1 | contig 34527 bp, 27 predicted proteins | sample S1TSphgellanicum_FD_89693 | JGI IMG/M metagenome (GOLD analysis project Ga0116227, IMG submission 89693) | Host-associated microbial communities from peat moss isolated from Minnesota, USA - S1T2_Fb - Sphagnum magellanicum MG | ecosystem: Host-associated > Plants > Peat moss > Unclassified...
CCCTAACTTACCTACCTACTTTTCTACCTACATACCTACCTAAGTAGGTATTTGGCCTAGGTAGGTAAATAGGTCCTATTTAGATAGGTGTTTAGCCTATATGGGTAGGTAAGTATATAGGTAGGTAGGTACTTAGTTCAACCTACATACCTAAATATTGATTTAAATTGAATATGGACAAATTCAATTAATATTCCACGTGTCACAATTTAAACCATCTAAACATAAAAATTAAGCATCTTGGATTATTTCAAAAGAATAAAAATTAATTAATTATTAAAAGTTGGGACACGTGGTAACACATAAATTGTTCCCATTGTTCACCAAAAAAGTCGCATCCTAGTTGTAAACGACAATACGTATATGACAAATCAAAGGATGAAGGCGTATTTTGTTGATTTTTTCCTTCATCCAAAATTCGTTGTCGTTTGCGACTAGTGTCCTATGCGACTTGTCCAACGCGACTATTAAGATTTTAGTTGCAAATGTCGCTTGCAACTAAAACTTAGTCGCATGGACCAGTTGTAAAATGGCCATTTTCTACTAGTGGTTGGGGCCCAATAAAGGGAACTAGTAAATGGTGTGTCATTCGTTAGAATGGGAGGGGTAACTAGTGGGTGGTTTGTGGTTTGCATGGGAGGTGGGGTGGAGAATAAGTCTATGGTGGTGCATGATAAAACAAATGGGTAATGGGAGCTATGAAGTTCGATAAAACATGATGAATTAAGGGAATGCGATGTTTGGTGCCCATTAAGAAGGAGGCCTACTAAGAGCATAAGCCCCATTTTTTAAAGATTGCTTATTAATACAAAGCAATCTTAAATTTACAAAGCTAACCACATAAGACTAAATATAACTAAAGGAAAAATAATAAGAAACTTCCTAAGGGTCCTTGGTTAGAGCATTATGTTAAAGCCAAACCCTAACTTCAGTATAGGCTTGGGTGTCATGATCATTGTTTTATTGGGTTCAACACAACAAGACACCTTAATACCAAAATATTACATGTTTCCCTCCTTATTCCCAATCATGTAGGACTTGAAACAAATAACGTCACGTTTCCTAAAATGTGAATATAGTGGATTAGTTACCCTTTTCACAAGGATTTCAATCCACTTCAAAAACTATGTACAACAAATTTTCAAATGATACCTAACTTTGTGGTGGAAAGCTTACTATGTCTTCACATGCTCATAAGATGCACCACGACATTCTTGGTTGGCTAATTGGCTAGGTGAACTAATGAAGTATGTATTTTATGTTGCATTGACCTTTGCTTACCTTAAGGACCTTTTAATACCAAGTGTTACTACTTTCAATTGTTTTCCCTTGTTGTTTGGGTCCCATAATCCACTAGATACAAAAGGGAAATTTTGATTTATAATTTATTTTTTAAAAAACCCCCCTACTTCAACCTTTTAATGGATTGGTTACCCTGAACATAATGGCCTTTAAAGGAAAACACAATCCACTTTTGTGGCCTTCCTTTGTTTCCTTAATCCCCCCCTTTCTTGATCTTCTATTATGCCTTGAAACTTGCACTAGTATTAGTTCATTGGTGATGGCTTCATCTAGATTCTACTACTACAATTCCTACATATCCACCACCTCCTTTGTTGCTTGTAGATTAAAATGGTGCCCATTGCACTCTAATTACAACCTAGGCTATTGTAGCTACTACCATTTTTCTTTCATTTCTTTCCTTTCTTTTTTTTTGTCCCAAATAAAAAAATTAGTAAGAGTCATCAAAATGAAAGAAGAATAAGTTCTGTTATTATCGATGTGTGGTTTGTCGCATGCAAAAAGAAAGGTGTGGTGTTTTTTTGAAAATTTAAAGCTTTTAAAATCATACAAAAGGAGTGTGGACTTAAAAAAACCAAATTTTTGATGTTAATATCATTTAATAAAATAATTACCGATTCTACTTGAACACTTAAAGAAGTCAAATTTGTACATCTAATAATTACATATGTAACATTAAGAAGGTCAAATTTGTGTATTTGATAACTAAAAATTTTATATTTAAAAAGGTCAAATTTATACATTCGATACTATAAATTTAACATTTTAAAAGGTCATAACTATACATTTGATAACTATAGATTTAACATTTAAAAAAGAAAAACTTGTACATCTGATAATTATAAATTTAACATTAAAAAAGGTTAGATTTGTGGTTAATTAATAAAAGGTTGACCAAAAAAAATTCCTTTGCAACCAAGAAATCTATGACTACTTGAAATCTTAAATGATTATATGTATGACTTTGGTCATAGACTATTACTTTGAATCCTATGTGTAAAAAGTCATAATCACATATTTGTGGGGCATGCAACTAGTAGACGATGAAGTGATAACAAAATGGAGGGTGTCAAATTTCATCATTTTTATTTCATCTATATGGCATCCATGTCTGATGACAAAGTGACATGGACATCCAATTGGCATTATAATGATTAAAAAATGACTACAAGTCATTTGATATGAACATAAACAACCCTACCCCCCACCTACTTATGTACCTACCCACCCACCCATCTATCAACCTACTTACTTACTTACCCACCAAACCACCTACCTACCACCTATTTATCACCTACCTACTTAACTATTTACTTACCCACCTACACACATATCTAACCACGCACCTACTACTTACTTACCTACCCACCAACCCACCCACCTACCTATCTATTTATTTACCCACCCACATACTTACATATTTACCTACTTACCTACCCACCCACACACTCACCCACCTACCACCTATTTACCTATCCACCTACACACATACCCAACCATGCACCTATTATCTATTTACCTACTATCTACTTACCTACCCACCAACCCACCCACCCATTTACCTATTTATTTACTTACCCACCCACGTACTTACCTATTTACCTACTTGCCTACCCATGCACCCACCTACCTACCTCGTCAACCTACCTACTTACTTACCTACTTTTTATTTCCTATCTCTTATATCCATATGTATTACCTCCTACCTATCATCTTGCAACTTGTTACCTACTTCATAATCTTGTAATGATATGAAACAAACATGTGAAATAAAAATCTTGACCAAAATTGGAGACCTTTTGATGTCATAGTCCATTGGTAAGGACTTGGTTTATGATTGTGAAGGTGCACTTGTTTCAATTCCTAATACTTACAACTTATATGCATTCCTAAAAGGCTAGGGTAATAGGTATACTAAGGTAGTTAGGTAGGTTAAACAAGTTATGTAGGTTAGGTTATGTAGGTTAAGCTATTACCTGCCTTTTTCCATCTACCTAGACATATTACTTACCTACCTACTTATTAAAAAATATTTATTTGGGCTCCACACTATTTCACACTACTAGTGACAATGATTTTTTTTGTGGTGGACATAATAATTTTGTTGTGATCAAATTTGTCTTTTCCAAATATTTTTTTTAAAAATTCACTATATGTCAATTTGTTCCAATTCATTATTTATTCTTCATTTGGTAGGCAAAATGCCAACAAAATTATGGTTCATTAAATAAATTCACAACAACATACAAATAGACAAAAAAAGGAACATTGAAAAAGTGTAAGAAAAACAAGATATAAACAAACAAAAACACTAAAAAAGGTGCAAGACAAATAACAAGAAACAATTCTAAATTGAAAATTGATTTATAATGAATTATAATTTGGAATGACTTTGGAATTGTCACAATGATAGTCACCAAAATACCTAACCTACATAAACCAGTTTTGATGAAACATCGTTATTAGAATAATAATCTATTAAAAAAATAATTTAGGTATAAATTAAAGTAATCAAATGGTCCAATGTCTTCCAATCATATTTTAGTCATTCATTATATGACACCTCAACATTATATATGGTTTATCCTCTATGACTTGTCTTTAATGACTATAGGATGAAAATTGCCATGTTGAAGATTCAATGACTACTTGTCCTTTGCTACTTATTTGTTATAACTAAAGACCTTTAATCATATAATGTCTAGTATGACTACAAAATTAGTCATTTATGGAATTATAGATTTAAGAATTTTTTTAGCGATATGGACATACAACATTGGTTAATGCATACACTTGTTGACAACTTCAAAGCTCATAATGTAGAAACGAAATTGGTCACACAAAATCACACAATTTTACAATTAGGTCTTAAAATTATTCCAAGAATGATTTTGATAAGTCGGTGAATGAAGCAAGAGATTGTTCCTCCTTTAATCAATGAAACCCAGATAGTAACCATGTTTTGAATGTTTGAAATCCTAACGTTCATCAATTAACCCTAACCTTGGGATGAAATGGCATCCTCCATCTCTTGGGCAAAGAGTGAAACAATACCTCGCAACTTAGTCATGTTGGTTGGATGATGGATGGATGAAAAATCAATTATGGGAAGTCCATTTTAAAACTTTGCCCTCCCATTTTTTAGTGAAATTTTCAACATTACGACATATTCAAAGTCCAAAAAAAGAAAGGCACCAATGCAAAAATTTCAAGGCCTTGAAAAACTTATTAAATTTTTTAACTTGAGATCTTTGAGGAATGCTTATGCAAATTTTTTGTTTGGTGTGCATACAAATGTAAAGTTGTTATTTTTAGTTGGATAACTCAAGTGAAATAGGGTTTTATTTTCTCATCATAATGAATTGTATTTGATTTATTCATATGGTTAGAATGAAACAAATGACATTACATACCACATTTAACACATTCAAGCTCCACGTTGTTTCGCAATGTGAGTGACAATCAACTTTTTATTCCCTTTTTTTTCCATTCCCATATGGTTTCCAATAGTTCATTGTTATTTATGTTATTTTGAATACAATAATTTGAATTTATATAAATATTATGGACATGAAAGTGCACATTTTTATTTTTATTTTCATATCCATGTTGATGGGTAGGGGAAAGGAATGAAGTAGTAGACTTGAAAATGAAATAGGTATGAATTGTCTATGAAATTGTTTGTGCAATCTACACATGGATGAACATACTTTTTAAAAAATCGCCCATATATACTAATTCTTTATTCCCCTTGTCATTAAAATTATTCAAATTTAATATGTAATAAATATGTGATGATATATTTCACAAATTAAACATCTTGAAATATAAATATTGTTTTCAAATGTTAGGATGATCGTTATCATTGAGAATTGAAGATGACCTTTGTTTATATATTTTTGAAATAGACTAAGAGGAGCTTTTATAGTTGCAATAAAATGGCATGTACATGCCAAATTTTTGATCAAGTTAATGCCACATGGATGTGAAAATGGGCTTAATTTTTGTAAATTCACATATGATATTGAGAGTATCAAAAGACTTTGGAAAAGAAAATCGCTAATTTTAAATGGCTAGCCATTGATTGTTATTAATTACTTTACCATAATAATTGGTCAACTTGTGGCATTTGTATGTTCCTTCACTACATATTGTCCCATATTTACTATTTGTTGATTATTGAAGGCAAACATTTAACATTAAATCTGAATATGATAATTATTGATAATGCCATGAATACAATGCATTTTTTGAGTTATTATGAAGATGTTGTCAAATAAAATTTTATTAAAGTGAAGAAGATCATTGGTGGCTTTTGTGATTATTACATGATTATAACAAATTGTGTGAAATGTCTATTTAGATGTAGTTGAAGTGGAGGAAAATTGTGTTTAAACAAAATTAATGAAAAACACTCCTTGGATATACATAATCTATAAGTTTTTTCTTTTGTCCTGAATTCAAATTTGTTATGAACTCACCTAGATTTTTGCTATGAAACATTGCAAAAATGATTTTTATTTGTTGCTATTTTTTTCAGGTGTGACCCCACCACTACAATTTTCTTTCTTTAAGTTATTTCTCAACTATGCAGGTATCAAAATAAGGTTTATACTAATGTGGATTTGAGAATGTTTCTACTTTCAATAATAGAAGCTTCCATGTCACTTTCTACTACTAACTATAATGTGGCATGACCTTTATTCAATCAAGGTACAATATTGGCACATCAACACTTAAAGCTAATTAGGAATGTTTATTATGTTGGGTGGCTTTATATCTTTTATTAACCCAAACAATGGGAATTTTCAAGGATCATATTAAAAAAATATTGATGTTGGTTCAAAAGTTCAATGGTCAACTCCTTCAAACATTTGAATTAATTTGAAATTTTTAAAAGAATTTGAATAAACAAACTTGAATTTCAATCACATATGATTTTTGTATTACACCTTAATTATATCATAATTTTTTATTCAAATGTCAAATTTTAATATAAAAATGGACAACATACAAATTAATAAGGCAAGGATAAAACTAAAAGTTACACAGTATGCATAGTTAGAAAGAAGTCAAAATTAGAAATGTATAACATGGAATTGCAAATGTTAGATAACAACCTTTGGTACCATATCAAATAAGAATGTTATTTATGAGTTCTTGAGTAGATTTGCCCAAAAACTTTGTCATGAAAAATTATATTCTAACATTTAAATCAAACTTTTGATCATATTTTTTACTATATCAACATTTTAGTTCAAATCTATAATTGGGCTCTTTTACTCATGTGTGGTATTGAATCACAAGACTTAGGTTCATATGTATTTCAAAAATATGTGAATCACATTCTTCCATGTCATATAGTTATAATAAGAATGCTATTTTTACAAAATTGCCTACATTTTGTATGTTGAACTTGCACTTGATGTGGAATGTAAATCTCACCTTGAGATAATATGATGTTTTCTAATAAAATGACATTTACATGTGTACAAATGTTGCAAGAAGATTCATGAACTTGAGATTACTAATACATTCACAACAAATAAGATTCATTTAATATCAAGTTCCTAACCCCTTATAAGACTTGCACACAAACCCTACCTTGTAAAAGCTCTTTTGAAATGCCATATTTACTTTAGTGCACAAATGCGTTAATTAACACCCTAGTTAATAAATTTAGATCTGTACTAAATCTTTTGTTTCAAACCACAAAAGGAAGAAACATAACCCCAAACTATGAACTACAATAACTTCTACAACACACCAAACATGACTTGTACAAAAATTTGCAATTCAAGTAACGAGAATGTAAAATAATTGCACAATGAAGAGACTTGACAATGAAATCAAATACCTACAACTAGAATGACACCAACATTTGCCATATCTCTACAATATTCCTTTACAACTTAGTTTCTTTGGTAGTAGCAACTAAAAAGGTATGGGAAGAACACACTTCCAACATAATTAACCACTTTTTCCCAAAACTTTTCAATCATTATTAGATTATGACAATAATCAATCCTCTATGCCATGGTTGGGTTCTACCAATTTTTTTATTATTGTTTTTATATGTTTGATTGAATTTCAATAATGGTTTTTCTTTTGTATGTGGAATGGTGGTTGATTATTGGTGGGTTCAACCCATGGTCTCTCCTTTTTGATGATTCACCAATTCGAATCCACAAACATGAATAAAAAACTTAATAAAACCTCAAGTGGTATATAAAAACATCCAACATAAAATGTTAATTATTTCATTTTCCCCATTGATAGACATGGGAAAATGGACTTGATATGATGTGAAGGATTATTTAAATATCACCACATGAACCAATCATCATGACATGCCAATAATTAATAATAAATTTTTTATTGCATTTTAATTGGCATTTTTGGAAATAATGCATTTTGTGCATATTTGAAGGTACAAACTTGTGTTGGATTGGTATACTAATGACATTTTGGTATGTGATGACAGTAAAATAGGAGTATGTAAAACCTAAATCTAATATAATATGAATTATTGAACATATCTTACTAATATTTTATAATGTAACCAATATTGTATATCTTATTAGCCAAGTTATTACCAAACCATACTAGCATATCTTTTGGAAAACTGATATTGGGACTAATATTGCCCCTTTAAGATTGTATTGTATTTTGATAGGCACTTAAAAATTTACATACAATTTTTTCTAATGAATCATTACGTGGACTAGTGCTTTCAATGCCAACAATGGAGTTCCTAGTAAAGTAATTTAAGTTGGAATTGTTTATTCTTTGTCAACCATGGAATGGGGGATTGGAATAGTGTAATAATATGGAACTACAATTGTTGTTTTGTTATCAATTTTGTTTTATTAAAAGTTTGGTATATTGCTACATTAAACTTAAACTACATTACAATTTGAAATATTGAAGTTATGTGTTGAATATTTTACATTTGTCACACAATTTTGCTTTTTTGCATCATTGTTGTTTATGGTTAATGGTTTTTTCTTTTTTATTATGAGTTGTAGTCACCAATATCTTACCTAAACAATATTATTGTTTGGATATTAACTTATAGATGACAATCATGGACAATATAATGTCCTTAGATGATTTTGAACCAATTTGTATTGGCCATGAATGTGTAGATATAAATTTTCCATTGAAGTCCAAGTGCATGATAAAACAAATGTTACCAAATTCACAATAATAGTCATTAAAGTCCTTGTAATGGAAAAAATTGCATAATGGTGAGTTTGATATGCATCATTGAAAATGAATCTAAGTTTGTGGATAACACATCATCACAATTGTGTTGGGTCTTTTTCTTCTTCGCAAAAGAGGCCTCAAATGTATTGATGTACATAATGTGCAAATGATGTGGTGTGAAATTTTCCATTTAATTTTAGTTGTTCAAAGCTCCATACACATCTTTAAAAAAAATTGTTGCCAAAAAAATAAATCAAGTATGTTAACGAATAGAAATCACTAGATTTTTTTGTTTCATAGGCATCCTAGTAATTAATAGTTGCTAGTCGTAGACTTATCATCCTTTACCCAATGGATGAAGCTAATGGGATTAAGTAACTTGGCTTAGTGAATGGTTGGGGGGTAATTTACCCAATCGTCTAGGAAATTTTTAGGAAGGGATTAAGATAAGGGACTTATTTTTTAGGGGTCAATGTGGGCCTTGTGTAATATGTGGGGAAGGACTAGAGGAGGTGTTGGGGGATTTCTAATTCATTCAAGACTTGTGTAATGTGACATGGGGAATGTAGGAGGACTAGGAGAGGAATGGAAAAAAATGTATGTATTTTGTCTGTGATTTTAATGGAGGATGGTTGAAGGACTCAAGTGTCTTGTGTTGTATTGTTATTTTATTAAGTGTAGAAGGTAAGATAGTTTATATTATATAAATAAGAGGCTTTCTTGAGATAATATGTGTGCATTTCTTATAGGACACAGAATAACGAGGTTTACCACTTGGTAGCCTCTATAACACTAAGCTATTAGTTGCCACATGAGGGTAACAACTAGTCCTTGATGGTGGAAAGTAGTAAGTAAAGACCAACAAATAACCACCTACAGATTAAAAGGTATTATTACAAGCAATAGGCACGCACTAGGAGTGAAAGTAACTAGTTGTAAGCAGTAGAAAGTAGAGGAGGAACTTCCCAAGGTGTTGTAAGTAGCAGGCAAAACCACAGAGGACCTTCCAAAGAGAGAAAGGAGGGATAGTAGTGATATAAGGTTTGTAGACCCCCTAGACAATATCTAAGGGTGTTGAAGGTACTGGAGACTTAGGGAAGGTAGCTACTTTTGGGTTCTAACCATTTTTCATGTTATCTCTATTTACTTATTCTCCCCTACCCTTTAGTTTAGATTACTTATACACTAGTAGAAATTGGCCAAAATGTAACCATTATATTTGCAATTACATGTGACTATTAATTATTTGCAACTACATTTGGACATTTTTGCAACTATTTATTACGTTGGTCATATTTGCAATCATAGTGCAACTAATTTGTGACTATTTTGGTGTTCATCCTTCCATGTGAATAACATTTTATTTAATTTTCATCCAAGAAGAACAATTTATGTCCCATTAGTTGCAAATGTGACCAATTTAGTTGTAACCTTATGAGTATACAAAGGTGTATTTTGTGAATTATAAGGAATATAATTAGGTGTATTAAGATTTATAAATGTGTATTTGAAATTTATATGAACAACCATATTAGATGTGTATTCAAGTATTATTATTAGCATAAATGGCCTTGATATTATGGTTACATTAAATAGTATATATTTTGAGTATATTAAAATTTTATGTAACATATTTGATAAATATATTATGCCCATATTAAAAGTTTATCCAAACCATTTTATTATATTTATTAAAATTATTACAAATGAAAATTATTATTATTTGAATTAATATTATATTATATATTAATATAAATTACATGAAATAATAAACTAAATTTCGATATTATCTTTGACTAAATTTTGAAAATAGTAATATTTTATTACATAATGATGATGATGATGATGATGATATTAAAATGATAGGGAAAATAATTATATAATTATTTAAAAGTAATTATTACAAACTTAACATATTAATATATTATTATTAAATTCTTTTCAAATGACTAATGTACTTATTAAGCATTAATTTTTATTTATTAAAAAACGAAAAATTAATTAAAATAAATCATAATAGCTTTAACAAATGACATAATAATATACAATAATAATAAATAGCTAACCTATGTTAGCTACAAATTACATTATTATTATTATTATAAGTATCAATTATGAAGTATTATTAGATTAATATAATAATTATTAGGAAATATTAATGTATAGTTTTCAATTTTTATATTTCAAATTTATAATTGATATTCATTCATTATTAATATTTCAATGATTATAATAAATTAATGATATATCATTTTAATTTTAAGTTTTATTATTTTATTATTTTATAATAATGATTGTATTAATTAGAATGGAAATCTAATAAATTATTATACAAATGCATAAATTATTTTTGAAGGAAAAATATATTTATTAAAAATATAAAATATTTATTGTAATAGTTCATAAACAGCTTTAATGAATGAAATAATAATATGAATAATAAAAATAAAATAGTTAACCTTGGCTACCAACTAACTACAATAATAATTGAATTAATGTTATTGCTATTATTAAATATTTACACTTATATTTATTATTAACTATATAAAAGAAAATAATAATGGGAATAATTATCATAAAATAGTTAGCCTATGATAGGTTTTAATAAAATAGTGCTCATATTTATAATTAATATTTAGTAATTATTCAATATTGAATAGTTCAATTATTATATTAATTTATTAGTTATTAATAATTAATTAATTATTCTCAATATTAACCAATTACAAGTTAATTAAATTGGTTGATAGATTATTATAGTTTATATATATATAATTACTATTTATCTAGCTAATTAATTAAATAATCATAAGATATTGATGATTATTATTATAAATAATTAGTTAGTTAGATAGTTTACAAAGTGAATTAGTTAGTTTTCTAGTTTAGTTATTAATTAATTAATTATCAAGTTTATTAAAAAATCTATATTGTATTCATTAAATAATTAGTAATTTTATTAGTTAGTTAGTTAGTTAATTAGTTATCATTTACCTATTTAATTATATACTTTTCAAGATGAGAATGAAAGCCCAAACATATGGGATAAATTTTTTAATCACAAGCGTTTGCCACTAAACATTTATAGTTGCAAATGATTTACAACTATAAAATTTACATTATGTTTAAAGCGCGATAACTTTGACAATAAACTTGAAATTTTGCATGTAAGAATGTTTGCACAAGCTGTGCAAGTTTTTATTCCCATTATTGATTTTTTTAAAAAATCAATTGTGACAAAACTCACAATATGCTAACCATAATTTAGACCTTTGTATTAAAGAGTTGTAATGTTTAGTGAGTATGTTGGGCTTGATAAAACAATGTTAATTCTTGATATTTTAATTTTGAATTGTTGTTGAAGGTTTCAAAAAAATTGACCTTAGAACGGACAACACATGCTCCACAAGTCGTAGTTAACCTTAACGATTCTTTGTTTGGCGCATTGAGGAAGTGAACTAGAGGTTGTTCATCTCCACACTATCTTTGTGAGAAACTCTATATATATATAAAATATTCACAATAGTTCCTTATTTTCAATTTTATTACAAAATGAGTGGAATTTTATCCTTCTTCTTCTACCTTGAAATTATTTTTTTGAGTTCTTTCACTCACAATATTTCTTATTTATTCATTTTTATTTAGTAATTACTCCTTGTTCTTTGTTGAAAATCCCTAAAAAAGAAAATGTTTCGTTAGTTTGTAGTATCTTCCAAAGATGCATCTTGTCTTTTCACTTGGTGGAAAAAACAAAAAAAACAAAAAATTTCTTTTGATGGGTTTCTTACTAATAACTTTGGCCATTCAATGTTCATAAATTAAGTTGAAGCAAATATTTAATGTTGTTATAATTGTAAAGTATCATAAACTTGGGCTAGAAAATCTTAATAGATGATGATGAAACCTTACCAATCATAATTAATCAAAGCAATCAAAAAAAGAATACATAGAACAAAATGAAAGGACTCACATCCAAAAAATAAAAGAACCACCTAAGGAGGCAAACCACAAAGGGAACATCAAGTTCCCAAACCCCTTCTTGTCGCAAGAAGCATATCAAATAAGGAAAGGGGAGGAGCTCCTGAAAGGAGGCCTAACCTAGAAAAACCCTCACCTATTGCAACAACACATTTCAAAATCTTAATACATTGGTGATGATTTATAAGGATTCACCCTTTGATGCTTGATCGTGTAGTTTTTATGTCATTGAATTTCCTAGTCGAAAAGTAGAATTGCATTATAAATGTGAAATTGAATTCTTTGAAAAGGATTGAATATTATTTTCAACTTTTTAGATCATGCCTTACAAGCACAATTATATGAGTTTGCATGTTGTTTGTAATGTGGAAAAACAATAATATGTCCACTTTTACAGGGATTTATTTATTTTTTACTTTGTTGTAATCTGCCAACTAAGATCTACCATTTGTATCAATGTAAGACTTAATTTCAACATACAAGTCCAAGATTCATATTTCCCAAGTAACAACACATTCACACAAAACCTAATATTTTAAACGGGTACTAAATTATGAAATGCAAGCAAGTTCACTTCCTAGTCTGGTAAGAATTACGTATAGTAAAAGAAGTTGTGGTCGTTTTTCATGAAGTTTTTTCCATCCATCCATCCTTCCTGTCATCCATCTCGTCATCCATCCATGGATGGCATCATATAAGGAAGAAAACCCTGGCAGAAATAAATAACCTCCCCCTCTGCGCATGTGTCGCTATTTAGGAAAGGCATGCCTAGCCCTAGGGGGGTCTAATATCAATATCAGACCAAAAGGGCCAAACACACCCTAACGTGCACCTAGAAAACCTAAAAATTGCAATTCCAATTCTTCCATGTCAGTTTCATTCACCTAGGATAGCACAATGTGCCGATGCTTTATTGGGTCGAAAAATGAGTCACTTGCATAGACCCGTAGTCATAGCAAGATGATTCAAACCTAGAGAAATCAAGCTTTGGGTTGTTAGAAATAAATTTATGAACTGCACTATCATATGAGCCCAATGCATGACATGTTGTAGTTTTTGATGTTGCAACACAAACCTAAATTTTTTTTCATTAGATTGTTGGGTGCCAGGGACCATGGTGATGTTTCTGTCTTTGTCTGTATCTCTGAGTTCTTCATCTTTTTTGTGCCCACATAAGTTTGACAGTCTATGTTGGGTTTAATATAGGTCCCGACTACTATAAGGGCTATTACCATTTGTTTCACTAGTATAACCAATGTATGCCATTGTGGGGTCCAAACATGTTTTGGGTGTATGCTGTCTCTAAACATCTCATTCACTGGCTTTATTTGGAAATTGTTTTGGAGCTAGACCAATGGTATGATGCCATGGGAGTATGGTCAAGCTCAAGTACCATCAACCCCGATGGTGCCCTTTCATTATCTACACAGGTCTACCATTTCCAATTCATGTTCACACCACTATTCCAATTCCTTTTGTGATTGTTTTGTGGAGATTGCACTATTAAGAAAATAGAGGATTTTAGTCTTTTTTGTGTGATGTTCAAACCCTAGTGTGTCATCCTGTCTATGAGTTCCCCTTTGGTAGAGTCCTTTGTCATCTTTCAACAATATAGGTTGTTTCCATTTAAATTTCAGTTTGTCTTTGTGAAATTAGGGCTTATTAGTCCAATTGCAAGTCTCTGTGGGTTCAAATCCATTGTATACATATGAATGTTAGCCAGAAAATTAGTGTGCACCAATTTTTTTGAGGGAGTTGAAGGGGGTTTTCCTCTGTGGCATCAAATGGGGTTAGGTAAAATGAACCATACCTTTGAGGAGACACAAAACAAGGCAGTAGCAATAGACCCCTCAAACCCACTTCTCAGAAAATGGTTGAAAGTGCTTGAAAATCCTATTGCAAGACATCATGCAGAAGTTATTAGTAACATAACATTCAGAGATCCAACAACTACTTGGCAAGAGGATGATGGTAGTTAGGTTTTCATGGTGGGTTCAGTGATAGGCAAAATTAATATTACCAGAGTTGCCTATAAGAACCAGCCATGAGAAAATAGGTTGTGCACCACCTTGACATACATACAAAGCATCAACATTGTGCCAAATTGCGCAGAATCCTTGTAGCTCACCATTAATCTAATTCTCAATAGGATGGTAATGGAACGAAGTCCTAAGTAGGTGCTATGGTAATTTTTGCATCATGACTAATAAGAATCTTTACAGACTTGGGTCCATTGAAGAAGAGATTCAACCAACTGGGTGCCCCTGTGCCTTTTATGACATCTACTAGTAGCTCGATGTGTGTATGCAAGATGTTCATTTCCCCAAATAGCAATGCTGCCAAATAGCAGATCACCAGCAGACACGTACTTGATGTGTCTAATCTTTGCCGTTGCAACGTAAGTCCTCCCAACTCCTGATTGTTGTGGTTAAAATTTTCAGCTTCCTCATGAGCAATTAATCCCATGCATTCACCTTATAAATCTCAGGTTTTCTTCCATGACCAGTGCGGATCTCAATATCGCCGATCAACGTCTCATGATCCTTAAGATTTTGATATCAAGATCAGCAAGAAACCCAACATATATTCTCCACACAATGCCCGAAGACCTTCAAGAATGTAGGCGTGCACTCATTGCGCAACATGGTAATGTTTTGGCAGCTTTGGTGGCCCTTCGGTAACAACTAGAAGCTCGATAGAATGACGAGCAAACTAATTCTTTGAAAAATCTTATTCCACATATAATGCTCCAACGGAATTCAATCAAGACACATCGGAATTTGCATGTGAACGTTGCAATCGCCTATAGAAAGAACAACATGCTAAACAACGTACAGAATTGGCCGGACCATTTGAAACGCCACAAGATTAAAATAATTGTTTGCATCAAGAATGGCGAATTGTACAATAAACAACACACGTGCACAACCTTCTCTTAGCAATGACGCATTGTAATTGTTTGGAGATGAAGACGTGTTAGCTTCGGCACGATGGGATTGTGGAGAAATGGACACAATCTATGGATTCTGCAATGTGAAAATGTGGATTAAAAAACGATTGGCAAAATTGAGCAACAATAACCCATAGTTTTTTCTATGTTGCAAGAATGGCAAAGTTCTATTACCGAGTGTTCCTACAACACAGCAAGAGTTAGAAGTTCTTTTAACCAGCAAAGAGAGAAATGTCATCAAATTTCGAGATTAGATTTGAATGTACAATTCAGTGTTGGCATTCATTTCGCTTGGTGCCAAAGTTGATGAGTCGATAACAAGAGGCATTAGACCATACTCCTTTTGCATTCAGGGTGAACTTTATCACAAAATCGGATCCATGTGTCCTACCAAAGGTCAATGTCCATAGTTTGCACAACTATACATTCATGATACAGAGAGCGAACGTCAAAATCGCCATGCCGTTATGTCGTTTGATCCAACGACATTGGATTGGTTGTTGACCATGATGTACAATATCAATCCTTATGTCGAAGTGTTCAAAATGGCAAGGGATATGATGGTAACAAAAGGTGCTCCCACGGATCTGAAATTGTGTCTCATTGCCTTTCAAACAAAAGATGCCCGCCGATACAATGTGCCGACGGCCGATGAAGTTGCTACATTAATGTTAGGAGATGGTTCTGAGGCTATAGATAGGCGTGATGTCGTCGTTGCTCAGCAAGTTGGCTCGTTTTAGCACATTTCTGAGCTACATGTGGGATACATGGCTCTACATTATCCATTGTTATTTCCTTATGGTGAGGATGGATGGCATCCAAGTATTCCGCTCAATGGTGTTGTTGTTTAGGATATTGATGCGGATTTGGATGAAGACCATGTGGAAGGATCTGAGCATAAAAAAAAACATCGCAATGTGACAATGGCCGAATTTTACGATTATTGACTTCAACATCGAGACATTGACGACATTACGTTGTTTCGGGGTGGCCGATTGAGGCAACAATACATTATGAATGCTTATGCGGCTGAAGAACAAAATCACTTGAGGTATTTGTGCCTGAATTAAAAAAAGCTTCGTGCAGATCTTAATCAAGGCCTTTAGGATGCCATTGCTGCAGGTGATAATAATGCTGTTGCCATTGGACAAAGGATCATTTTTCCATCTTCTTTCACAGGAGGTCCACATCACATGGTTAAGAATTATCAAGATGCCATGGCAATCTGCAGATGGGCTCGTTGTCCAGATGCATTTGTTACATTCACTTGCAATCCCCAATGGCTTGAGATCGAAAGAGCGTTGCTACTCGGACAACAACCTCAGGATTGACCAGATTTGGTAACCCGAGTGTTCAAAATCAAGCTAAAAGAGTTAATCAATGACATTCACAACAAACATATTTTGGGACGCACGATTGCAGGAATCTATGTCTTTGAGTTTCAAAAGCATGGGTTGTCGCATGCACACATTCTCATCTTCTTTGTTGAAGACTACAAGCCACACATAGTTGAGGATGTAAACTGCATGATCAGTGCTGAATTTTCAAATCCAAAAATAAATAGGTTGGCCCATGAAACGGTTGTTAGATGCATGATGCATGGTCCATGTGGAGCTGCATTTCCAAATGCCCCATGCATGGAAGATGGCAAATGTAAAAAACAATATCCATGCAAGTTTTAATACAAGACGCTAACGAATGTAAACGCATATCCTATTTATCGACGCAAAAATATAGGGCACACATTTTTGGTTCATGGCGTTGAATTGGACAATTGTTGGGTGGTTCCACACAATGTCTATTTGTCGATCAAATACGATGCGCACATTAACGTTGAGGTCTGCAATAACATTCGTGCAATCAAGTATCTGTTTAAGTACCTTTACAAAGGACATGATCGTGCAATTGTTGAGATCTCACGCCAGAGTGACAATGCCATCGAAGGGAATGTGGTCGAAGCTAATGAAATTAAAAAATATTTCGATTGTCGCTATGTATCTGCATTGGAAGCAGTGTGGCGCATCTTCAAGTTTGATATGCATGAGCGGTTTCCTACCATTGAGCGTTTGCAATACCATTTGCCCAATCAATAAATGGTGTTATTCGACGATGACGATGATGTGCAGGAAGTGGCAACACGGTTAACCATTTCTAGAATGATGCTAACGGAATGGTTCAAAACAAACTAAGAATCGGAAGCTACATGAAACCTTACGTTTGATCAATTCCCTCAGTAATGGGTGTGGAATCAAAAGTGAAGCGATGGACAATGCGCAAGAGGGGCTTTGCCATTGGTCTCATGTATTATGCACATCTAACATCGGGTGAATCTTATTATTTGCGGATGTTGTTGAACTGCATCAAAGGTGCCACATCCTATGAACATTTGCGGACAGTGGATGGCATAGAGCACGACACATTCAAAGATGCATGCATTGCAATGGGTTTGCTTGTAGACGATAATGAATGACATAAAGCCTTGGAAGAAGCTAGTCTTTGGGCCTTAGGACGATAGTTGCGTGACATGTTTGCCTCCATGCTGATGTTTTGTGAGGTGACAAATACCAAATAGCTATGGGATGCACATTGGGAGTCTTTGAGCGATGACATTGAGGCAATGACACATCGCGAGTGTGATGATCCAACCATTACCCTTTTTGAGGATGTGCTAAAGGATCATGCATTATATGAAATTAATTAGGTTCTCATCCACAACGGACACCGCTTAGAAGATGTTCCAAGTTTCCCAAGTCTAATTACATCCTTCCTGTTCATGGAAGAAACCAATTGGTCCAAGAAGAGTTGGCTTATGATCAGCATTCATTGACCATGCAAAAGATAAGTTCAATGATGATTAATGCAACGCATATGAAACTATTTTAAATGTTGTGACAAACAAAGAGGGCAAATTGTTCTTTGTGTATGGCAGTGGTGGAACCAGCAAAACATTTGTTTGGACAATGTTTCTATCCCATCTACAAGGGCAAGGCAAAATTGTGCTTGCAGTTGCTTCATCAGGAATTACATCTTTGGTTTTTCTGGGTGGCAAAACCGCCCATTCAAGATTTAAGATTCCGATTAATCTGCATGATGAGTCGACTTGCAACATCACACAATAGATGAAAGTGGCTGAGTTGGTGTGTAAAGCTGATCTAATCATTTGGGATGAGGCACTGATGATGCATCGCCGAGCTTTCAAAGCTATTGATCGGACCTTGTGTGATTTGATGCAACAGGATGATGCACAGGCAACCGAAAAGATCTTTGGTGGGAAAACCGTGGTCCTTGGTGGGGATTTTTTACAAATCCTACCTGTTATTCCCAAGGGAGGACGAAAAGACATTGTCAGTGCTTCGTTGCTTCAATCGCATATTTGGCAGCATGTTACGATTTTTTGTCTTCATATCAACATGCGAGTCATGGTAGCCAATTCTAAAAAGCAACGAGAATTTGCCAAATGGGTGTTGAATGTTGGAGACGGTAGTCTTCTTGCCATTGTAGAAGAAGAAGGTGTCAATCCAAATTGGATCAAGATTCCATCCCATATGAGGTTGCTAGCAGAAGATTGTAACTTAAGAGGATTAATCCGAACCATCTATCTGGATCACCAACGCCATTTTGGAGATGCCATGTATCTTATGTAATGCAACGTTTTGGCCCCCAGAAATATTGACGTTAATGAAATTAACAGTGTAATTCTTGAATCGTTATATAAAGAATTGCACACGTACCTGAACGTAGATTCTTTGGTTCTAACAGAAGAAGGTGCAAATGTTTGTTGCAGGAGTTTCAATGGATTCATTATATCCGGTGGAATTTTTGAACACTTTGCAATTTAGCGATATCACAAATCATAAGTTGGAACTCAAAGTGGGCATGCTAATCCTTTTGTTGCACAATCTCAATCAATCAATAGGATTGTGCAATGGTACAAGGTTGATTGTTAAGAGATGGGTCAGTGTGTCATTGAAGCGGAGATCATCACAGGGAACAATGTCAACAAATGTGTGTTCATACCCCGTTTCATCATGTCCCCCTCCGGGACTGATTGGCCATTTGTTTTGCGTCATTGTTAATTTCTTGTTCAAGTGGCATTTGCGATGACAATCAACAAAAGTCAAGGTCAGACACTGAACAACGTTGGAGTATATTTGCCATTTCCGGTCTTTTACCATGGTCAGTTGTATGTTGCTATCTCACGAGTCACAAGCAGTGCAAACATCAAGATTTTCAGTGACCAGGGTCCCGATGAATACATGTGGAATGTGGTATATAGAGAGGTTTTGGAAATGTAGTTTGTAGTTGTAATTTTGTAATATGTACTGTCAAATACACACACAGCTGTGCATTAGGCACAAGGTTCAAGCTAGTTTCTTAAAAAGAACCTCATTCTAGGAGTGTAACAACCTCAGAGAAGAGAGAATTCTTAGTGTATTTATGGTCATTTTCGTGATCATATTACATGACATAATCTTCCAATGATACACACACACACACACACTCTCTAGTAGTAATGACCTAAATGTGTCTGTTCAAAATGAATTTTGTGTTAAATCGTTGAATCTGCAACCCCAGACCTTCACATCATGAATGGCCTTTCATCAATGTCCATTATGTTTGGTGCATCAAGTAGCTCACCATAATGGGCTCACTGGCACATTAGCCAACATAATGGGCAGGGGCTTGACCATTCCAGAGTAGAAAGAAGCAAGAACAGGCCATTTTTACTCCCGTGTGCTCTTTATATTTTATAGTTTGTAAAAAGTTCCAGAATTTTGAAATTCCATACCTGCCTAAACTTGGGCCTTGGGGGAATTAGGGTACATTGCCTTGTATTGTTGTCGCTGCTGCTGCTCCCGCTTCTTTCCCTTTCTTCTCCCGTCGCCTCCGATTGCTGTGTGCTTTTCTTGCCGGCATTTCACGACCTGGGTCTTCTTCTTATTTCGCGGTGGTTTGATCTGTAAGTAGAACTCCAATAATTTGATTTTTTTGTTTTTGAAATCGGTTTCTCTTCTCGTGTTCTGTCGTTTTTTTGTCCAGTGATTGTTTTCAAAATGCACCTGCTTTTTCTGTACCATGTTTCTTCAAGGTCCGATCTTCTGGGTATCAAGTCCAATATGCTGTTTACTGATGGGTGGGTGGGTTTGCTTCCGATATTTTCGGGTTTCCATGGAAATTGTGAGTTAAAGATTGGATCTTTTGTCTGGTGAAACACTCGGGCTTCTTTGCTGTATTGGGTGGGTACCTTTTGCGCGAAATATTGGCTGCAAACTGAAATAGTCAGAATTTTGGGTTTCAATGGTCCTTTGAAAATTCTGAGAATCTGTAACCTTGGAAGAAGCTCTGATTATTGTGATCGGCGACAGGGTCTCCGAACAGCGGGATCAGACATAGATCAGGATCAGAACTGAGGACAAGGTGTGAGTGTTGATGCGAGAAGAAGCTGGGTGGTGAGGAGAACATTATGAGTAACCATGGGTCTCATGGACGGGCGCCGTCAGCACAGGGCCAAGCTGTCAATCGTCAAGCTTCAACCCCCAAGCGGTTGCCTTTTACAGAAAAGAAACAGTCTCCATTTAATGGAGTTGGTGGAGTGCGAAAGCCAGGCAGTGGCCAGTCTGTGTGAGTCTCTTTCTCCTTCAAAGGAAATCCTAAGGAGATCGGTCTACCCAAGACATGATTTTGAAGAAGCATGTGTCTTTTGGCTTTCCTTGATTGAAACTGTAGGATCTGAGCACCCTTGAATGGTTTGCCAACACTGAGTGCAGTGGCCAAGAGATCAAGATGGGCAGTTTCTGATCTTTGAGTTGGAAATGCAGGTCCTCAGGAGAGAGGACTGTTCGACGTCTACGGCTATCAAAAGCTCTCACCATACCTGATGGCACAACTGTTGCAGATGCTTGCCGCCGAATGGTGAGCCGCCGTGTTGATGCTGCTCTGCTCACAGATTCTAGTGCTCTCCTTTGTGGCATTATCACTGACAAGGTATACATCATCTGCCCATCTTCATCAGTGGCCTTATATGTGTCCTTGTCATTTGTTGGTTATGAATTACAGAGATGTGCACTTTAGCTTATGTGTAAGAGACAATGAAGTTGAACAACAGCTTTGTGACACTAAAAGTTTGCAAGTTGGGCTGTAGGATGTGGCCATGCGAGTCATTGCTGAAGGGCTCAAACCAGAAGAGACCTCAGTGGCAAAAGTGATGACAAGGAACCCTATCTTTGTGACGGGTGACACATTAGCTGTGGAAGCTTTGCAGAAAATGGTGCAAGGTAAAATTAGCTGCTGCTCTTCCATTTCTTCACCATCATGGGGATTGGGATACTGCTGATTGCTCTGTGAGAATGTTTTGGTTTCTCCAGCAGTCTTGAATTGATGGGTGGATGGAGAAGGTATAAATATAAAGGTTTGTTAGGAGTTGAAAAAGAAGGCACAGCTGAGGAGAGATGAGCATTGGTGGCAGGCAAGTTCAGGCACTTGCCAGTGGTGGAGAAAGGGGAAGTTGTGGCGCTGCTAGATATTACCAAGTGTCTCTATGATGCTATTGCACGCATGGAGCGTGCAGCTGAGAAGGGTAGTGCAATTGCTGCTGCTGTTGAAGGTGTTGAACGACAATGGGGTCAAAATTTGACTGGTATGTGACCTATTGCTCTAGTTCTGCCTTTCACTGTCCTGGCATTGCAGATACTTGCACTGCCTGAGATCTTCAAAAAAATTACAAACGTTAGCTGTAGCTGGCATCTCTCTACATTATGTTAGCTGTAGCTGGTGATCTCACAGATTCTATTTGGGCTGTCTAATTTTGTAAGTATGGAGAAGCCTTGATCCTTACAAAGATTTTTCAGGGGGACAGAGAAATCAAGTTTCCTTGAGATGCTTCGGGAGCGGATGTTTCGCCCCACCTTAGGATCTTTGATTACAGAAGGCACAAGGTGGTCCCTCCACTCCTTGAATCCTGTCTTATGTGTTCTATAGTGCTACAAATTGGTGGAGTTTGGCAGTCAAAGTAGAAACTCTGACCAAACACTGAAAATGAAAAATGTTGGAAGTTGCTTAGATGAGACTGTAATGTGTGATGTTGTAATGGAACCACCAGGGATGCAGAGGGTTGGGGCATTGCACACTCCACTAGAAAATAGTTCTCACTATCAGCTGACTGGAGACAATTTGTCTACAGGCATATTTTTTCCCTGTTGCATGATTGGCAGTCTGAAAGATGGGGACTTGGGAACCTATACAGGGAGTGAAAAGTAACAAAGAGTTGAATGGCTGGTGTGATGCAGAGTGGCAACTGTGTCACAATCAGATACTGTGTATACTGCAACAAAGAGAATGAAGGAGCATCGTATGAACTCAGTGATCATTACTGGCAACAACAACAAGCCACAGGGCATATTCACGTTAGTGCAATCATGTCATTATCGCCCAATTAACTGTCTTTATCTTTCCTGTTTTATGTGAGTTCTTCCAAGCCCATCCCTTGTGGGAGCAATTGAGTTGATTCAGAGGAGAGGTACACTCATGTGTGGCTGCAGTTCCAAGGACTTGCTGATGAAAGTCATTGCTCAAGGACTGTCTCCAGAATCAACCACAATGGATAAGGTACATTCACCACTTCGAGTGAACACATTGGATATGGACCTGAACATCTTTGGAACTCAATCAATACAGGTGACTGGGCTTTTGGAATGGTGTATATTGAGATCAGAAGCTGCTGGGGTGGGGGTGCAGGTGATGACACCTAATCCAGAGTGTGCTGGTTTGGACACCACATTGGTCGATGCACTACACATCATGCATGATGGAAAATTCCTCCATCTTCCAGTTGTAGACCAAGGTATGCATATGTCTTGTACCCTGCTTAATTTCCTTATTCAAGTGTGAATTTTGGCTTCTCTGACAGGGTGGTGCCATCTGTGTTGCAGAGGGTTACATAGTTGGCTGCATTGATGTGTTGCAACTCACAAATGGAGCTGTAGCAACTGTTAGTACTCTCTGTTCCACACACTTCTGGATTCAGACCCTTGTCAGTTTCAGGGATTCAGACCTTCTCTCAGACACTTGATACAAAGGAACACAGTCTTTAACAACAATCTTGCACTACACATAGCACTAAATGGGAGGGTACTGGGAATGACCAGAAAATTGGGTATCATGCAATGTAAAGTATATTGTTGACAGTTGCTGAAATCAGAGCAATACCATGATTATTTTTCTCATGGTCCCCGAATCAGCTCGTGATGTTTTATGAGCCTCTTGTGTTCAGCAAAGATGTCATTGGAATTTTACACAAGGGATTGGATGCGGGTCTGTGCTTAAGGTTGGAAGCAGTGGAGGTGGAGCTGACATGGCATCTACCATGATGCAAAAGTTTTGGGATTCAGCTTTGACTTTGGAACCACCTGAGGATGATGATGACTCTCACAGGTAAGAAGAGATGCAAAACTCTCTGGTATGACTGACTGTATGGAAGATATTTTTTGCATTTTCACTTTGCAATCAGGATTAATGATTCCAGGGTTTTGTTGGCTTGGAATCTCATCCTATTCAACCATATGCATTGTTTCAATGAGTGCATTACCAGTTAACAGTGTGGTTGACATGCCACTCAAATATGGATTAGACTGGACTTGAACCAACCACTCCAAAATTGGGATCATGCACCTTCTGTCTTGGTGCATGGCTAAGAGTTGGCCTGTACATCTTGACATTCATCTCTGTCATTGTCAAGTTGCAACTCTTCTGACTTCTGTTCAAATCTGGCTCTACCATGATGTATGGGCTGGTATCTGGTATTGAGCTGCAGGCATTTGCATCTCACTTTCGTACAATAATTGGACTTTATATTAATTATTGTTTGTTGCTTATTAGAGCATGTGCTTTGGTGCTTTGTACAGAGAGTGTCTCTGATGATCAAGAGGTTTGGTGCAGTGATATATCAGCACGGCTGACATCAGAGGCTTATGGTTCGGAAGTAGGAAGGCAGTATCCATCTTTAGGGCTAGGCAATTCTTTTTGCTTCAAGCTCAAGCTGGTTGGCCGTGACGGAAAAGAGAGTAACCATCGGTTCAACTGTGGTAGTGTTCTGGACTCTGCATATTCACCTTACATGCACCTCGTATCTGGACATGGTTCCCATGCCTGGTATTTGGGAGAGATTTAAGAAGTTGAGTTGAATGAACCTTGTGTGGTTTGACTGAAATGTGCACAACTGGAACATTGCAGGCACAGAGAGCCTGTTTGAGCTTGTGTGTGCAATAGCACAACGAATTGGTGATGGCAATTTCCGCACTGAACCTCCCCGTATCATGGTTAGCTGCGCACTGTTATGTGACTTATCTGATTAAGTCTTGCTGAACACTTGATTACTTAACCTGTGGAGTTGTGCTGCTTCTGCGTTTGTTTTCTGAGATGTACTACACAGGCTAGAAAGCTTATTTGGGAAGATGGGTCTCTGGGAAGTGCAGTATGTGGATGATGAAGGTGATAAAGTACTGTTGGCCACTGATGAGGATCTTGTGGCTGCTGTGAACTTTGCACGTGTCAGTGGCTGGAAGGTCAGTTTGCAATAGCTCTATTCAATTTCTCACATAAGTGGTAGCAAACTCCAAGATTAATGGACCTCAAAAGCTGGATGTTCTGAACATATATATTCTATGGAGGAATGGCAGCTTGAAACTTCTATTCATGATAAAGGTGATAGTCTGACTGTGAGCAATTCTCATATGATCATGATTACACAGTCAGTGTCATTTCACTTTTGAATTGTTGTCATGGAGATTTTTCTGCAATTTTGTAGATATATTCATCACAAATTGTGAGGAAAAAGCATTAACCTCATGTTGAAACTCTTCGCTTCATCTTCTACTTCATTCATATGGGGTTTGGTTGGATGCAGGCACTGACTCTGCACTTGGAAGATGATGCAACACCAAAAATATATAGACACCCACCGCAGAAACTCTCACGGGAAGTCTCCCAGCAAGAGGGTTGGACATTGATGCATACAGCTCTGGTGGCTAGTGCAGTGACTGTGCTTTCAATTAGTGTGGTTTTGTATCTGCGCCGATCAAACTCTTAAAAATTTCACCCATGAACCCATTGGTGGTATTTGCCCTCTGTTTTGACTTAGAATATTTCTTCAGCATAGTCGTCGACCACTTGGAACAGTCATATGCCTGTCAATGCCAATTAGTGGTTAAGAAAGTGAGGGAGTAACATTGTCCTAAAGAAGTGAGGTTTGTTGTTGTAGGCAAATGAAACCACAAAAGACTGACAATTGACTATTTGGTTTTCTTCGAGTCATAAAGCTCTTCAAATATTGTAGCCTTCTTTTTCAAGGACACAGGTAAAGGCATCAAGCCTACTTCCTGTCATGGTAGTAATAAAGACTCTTTTGATGGAAGTCCTGCTTCCAACTATCTTGTCTGGTCTGCAATTTTGAGTCACGAACTCTTCTTGTCCCACTTTTGTCACAATAGTGCTATATGTCACACCTCAGTATTTTATGGTGATGTTTAGGATGGAGGAGGCTTCAACCATTACCAACACGGACATCTCAAGCAACAATAATCTTCTCAAAGACCACAATTTTACACATTAAAAAAGGGTTTTCTAAAATAATGTTATATGTGAATCTTGCATCCATTGTTAGTTCCCAAATTCGAACGACTTTGAAGATAATGATGCATTTTTTTTTGTTGTGTTTTTTTTGGATCCTTGCATGCTTTGGATTGTCCATGGTCCTTGTTGGGCAATACTTGTCCTATTTCAACAATTTTGGATGTCAAGAATATGGAATTGATAGCTTTTCAGAACTTAGAATCTAGAGTAACATATTTATCCTTAAGTGGTATTTCTTACAGAATTTGTATTCTATAGACCAACAAATGGATACAAAATTGATGAAGGCTGAAAGTGGCTTGGACCTTGGACCTTCCTTGTCCTTGGGCTACTGCATAAACAGAGCTTTTTCTTTCTTTTTGTGATGTAGCCGTGCTGGCGATTGTTCACCAGAGGAATTAGCCAAATTTTGCTACAGGTTATGGTACTCAGAGGTGTTTGTAGTAATTGGTTAGCCTAGACATGTATTTAGAATAGGCTAGGGCATCAAAGGATGGCTAAAGGTCAGTTGGACCATAACCCTATTTTGGACCTACATTTAGGATCTTTAGGATCTGATTGAAGTTTTAACCTAGCTCTAGTGGAAGAGGGCTCATCTTACCAAAGCTTGGAACGAGCTTCTTGCAACTATAGTTGCATGCTTGATTACCAAAGCATAACAATTTACAAGAGAACATCACTTTCCCCTATGAAATGCCCGGTGCCTTAGTTTACTTATAAGTTATTACCATAGTACCCAAATGAATTTGGCACCTTAGCATCAAACGATTCATTAATTTTTAATAATACATGTTGGCACATTAAATATTTTAAAATGCCAACATGCACTATAGAATTATTCATATTTCCAACATGAATGAAAGAAATAATTATTTTTCACTCATTTTGATGCACATCATTAATTTGTTACATTTCTTGATTGGTGTTTGCCTATAAGGTTGAATATGCCATTGAGATGGAAGTATTCCCATGTATCTATGAGAAAATAACAATTTTTTCAACAATCTCCACCTTGTGAACAATTTTTTTTTTCTTTTCACAATTTGGTCACTATGTTTGCACCAATAGAAAAGAAACAAGGTTACCCTTCAATTACCTACTAGGAATTTTCACAAAAGTTTTTCAAGCTAGTGGTTAAATGAGGATAATAAAGATGATGATAAACTACTTCCTTTGAGAAATTAAGAAACAATGATTCTCAAGATTAGAATACCTCACCAAAAGGGTGGTGTTTTCATTTTTTTAGTTTGCATTGTATGATAGATTTAATTTGAAGGTGAATGAGACTTGGACCTACTTGCCATTGACAAATTCTAAAATTTTGAGGTACAAGAAGTGACATTTGAAAAAGCTTGAATATAGTTTGAGTGTTTCATTTTTGTTTTGTATCAAGTTTTTCTAGTACACTAGAAGCCACAAACCTTACTAGCATTATGTATGCCGACTCCAATCTGATAATGCAATTCTCATAGCAACCGTAAACCACCATGTTTAGAATGATTTGGGGTTCCCAATATTAGCACATATTTTTGTGGCCCACATTAATACTTGCACATGGATTCTAATGAAAATGATGTAGTTTTGGTTCATGGTAGTTAGTTGAAAACATAGTTCACAAATACAATATTTGCATCTTTTCAAATTAAGCTTTGGAACGATAGTAGGACCCCAATAAACCAACATTTACTTTATGACTTGTGTGCAAGTAATATTATTTTTTGGTAAAATGTCAATGCATATTTCATAATCCATATGTAGGCATTACACACAAGTCCAAAAGCCTAATGTGTATTGAGTAACCATATGTGGGTATTGCAAATTTTCCCTTACATCATGAAAATTTTACAAGACATTATGTAGGTATTGCTTAAGAACTTAAGCTTTAATTGGTAGGTGTGAAATTACAATGAACAATAGAAGATAGTTTTGAACTTAAAACAATATATATATATAAAGATAAAAATTGCTTTACATATATTCAAATGTCATAACAAACAATGCACTCCAATGCAAACCTTGGCCTCTATGTAGAGATAGGTGAATGGAAATTGCCAAGTTTATAAAACCGTATAAAAAATGTCCATTACATATAACAAGAATATACATGATACATTCAACAGTCCATTGTTGAATAATCAATTAAAAACTCAATTTGACACCCATGTTTAAATTATTTGTATATTCAACGTATGTTGAACACAATGTTTTTCCATAAGCCTTTGGACGTTCATTGTAACCTTGGCTTCAATTTTCAATCATACCAATTGCAAAGTTCCCATCCAAAACAACTTTGCCATTGATAGGCATCCGTAGTCTATGGCAAACCCATCTCCAAAAGCATGGCCAGTAAATTCCCAAAAATTAATGTAGGAATATAAAACAACTCGCAACTTCCAAAATAGGGATTCTAGAACTTTCAATAATTTTTTTTAAATTTCAAAATAAACTAATTAACATCCAATTGGCCCAGGTAATGTGGTATTATGAAACTTTGAAGACCCTCTTGATTTAAGTAATAAAACCTTTCATAAATTCTCAAAATAAAAAACGAAATTTCTCACTGACTTGTTCCATCTGAAATAGTTGTTCTCACCCCCCCCCTCCCATAATTTAACAAATGTCATCATATTCATGTATCTAGCAATTGTTACTTTATAATGGGTATGTCAATACCTATGTTATAGCCTAGTGGAGCTACCAAGGACCCTCTTTAAAAAGCTAATAATAGTTGTTCCCACCCCAATGATTAACAAATGTAATAACATCATATTCTTGCTAACCATTGTCAATTTATATTAAGTATGTTGGTACCTATGTTATAGTCTAGTGGGTGCCAAGCACCCTCTTTAAGAAGGAATTCCATAGTGAACTCCATTAGCATGAAGCTCACTAGTCCCACTATGCCTTTGCAAGGCAAATAATAAATATGGAGGAAACCATTAAATGCAACATTGGTCTTGATGTAGTTGCAAGACAATGCCCAACAAGAAAAATATTTTAAATTTTGTTTACTGCACCTTAACTATGATTAACATTTCAATTATATTTCTTATTTGCAATATTTTCAAGGAAAATTTAATGATTTGGTGGTTATAATTTCTCCCTTCAACCAAAGGGGTACAAGGTTCAATCCTTTTTTCAATTTGTTTTTCCTTCCATGGTGAAAATCAATGAAAAAAAATAGCCTTCTTCTTCAAGCTAGATGCCTTGAGAAGGGGAACAACTACGATGAACATTTTAATTATTATTTTTACCCAATATTTCCAAGGAAAAATTAGTGATTTAGTGGTTAGGGTTAAAATGGATGAAAAAAATTAGCCTCTGGGCAACTTCTTCAACTTTTCCCTAGGGCAACTAAATGCCCTAGGGAAAAGGTGACTAGTTGTTTTTTCCCTTGAGGAGAAGGGGATGAAGTTGCTTTCTCCTTGAGGAGGAGGGGAGTTGTTTTCTCCCCCAAGGAAGAGGGGATTAAATTGGTTTAGGGAGTAATTTTTTTTAGGGAACAAGTTCCCAAATGTTTGAGAAGAAAATAAAGGGGTAAAATTTCTTCAAATCAAACGTTCTATATACCATTGGAAAGTTCTTAAAGTTTAAATATTTAAAATGATCTTGCATTCTCAATTTGAAACTACGAGTTAAAAGTTATGGCAAAAAGAAAAGTTGAAGGTCAAATTTCCAAGTCACTAGCCTTGTCCCCAGGCACAACTTAATCTTTTTTTCCCAAGGGAGAAGGAAATTCCCCTCGTCTTCGGGGGAAAAGACAATTTAATCCCCTTCTCCACAAGGAGAAGGGGATTTGGAAATTTGATTCACAACTTTTTTTTTCATCATAACTTTTAACTCGGCCTCAAATAAAAAATGCGAGATCAATTTAGATACTACGTTTTGAAAGCTTACAATGCTATAAAGAACGTCTGATTTGGACAAAGTTTATCCCCTATATTTTTTCTTCAAACATTCATGGACTTGTTTTCTAGAGGAAATTGTTCCCTTGGGCAATTTATTCCCTTCCTCCCTAAAGGAAAAGGCAACTCCCCTTTTTTTTTAGGAGAAAACAACTTTATCCTTGGGGGAGTATGCAACTAGTCCCATTTTCCCCAAGAAGTTACTCCCCTTCTTCTTGAAGCATTGAACTTGAAAAAGTTGCCCAAAGGTTTTTTCATCCATTTTGTCCATGGAAGAAAAAGAGAATTTGAACAAAGTTTCAAACCCTATACCTTTCAGTTGAATAGGGAGATTCTAACCACTAAATTATTTTTTTTTCTTGGAAATATTGTGTAAGAAAAATAATTAAAGTGTTAATCATAGTTCGGGTGCAGTTAACAAATTTCGAAAATATTTTTCTTGTTGGGCATTGTCTTGCAACTATATTGAAACTAGTGTCGCATTTAGTTCGTCACTCTTGTTTAATGTTTACCCCTTTGAAAATATGCTATGAATTTCCATATATGTTAAAGGCAAACACCTACATTGGTACCCTATTAACAAGGAAGAACCCCAAAATGAATAAAACCACTGTTGGGGAAGTATGGAACAAGCATTCATAACCAAGTTGAATATCAATTGGTTTTCTCTCAAACAATTGGTTGGGTGTCATTGAATGTGATACCCAAGTTGATACCCCCACCTTCTTTGTTCCCCCTTTATTGATAAATGTTCATTTAATAACCATTTTATAAATAGGAAATGCAAAATATGATAACCACCCAAAGGCAATTTTCAATTTTAGAGGTCTAGGATCAAAAGGCTATGTAGGGGTAGGTAATATGCAATCTTTTTTTTATTGGTTGTGGGTGCATCATAACATGAGCATTAATCCGAAAACTCAATGTTTCTATTTCAATATATCACATTGATTGACATTTATTTGAATGTTCCCCAATTCATGTGAAAAGATTTTTCTTTTAGCTCACTTATATACAATAAATGTCCACACTTTTGGGCAAAGAATATGGGACAAACTATGTTACTAAATTTGAGAATATCTTGAATGCATATTACACACCTCATTGTTTGAGTATAATAAATTCAATAATTGGTTTGTGAGAACTAGTAGTTGGAAAGTCAATTGAACTTTATAACTAAATTTTTTGATTATTTGACATATTCTATCACAAAATTTTCTTTTTTCTTAAATCACCAAAAACCAAAATAATTCAATAAAAGTGCCAAAAATCATCACCATTGCTTACAATACGAAACAATGTTTAATATTCTATACTTTCATATTTTTAATATTATCAAATTTGGCTAAATATACTTATGGACTATCATCACTTGAGCACCATCACAAAATTGAAAAGAAAACCTAAGTTTACATGTGTGTTAATTGTGGGATTTTCTAAAATACATGTAGAGTTTTTAACTAATTTGTTCATGGTTGGGACTAGCAGCTTCCATTGGCTATTCAAGGCTATTTAGGATAGTCTTTGTTTGGAATGTATGTAAGCAAGTGAATGTGAATAAATGTGGATCTGAGCAAATCTGACAAATGATGGAAGTTTGTTATTTTGGTGATCAATTTGAACATGAAGGTCAAATGATCCTTGGTTTGCATAAGGTAAGCATGCCAACCACCAAACACTTAGTGGCTTAGTGGGTCATCAATTTTAATAGAGCCATTCTTTGATTTTGATGGCCAAAGATAAATTATAACCTTTTCTAGGCACACCCAAGGCCATTTGAATTGTGTAACTTGGTTACAAAATGAGCAAGATATGCCGTTAAAAAGTTGGAGGGGTCCCATTCTTGAAAACAAAATTACCACACATTAAAACATTCCATGCATCCACATCTGACGCCTTATAACTGCACACTTCATTCTTCATAAACACCTTTTAAAATTTTCATCACCAAATTAAATGTGCTTTCCACTGGACAAAATATGGTATGGTAATGTTCATTTTTTGTTGAATTGCCGAGATGTACACGAAAATAAGGTTGCCCAATCCATGTTCATGTGTAGTTTAAATAATAAAACCTTAAAAATTTCACTGCCCAACGGCATTGCTACAAATTGTGGGCTCAATTTTTCATTACCTTACAAATTTTGAACTTCTCCCTCACATTCTTGGCTTTTCATATGTGTGAACTACGGCCATGCTAGTTGACCGTTGAAATTTGACTTGCAAATGGACTAAGTTACTTTCTCCTTCCCTTTTTGACCCACCAAGTTTCTACCCTTGGTCCTAATTGTTTTGCTTGTTCTTCCGTGAAGTTGATGGTCTTGATCTTCTTGTTCACTATTCCTTGAAGTTTCCTAGTCCCAATCGTCACATTCATTCCTCCTTGAAGCTCGTGATATTAATTGTCACATTCATTCCTCTTCAAAGTTCCTAGTTTTGATCATCTTACTTGTTCTTCCTTGAAGTTTCTAGTCTTGATCCTCTTACTCGTTTCTCCTTGAAGCTCTTGGTTTTGATCATCTTGTTCATTCCTCCTTGAAGCTCTTGGTTTTGATCATCTTGTTCGTTCCTCTTTGAAGTCATGGCATTCTCCTTGAAACTCATGGCAGTGATCCTCTTAGTCATTCTTCGTTGAAGCTCCTGGTCCTAATCTTTTTACTCGTTCTTCATTGAAACTTCTGGTCATAATCCTTTTGGTCATTCCTCTTTGAAGTTATTGGTCCTAATTGTCTTGGTCGTTCCTTCTTGAAGTTCTTGGTCCTCATCCTCTTGATTGTTCCTCCTTGAAGCTCTTGGTCCTAATCGTCTTGGTCATTATTCCTTGAAATTATTGGCTCTATTGCAATTCAACTTCTCAAGCTCCTAGTTTTTCTTCAATTCAATTTTTCAAGCTCCTTGTCCTGCTTCAATTTGACTTCTCAAGCTTCTAGTCATACTACAATAGTTCAACTTTTCAAGCTATTGGTCTTGCTTCATTTCAACTTTTCAAGCTTCTAGTTTTGTTGACATAGTTTGACTTTTCAAGCTCCTAGTCTTGTTGCAACTCTTGGTCCTCTTTTTGTAGTTTGACCTTCAAGGCACTTAGTCCTTTTGATGTGGTTTAACCTTCAAAGTTCATGGACCCCCCCTATCCCTAACTTATTTTATAGATGGTTGCAACCTTGCTATAACAAGGTCTCTTGTTGTTTACCTTTTTTTTGTTTGTGCCTAATTGTTTATTGAGCTGATGTTGTAAACTATAGGTTAACACCTATATACCTTAGTGGATGTGCCCTAAATCCAACTTTGAAGCTAATTGTTGTGAAAAAAATTATTAGTTTTTCTTGCAACATTTGTAGTCCAAGTTAAAACAAGTTAGCTCTTTTCCACTAATATAAAAGTTGTTTTCTCAAGCCCGGTCACCATTTTTGCAGCTTTCTTGGATTTTTTTTTTCTCTTTCTTTTCATCTCACTTCTCTAATCTATTATGTTATTGCCCTATCCATGGCCTTCTTCCATAAGATATCAATGTATTGATTAGAGGTTACAACGTGTTATTTGGAGTAGTTTACTAATGATTTTTTGCCCTTGGTTTGTCTAATAAATAAATGGGGCAAGGACAACAAGTTGTGCATCCTCATGAAATCTTGGGTCATGTTAGGAGAATCTTGGATTCCTAGCTACAATCACTAGTAGAAATAAGCCAAAACATAACCACCTTGTTTGTAACTAAGTGCGACTAAGTTTAAGAACACTTACAACTATAAGATCAAATTTCAACTATTTTGGTCATTCTTATAACTATGATGCAACTATTGAAATTTCATCCTATAAGTTGGATGGTTTTTAAGTTTATTTTCATCCATGAATATATTGATATGTCCCATTAGTCTCAATAGTCACCAAATTAATCACATCCTAAAGGTATTCTACAATGACATAAGGGTATATTTTTATGTATGTATTTATGATGTATGCATTTATTTAAAATTATATTTATGATATATTACATATATCATAAATATATATCTATGTGTATATTAATTATGTGTATGTATGTATATTGTTCATACAATGAATCTAAAAATTAATATTTAAACTTTGAATTTTATTATTCAAATCTGAAAATTAGTATTTCAGCTATGAAATGTATATATATTTGAATTCAAAATTTGAAATTTTAATTTAAGAAATATTTATGTGAATTTGAATTTTTTATTTGCATTCTGGTTTTCAAAAAATTAAAAATCATTATTTAAATCTGAAATTTTTTATTCCAATTTTAAAACATTTTATTTGAATCTAAAAATCAATATTTGAATTTGAAGTTTTAAATATGAATTCTTAAAATTGTTAAATTTATTCAAAAAATATGTTTGAGTATAAAATTATAATTCAAACTATGAAAATTATATTTAAACATTAAAATCGATGTTTCAATTTTGAAAATTGCTACTAGAATTCATTATATATATATATATATATATATATATATATATATATATATATAAATACAAAACACTTTTATATAAAAAAAATAATAATATTAATAAAAATTTTTTATTTGTAATAAAAAAA
>Ga0116227_10003554_pt1 | contig 34522 bp, 26 predicted proteins | sample S1TSphgellanicum_FD_89693 | JGI IMG/M metagenome (GOLD analysis project Ga0116227, IMG submission 89693) | Host-associated microbial communities from peat moss isolated from Minnesota, USA - S1T2_Fb - Sphagnum magellanicum MG | ecosystem: Host-associated > Plants > Peat moss > Unclassified...
ATCTCGTGCTGCGGCTGACCGAACGAACCGATCGCGTCCACCACATTCCGCGGGTGCTCTACCATTGGCGGGCCCACCCGGAGTCCACGGCCGGCTCGCCGCGTGCCAAGCCCTACGCCTCGGGCGCCGCCGTGCGCGCGATCGGTGAAGCGCTCGAGCGCCGCGGCGAGCCCGGCGAGGTCCACGAGGTCCCCGATGCCCCCGGCGTCTACATCGTTCGTTACCGCATCGAGCGGCGCTCGAAGGTCAGTATCATCTTGCCGTCGCGCGATCACGGCGCCCTGGTCGATCGCTGTTTGACGTCGGTGTTCGCGAAGACGACTTATCCCGATTTTGAAGTGCTGCTGGTCGACAACGGCACGACCGATCCCAGTTCGCGCGACGTGCTGCGCCGCTGGGAGAAAGCCGACGCCCGCGTGCGCTTGCTTCGCTACGACGTGCCGTTCAACTACGCGAAAATCAACAACTGGGCGGCGGAGCGCGCGGCGGGCACGTACCTGGTCCTGCTCAACAACGATACCGAAGTGGTGACGGCCGATTGGCTCGAAGCGATGGTGGAACAGGCGCAACGGCCGTCGATCGGTTGCGTGGGAGCGATGCTCCTCTACGATGACGACACCGTGCAGCACGCCGGCGTGATCGTCGGGATCAACGGCGTGGCCGGCCATAGCCACAAGCATTTCCCGCGCGATGCGCCCGGCTACTTTCAAATGCTCAAGGCCATTAACAACCACTCGGCGGTGACCGCGGCCTGCCTGATGACGCGCAAGGAGGTGTACGATCGTCTCGGCGGCCTCGAGGAAGAGCTCGCCATCGCCTTCAACGACGTCGATTTCTGCCTCAAAGCGGGCGCGGCGGGCCTACGGAACGTCTGGCTGCCGCACGTCGTCCTGCGTCACGCCGAATCGGTGAGCCGGGGGAGCGACACGACGTTCACGCGGCGCCAGATACTCTATCGCGAGGAAGCGTTCATGAAGCGGCGCTGGTCGACCGACTCGCGCCCCGATCCCTATTACAGCCCCAATCTCACGCGGCGGTCCGAAGACTACGCGATCGGGTTGGATCCTTAGACGGGGGCCGGCGCGACCAAACGCGGGCCGAGCGAAGCCTCCTTATACCGCCCGATGACGTCGGCCGGGTGACCGTCGGCCACGATGCGTCCGGCCTGCAGCCAGATGATTCGCTCGCACTGGGCCTCGAGGAAGGTCAACTCGTGCGAGACGAGCAGGATCGTGCAGTGCTCGTGCCAGAGCTCGTTGAGCCGGGCGGCGGACTTCCCCTTGAAGTTCTGATCGCCCACCGAGAGCACTTCGTCGAGCAGTAAAATATCGGGGTGTTCGTCGGTCGCGATCGCGAAGGCCAAACGGGCCGTCATCCCGGAGGAAAGCGCCTTCAACGGCTCGTGGATCCGGTCGGTAAGCTCGGCGAACTCCAAGATGCGCGCGACGCGCTCGCGCATCTGCGATTGCGTGAACCCCAGCAGCACGCCGTAGTAGACGACGTTTTCTTCGACCGAGAGATCGGGATCGAAGCCGGCACCGAGTTCGATCAGCGGGGCGATCCGGCCGCGAATGGAGACGCTGCCGGTCGTGAGCTCCAAGATGCCGCCGAGCACCTTGAGCAGCGTCGACTTCCCCGAACCGTTCGAGCCGATGATGCCGACCTTTTCGCCGCGCTCGATGACCAAATCGACCGAATCGAGCACGCGCCGCCGGACGGGCGCCTTGTACCGGCGCGTCAGCGAGTGCAGGATCAGCCGCTTGAGGTCGTACGACATCTCCTGCTGCGTTCGCCGGTAGAGCGTGCCGGACGCTACCTCGATCGCGCTCACAGCATATCCATGAAGTCGCGCTTCATGAAGACGAAGGCCAGCGACCCGACGAGCAGACACGCGCATCCGGAGAGCAGCGACGCTCCCATCAAGTGAAGGTCGGGCCAGTCCCGCGAGAGCACGATCTGGCGGATGCTCGAAACGATGGAGACGATCGGATTGAGCGCGAGGTAGGGATGCACGCGCGCCGGCACCAGGGCGGAGGGGTAGAAGATGGGGCTCGTCATCCAAATGACGAAAACCGCCATTTCGTACAGGAACGGCGCGTCGCGGAAGTAGACGTAGAGCGAACTCGTCAGCAGCGAGAATCCGGTGACGACCATGACGAGCCCGAGCACCGGAATCAACAGCGCCAGCAGGTTGATCGGATTGCGCGACTCGATCAAGGTGACGATGGCCAGCAACGGAAACGTGCCGACGGAAAATTGAAAGAAGTTCGCGGCCACGGTCGAGAGCGGAAAGATGCTGTACGGCAGCCTGACTTTATTGAGCAGCGCGCCGTTGGCGACGATGCTGGTGAGAGCCTGCGACGTCGTCCCGCTGAAAACTTGCAGGACCCCCAGCCCCACGAACGTCGCGAAGACGTAGCGCAGGATCGACCCGTCGTAGTAGCTTGCAAACGCGGCCCCGAAGATCAGGGTGTACACCGCGGTCATGAGGAGCGGGTTCGAAAGGGACCAGAAGACGCCGAGCACGGAGCCCCGGTAGCGCGTCTGTAAGGTTCGCGCGGCGATGATTCTCAGCAGGTCGACGTAACGACGGATGCCCGCCTCGGCCGGACCTTCCTCGCGAAACCACCTTCCGCCGGTCTTTGGGATGATAAACTGCACTCCGGCCCGTTTCGACGCCGCCCCCAAACCCCATGCGAGCGGCTTTCCGCCGCGGTCCCGGGCGGTTTGGGCTGCCGTCCAGGGCAGCGGATGGAGGAACTCGAACTTCCCGGACACATCTAATGCCTCTCACAGCCAACCACCCGAGACTCGAGCCCAGACTCGAGCTTCCGCCCGAGTTTGAGAGCCGCGACTACCTCTTGTACAATGCGGATCTCAGCGGGCTGTCGGACGAGGCCTTGGCCGACCATTACGCACGGTTCGGTGCCGACGAGGGCCGCCGGGCCAACTCGATCGCGTCACGCGCCGACTTCGCGGCGCTGATCCCGCAGGGCGCGGCGGCACTCGAGATCGGCCCCTTCTGCAATCCGCTCCTGCGGGGCCGCCGCGCGAAGTACTTCGACGTCTTGTCGCACTCCGTACTGGTCGAACGCGCGACCTCACTCGACATCCCGCACGCCGACGTGCCGCGCATCGATTACGTTTCCGACACGGGCGACCTCTCGATCGTCGACCGCCAATTCGATTTCGTTTTGAGCAGTCACTGTCTCGAGCATCAGCCCGATCTCGTGACCCATCTGCGAAACGTCGAACGGCTGCTCCGGCCGCGAGGGCGCTACTTCCTGCTCGTCCCCGACAAGCGCTATTGCTTCGATCACTTTCTCAACGAGAGCACCCTGGCCGACGTGCTGGAAGCGTTTGAGGAAAAGCGCACGTATCATTCGCTCAAGAGCGTTCTCGAACATCGGATTCTGACGACGCACAACGAGGCCGTGCAGCATTGGGCGCACGACCACGGCGAGTACATGCAGGATTACGAAACGCGGACGGCCGCGGCCTTGGAAGAATATCGCTCGTCCAACGGTTCCTACATCGACGTCCATGCGTGGTACTTTACTCCGGCGAGCGCGCGAGTGCTGCTGACGAGCTTGCGGACGTTGCGCTTTACGGAGCTCGAGATCGAGCGGCTCTATCCGACGCGTAAGGGGACAAACGAGTTCTGGCTCGTCCTGCGTAAATAGGACCGGCCGGCGCGTCCCGGACTTTCGCGCCGTCGCAAGCAGTAGAGGAAAGTGACGTGGAGCCGAAAGATCAAATCGATCAGTGGATCGCCGAAATCGTGCCGGGCAAGTCGTTCGTAGACGTAGGCGGGATCGGTGTCAACTCCATGAACGAACGCACGAGTTTCGCGGTAAAGTCCGGTGCGGCTTCGGCCACCATGGCCGACATTCGGCCCAGCGACTTTTGGGAGTGGGACATATTCCGTAAGAAGATCGCTGAGGCCGGCGTTACGGGAATCAGAGAACTCGCCGGGATCGATATTCGGTCCTCGGCGGACTTAGCGAGAATCGGTCCCACCGATATCGTTCATTCGACGGGTATTTTTTATCACGTACATTCGCCGCCCGAGTGTCTGTGGACGCTGCGCGGCATCGTGAAAGAATACCTGATTACCAACACGGTAACGTTCCCGGGCGTCATCTCGAACGAGTACGGAACGATCGTTTTGCCCGATTGCGGCGTATTATTCTTGGCCGCTCTCTCAGACACCGATCGCAGAGTGCTCAACAAATACTATTCGGAAAGATTCGGATGGACCGTCGATGAAATGTCCCCGCGCTTCGAAGACCGTAAGAACGTCAACCAGTGGATCATGGATGGAAAGCTGACGCCTTGGCCCAACTGGTTCTTTTATAGCGATCACGCCTTTCGCTCGCTCCTGAGGCTCTGCCGGCTGGAGATCATCGACGAGTATAAGTGGGAAAATCATTCACTGCAGGTGTTGTGCCGTCCGATGCGTGACTAGCCGCCCCGCGTTGGCCGGCACGCCACGCGGGTCGCTCGCGAGCAGGAAGGCCACACCGCTGCAAGAAGAGCGACCGCAGTGGCAGCGGCCAATGATCTACGAGGGTCCGGATGCAGGAGTCCAGCCACGCGGTAATCGTCACTCCGCAATTACCGCACGCCTATCATAACGGCGGAATTGGCACGTTCGCCTGGGCTTTCGCGCAAGTGTTGTGCGGCGCCGGCCACAAGGTCACGGTCGTCTATACCGAGCCGCTTCAGTTTCCCAAGCACCGGTGGATTTCGCATTACGCCCGGTTGGGAATCGATGTCGTGTGCCTGCGCGAACAGCCGATCGAGGTGCTGCCCGGAAAATCCTATCTCAACACGCTTTCGGAGCACGTCGCCAGCGTTATCCCGCCCGATGCCGACGTCGTGTACTTTGCCGATTGGCGCGCCAACGCGTTGCACTACGTTCGCAGCCGGCGATTCTCGGGAGAGCGCCGGCCGTTAGCCGTGACCGTTCTCCACGGCTGCTCGCAATGGGACCGATACGGCCAGCGACGATGGCCGAGCCAAATCGAGAGCTTGGTGGGCGAGCACTACGAACGCTACTCGGTCGAACATTCCGACGTCGTCATCGCCGCCAGCGAATATATGTTGGGCTGGGCGCGTCATCACTGGACGCTACCGCCCGGCGAAAATTCGAGTTGGTTGCACTACCCGTTCGTGCCCGTCGACCACGGCGAGGCGCCGGCCCAGTACTCCGCTTATTTCGAACGCGTGGTCTTTTTCGGCCGGCTCGAATCGCGCAAGGGCTTCGACCTCTTCGTCGAGGCCTTGAAAGACTTGGCCGACGACGTCGCGCTCCTGCCCGTGCGCGAGATCGTCTTTCTCGGTGCCGATAACGTCCATCCGTACGGGACGGCCGCGCAGGCCGCCGCGCTCGTGGAGCAGTACACGGGCATCCCGGTCACGCACGAGGACAGTTTGAGCTCGGCCGAAGCTCAGCAGTATCTCGCCGACCACCGCTCCGATACGCTCGTCGTGATGCCGAGCCGCTTCGATAATTTGCCGTTCGCCGTCATCGAGGCGTCGCTCGTGCGCGGGCTCAACCTGCTCTCGACGCGCGTCGGCGGGATCCCCGAGATTCTCGGCGCGGCGGCGCCCGCCGACGTTTTAGCCGAGCCGTTTCGCCGGCCGTTTCGAAACGCGCTCCGCGCGCGGCTCGCGCGGGGACCGGCACGCGAAACGGGCATTGCCCCGTACCCCTGGAAAGCGCACAACGCCGCCTGGGTCGCGCGCCACGAGAGTCTCGTCGCGCAGTCGCGCGCGCTCTCTCCCGGGAGCGCGCGCCGGGACCTCGAATCGCGACCGGCCACGCCGCTCGTCGACGTCTGCGTGCCGCACTACAATCTCGGCAGCTACTTGGGAATGCTCCTCGATTCGCTCGAGAAGCAAACCTTCGAGGCGTTCTCGGTCACGGTGATCGACGACGGTTCGACCGATCCGCAATCCGTCGAAGCGTTCGAGCGCTTGCGGCGCCGGTACGAACCGCGCGGCTGGCGGTTCATCCGGACCGCGAACGCGGGCGTCTGCGCCGCGAGAAACGCGGCGGCGCGGGCCGGCACGGCGCCTTACGTGATCTTCATGGATGCGGATAACGTCGCCCTACCCACGATGATCGCCGACTTCGTCGCGTCGATCCAGACGTCGGGCGACGACTGCCTGACGTGCCACATGTACCTGTTCAAGGGCGAGGGCTCGCCGCTGCAAGGGTTCGACGCGTTCGGCGCACCGCGGCCGGTGCCGCTCGCCGAAATGTACGTCCCGATCGGAAACGCTCGAGCGCTCGGGATAGTGGTGAACCCGTTCGGCGACGGAAATTTCATCATGCGCCGGACGGTCTTCGACGAGCTGGGCGGCTTCAGCGAAGCGTGGCACCGGGACGTCGGCGTCGAGGATCAGGAGTTGCTGACGCTCGCGAGCTTGAGCGGATACAAACTCGACGTCATCCCGCGCGCGCTGTTCTTTTACCGCTGGCGGGAAGACGGGCGCAATAACACGAGCGACCCGTTCGAGAACCAGTGCCGCGTCGCCCGCGTGTACGAGGAACGGCTGCGGACGGTCGGTTTGGAAGGCCTCGCCAGCCTCATCCTCGGCCTCGAAGGCCGTGCGGCCGCGCTGGAGGACCGCGCGCCCGCCGCCGCGCTCGAATCCGAGTCGCTCGAGGACCGGCGCATGCGTTTGTGGCGCCAGGCGCGAGCGCAGTCGCATTCTTCCGAGCCGGCCTTTACCGGACCGCTGCGCATGGGCGACATCGATTTCACCCGCGAGCTGAAATGGATCGGGTCCGCGCCAAAAGGCGGGAAAGCGATGACGACCGTGACCGCGTCGGGCGTCACGATCCCGGCAATGGAGATGCATCCGTGGTATCCGGCGTTGCCGCAAGACGTTTCGGTCGCAACGCAGGTGTCGATTCCAAACGACCTTCGCGGATGCGAAGTCATATTCGCGGCGGCGCTCGACGAATCGGGCAGAGGGCTCGGCGGCGGCGTCGCGCTTCGTTTCGAAACGCTCGCGGGCGAGTGGTTGGCGACGCTTCCGGTCGGCAGCTCGGAGGCGTCTTGGAAACTGATCGCGATCCAGATCCCGTACGAACTGCGGGGCGGCGCAATACGAATCGTGGTGGAGGCCTTGGCGTCCTCGAATTACTGTACGACGTACGTCGCGGTGCTCGGCGCCGGTAAATCCGGAGCCGAACAACGAGCCGGCTTATCCGCCTGGCTCTCGCGCAGCGATCACGAGCCGCTCGACACCGTCGAGGGGTTGCACGTCGGCATTCCGCACGGTGCGATTCGAGGCTACGACGGCAAACCGCTGAAGCGGCACGTCGTCGACCGGGACGGAGTCCGGCTGTCCGCCATCCACATGCATCCGGGCCGGCCACCCGAGGGGGCCGAGTGGTCGCCGCTCGCCCGGGTCGAGTGCGTGGCCGAAACTGCCGGCACGGAGTGGCTGATCTTATGGACGATGCCCGTCGTCCCGGAGGGGCTCTTTCGCTTGGTCGAAGTGACCTTCTCGCTAAACGATCGGCATCTGTTGACGCGCTCGTTCGGCTCGGGCTTCGGGGAGAACTGGAATCACGTGTGGCTGACCGTGCCGGACTTTCACGAGCCGTCCGAGCTGATCGTGAACGTGTCGCCGTTATCGGTTGCGGACTACGCGACCGTCTTCGTCGCGCTCGCCGGCTATCGCGCCGTACGGCCGTCGAATCCAAGCGTGAACGGCACGCTCGATCACGATCGTTCGCGCACCGGATTCGAGCTGTCGTCGAGCTCGGGTCCGTAGCGCGCGGGCCCAAGCGCGACCGGCCTGGGCGTGAACCATCTCCTGGTCACCGGCGGAGCCGGATACATCGGTTCGCACTTTTGCGCCGAACTCGACCGGCTGCAGTTCCCGTATACGGTGATCGACGATCTGAGCCGCGGACGGGCCGCTTCCGTCGCGGCGAGCCGGCTCGTCGTCGAGGATATCGGCAACGGCGAGGCGGTGGAGCGTTTGATTCGCGAACGGTCGATCGACTGCGTCGTGCACTTCGCCGCCTACGCCTACGTCGGCGAATCGGTCGAAAAGCCGGCCGCGTACTACGCGAACAACGTCGTCAAGTCGTTCGCGCTCCTCGAAGCGGCGCGACGGGCAGAGGTTCGGGCCTTCGTGTTCTCTTCCTCATGCACGACCTACGGCGAGGTCGGCGCTCGCCTCATCGCCGAGACCGACGTGCAGCACCCGACGAACCCGTACGGCGACACGAAGGTGGCCGTGGAACGAATGCTCGCCAATTACGGGGCCGCCTACGGGATGCGCTTTGCGATCTTGCGCTATTTCAACGCGGCCGGTGCCCATCCGGCGTTGCCGCTCTTTGAGGCGCACGAACCGGAGACGCATTTGATCCCGCTGGTCATTCGCGCGGCGCGCCCGGGCGATGCCCGCCTTCAGGTGTTCGGCGACGATTATCCCACCCCCGACGGAACGTGCGTCCGGGACTACATCCACGTCTGCGACCTGGCTTCGGCTCACGTCGCAGCCCTGCGTTACCTCGAGCGCGAACCGTCGCTCGTGTGCAACCTCGGACTCGGCCGCGGATACTCCGTGCTCGACGTCATCGCTTCGGTCGAACGGCTGTCGGGCCGTAAGGTTCGCGCGAGCATCGCGCCGCGACGGGCCGGCGATCCGGCTTCACTGGTTGCGGACGCATCGAAAGCTCGCCGCGAGCTGGGCTGGTCACCCGTCAACGATTCGCTCGATGCGATCGTGGCGACCGCCTGGGCGGGTGAGGAACGGCGCGTCCGCTCGATCGTCGAACGCAGCTAGAGTCGAGACGCTAGAACTCGCCCATCGCCTTCTTGACGTTCGGCGGCACGTACTGCTCGACGGCATGTTCGACGAACGGGCGACGCATGGCGACCTGTGTCGACACGTTCACGGGATCCGTGCCGAAGGCGTACAGATTGCCGTACGTCGATACGGCGTATAAGCCGCTCGGCGTTACCACCGGCGCGGCGTACATCCACTCGCTGCTGACCTTGAACGGGAAGCTCCAGAGTTGCGCGCCGCTCGAAGCGTCGAGGATGGCGAGCCGGTTGTCCATCCCGGCGAGCACCAGACCGTCGAGCATGCTCAGCGAGTAGACGGGCCAGTTCGACGTCGCCGCCGTCCATTTCGTGTTCCCGTTCATATCGAATCCGTAGAGGAGGCCGCCGTCGCTGCCGTAGGGCAGAAGGGTCAGCGGCACGCGGTATCCGGAGCAGGCCACCACGGTGGTGCCGTCGGTCGCCGGCGTCGTTGCTCCGGAGTAGAGCGAAAGCCCGTCGGGGATCTTCGCTTGCACCGCCCCCGTCGTGGTGTTAATGACGTAGAAATTCCCATTTTTCGATTGCGTGTAGTATTTGCCGCCGTAGACGGGCCCGCCGGCCCCGTCGTCGTCGTCGATCGTTTGCGGCTCTTGGATGTTCGAAACCCAGACGATCGCTCCGGTCTGCGGGGAGACGGCGACGACCGAATTCGATGCGTTGTCGATCGGGGCGTTCGGCGAGCAGGTGTTGCCCGTCCCGAAGATCAGTTTGGAACCGTCGTAGGAAATCGGGGACCACACCGAGCCGCCGTCGCTCGCGGTCTGGTCGACGACGTAGTGCCAGACGGTCGCGCCGGTCTGCTCGTTGAGGGCGTACACGCCGCCCTGGGAGCAGTCTCCGTACGGCTCGGGATCCCCGTCCGCCGTTCCGATGTACACGATTCCGTTGAGTACCGTGGGCGCTCCACGCACCGTGCCCGGCAGTGTGACGCTCCACTTGACGTCGCCGCTATTGGCGCCGATCTCATCGAATCGGACCGTGCCCTCGGGATCGTGCTGGCCGATGAACAGATTCCCGTTGTCGTACGAGGGATTCATCTTGATTCCGCTCTTGGCGCCGAAGGGGACCCGGGACCAGACGATCGAGCCGGTTTTCGCGTCGATCGATTGGACCGTTCCATCGGACGACGCGACGTAGATGCGGCCGTCGACGACCAGCGGCGTGCCCACGATCGAGTGACCGACGTACGTCTCGTACCGCAGCTTGAGGGACGAGACCGTGGCTTTCGTGAGGGTTATGCCCGGGCCGCTCGAATTGCCCGTCCGCTGCAGGTTCTGCCCGAACATCGTATAGTCGTCCCGGTAGACCGTGTACGGGAACGAATGGACGTGGTTGCCGGTCAAGGTGACGGTGCACGTGCCGGCCGCGAGCGCCGTGATCGTGAAGGCGGCGCTGCCGTTGGTCGCTGCGAGCGTCGCCGGCGACGGCGTCACGCACCCGCCGCCGGACACGCCGGCAACGAACGTGCCGGTGTACCCGGTCTCGCTGACGCTCAGCGATTCGGTGCGGGGATAGATCAGCCAGTGCTGGACTCCGGGCAGCGTGAGGCCTGAAAGCGTGATCGAAACGGGAATCGTGACGCCGACGCGGCCGATGATCGAGATCGTGCACGCGCTCGTCGTCAGGGGCGTCACGGTGAAGGTAACGGGAACACCTTGGCCGGCGAGCGGCGCGAACTGGGGCGACACGGTGGCGCACGTCGTGTCCGACGACGTCGCCTGGAAGACGCTGCTGTAGCCCGCGTCGGAAACCGTCACCGTTTGCGGCGTCGTGGAGCTGAACGTCAAGGACGTCGCACTCACGTTGTAGGCTTGGACGGGAATGCTCGCCGTTATGCCGTCGCTGGTCGTCGCCGTCAGCAGCCCGTTCACGAGTTGCCCGATGCTCTTGTACGTCAAGATCACGCGATTGCCCGCGCCGGTCGAGATGGTGTTCGCCGAAAGCGAGAGCGTCTGGTTCGGATCGCCGCTCAGGTTCAAGGTCACGGGATTCTCGACCGGATCGAGGCCGACGATGTAATTGCCGTCGGCGTCGAGCAGGTTGACCGCGACGGGGAACTGTTGCGGCGTGCCGTTTTCGATCGGGACGATCGTGCTCGGCGCGATCGCCAACTTCGCGATGACTCCGTCGATCACGAGGTTGAGCGTGTTGCCGCCCGACGACGTCACGTTCTGCGAGAGCGCGTAGCCGGTCCCGAGCAATTTGCCCGAATCCGTGCCGCCGGAAGGCACCGCGTCGTAGAGATCGACCCGAAAGTCGTCGGTTCCGACCGGCGCGTTCACCGAGAACGTGCAGGTCCGGGTTCCGTCGGGGTTCGCCGCGCACGTCGGCGAGCTGGGAGCGGCGCTGAAAAACGCCTGATCGGTGGCCGGCGGCGTCGTCCCCGAGGGATATGCGCTGACGCCGATGCCGAGCGTCGACGGCGAAATGTAGCGCGGCAGACGTTTCCCCGGGTTCTTGGTCTTGCTCGCGATTCGAATGGTCACGCGCGCGGTTTTCGTATGCGACGACGTTGCAGTCAGCGTCGCCCCGAGCGAGCTCTTACTCGCGGACGACGACGCCGGAGTAAGCGCATTTCCCGATCCGGGAGCGAGCGGCGTGAGGCGGCTCGTCGTTGCCGAGGAGCAGCCCGCGGACATCGCGGCGACGAGGAGTATCGCCGCGCGGTAACGCTTGCGGCAACGGTTGATGAAGGCCCACGTGTCCTGCATGATCTCAGTCGTCTCCCAATCCAAGGCCCATCGCCTTCTTCACGTTCGGCGGCACGTATTGCTCGACGGGATGATCCATGACCGGCCGCGCGGCGTCGAACTGTGCCGTCGAGTTCGTCGTATCCGTGCCGAAGGCAAACAGTTGGCCGGAGGCCGTTACCGCATAGAGTCCGCTCGGAACGACCACGGGCGGGCTCCACATGTGGTCGGCTGGACGTGAAAACGGGTAGCTCCAGAGTTGCGCGCCGGTCGACGCGTCCAGGATGCTCAGCCGGTTATCCATCCCGGCGAGCACCATGCCGTTGACCATCGACATCTCGTAGACAGGCCAATTCGACGTCGCGACTTCCCAGTCTTGATGACCGCTCATGTCGAAGCCGTAGAAGAGGCCGCCGTCGCTGCCGGAGGGCAGGAGCGTTAGCGGCACGCGATTTCCGGAGCTCACGATCACGTGCTTGCCGTCGGTTATCGGCGAGGCCGCGCCGGAGTAGAGGGAAAGCCCGTCGGGAATCTTCGCCTGCACGAGTCCGGTGGCCGAATCGATGATGTAGAAATTTCCGTTTTTCGATTGCGTGTAGTACGAGCCGCCCCAGAGTGCTCCGCCCGCGCCGTCGTCGTTATCGTTTGTCTGCGGCTCGAGGATGTTCGAGACCCAGATAACGCTGCCGGTCTGGGGAGAGAGGGCCACGACGGAATTCGACTGGTTGTCGACCGGCGACGGCGAGCACGTGTTGCCGGTTCCGAAGATGAGTTTGGAACCGTCGTACGAGATCGGAGACCACACCGAGCCGCCGTCGGCGGTCTTCTGGTCGACGACGTAATGCCAAACGATCGCGCCGCTCGCCTCGTTGATGGCGAACACGCCTCCCTGCATACACGTGCCGTACGGGGCGGGATCTCCGTCCGCCGTTCCGATGTAGACCGTGCCGTTCACGACCGCGGGCGTCCCGCGAATGTTACCGGCCACGGAGACGCTCCACTTGATCCGGCCGGTCTCAGCACCGATCGCATCGAATTTAACGGTGCCGTAGGGCATGTGCTGGCCGACGAACAGCGTGCCGTTGTCGTACGAGGGGGTCATCGCGATCTTGGCCCCGGCGCCGAAGGGCGTGATCGACCAGATGCGCGCGCCGGTCTTCGCGTCGAGCGATTCGACCGTCCCGTTGTACTCGGCCAGATAGATTCGGCCGTCGACGACCAGCGACGAGCCGATGACCGCGGAGCCGACGAACTCCGACCAGCGCAGTTTGAGCGAAGAAACGGTCGTCTTCGAGAGAGTCACGCCCGCATCGGTTTGATTGCCCGTGCGCAGGAGGTCGTGCCCGAACATGATCCAGTTGTCCCGGTAGACCGTGTACTTGAATTCGTGCGTTTGACCGCCCGTAATCGTGACCGTGCACGTGCCGGCCGCGACGGCCGAGATCGTGAAGGCGGCGTTGCCGTTGACGGCCGCTTGCGTCGCCGGCGCTGCCTTCACGCACGCGCTGCCCGAAACGGCGGCGACGAACGTGCCGGTGAATCCGGTCTCGCTGACGCTCAGCGATTCGGTTCGCGGATAGATCAGCCAATGCGGGGTTCCCGGCAGCGTGATGATCGCCGGCCGCGCCGCCTGTAGCGACGTCTTGTACGCAGACGATGCGGGCGCGATCGCATCTCCCGATCCCGCAGCGAGCGGCGTGAGCCGGCTCGTCGTTGCCGACGAGCAACCCGCGCACGACGCGGCGACGAGAAGCATCGCCGCGCGACAACGGTCGATGATGGTCGACTTATCCAGCATCAGCTTTGGCGCCCTTGGAGCGGCACGACAAGTCGCGCGTTTTGGATGCAAACGGCTCGCCCGTATCGTCTGGAGAGATTACGAGAATAACGATCTTCCACAAGAAAACGTATTTGACGGGGTTCTGGATTTCACGGTACTGACCTGCTCGCCGGGCATTCGCGCACGCGCCGAGGAGGAGCGCGTCGCCGGACCAGTCAACAGGTTTCACGTGGTTGTCGGCGTGATCTTTTTGTTCATCATGTTCGTCGCGACGCGTTTTGTAATCATTCGCTACACCGGACATTCGACGGTTGCGAATATAACGGGAGCGGCGTTGGTTGCTGCGTTCGTGCTCGGCTCGGTCGCGCGCACGTTTCAGTTGCCGGTGCCGCAACCCGTCGCGGCGAACCCGGCGCCGGCCGGCGCGGCCGCGACCCCCGCAGCGGCTGCGCAGGCCGGCGCTGCGCGCAAGTGCATCGGACTGACCGGGATGCCGGGTGCGGGCGGCGTCGGCGCGTTCGACCAGCTCGAGACCGACGTCGGGGCGGTCGCCGTTCATCCGAATGCGGAGATCGCGCAGGACGCTCAGTACGTCGCGCTCGGTTGGGGTGCCGACCGGGATCGCAAGCTCCCGGCGCTGGGCGTGTGTTTGCTGGTCGACGGCAAGCCCGCGAGGCGCTCGATCGCGACGTACGGTTTCGACCGCCCCGACGTGGCGCAAGCGTTCGGTCCCGCGCTCGGACCCACCGGGTTCAAAATCGTCATCCCGCCGAACGCGCTAGCCAAAGGGCCGCACAACTTAGCCGTTGCGGTGGAATCCGACGACGGATCGTTCGCGCTGGCTCCGAACACGTTGGATATCGTAATTCGTTGAGATTCGATGCGGCAAATCTCCTCCGCTGGGCGCGTGCCGACCGGTCAAAAGCCGACCCGGGTCAGCCTGCGCCCGCTCGAACGGAGAACGAGCCGGGCAGGCCCGCCTCATCTGCAGAGATCGGATCCACGACGATGCCCACGAAGCTCGAAATGAACATACTCGCGACGGATGCCAATTTTGATGAAGAACGGTATCTGAGCGCGAATTACGACGTGCGCGTTGCCGTAGAGAGCGGCCTCTGCGCGTCCGGCCGGCATCATTTCGATCTTTTTGGAAAGCATGAGGGGCGACGATTAGCGCGCGATCCGAGCGAAGTGTTGGAGTGGAGGCGCCGAAAGATGGATCGGCTTCGGCCGTCTCTTCGCACGGACGTCGATCATTCTTGGACCGACACCGGCAAGGTCAGCTACATCACGGATGCGCTCCGCGAAGAAACGAAGATCATCGACACCGACAACGTTTCGTCGCTCGGATACGACGCAGCGGTCGACTCGATGATCGACCGGCACAAAGACGGGCTGATCCTCGACTGCGGGGCTGGGAGGCGGAACGTCTATTACTCAAACGTCGTGAACTATGAAATCGTAGACTACGATACGACAGACGTCCTCGGCCTCGGCGAATACCTTCCCTTTCACGATAACGTCTTCGACGCGGTAATCTCAGTCGCCGTATTGGAACACGTTCACGACCCATTCAAGTGTGCGTTGGAAATCTCGCGAGTTCTAAAAAAAGGCGGCGAACTTTTTTGCTCGGTTCCATTCCTTCAACCACTCCATGGCTATCCCCATCACTACTTTAACGCAACGTCCCAAGGAATTAGGCGACTATTCGAGGACAAACTCGAGATCTTGGACGTTACCGTTTTCCCGAGCACTCACCCGATTTGGGCGGTCAACTGGATTCTGAACAGTTGGACGCAGGGTCTCGAAGGTAAGACCCGCGATGACTTCCTTTCCCTGCGCGTGGCCGATCTGCTCGCTCCTCCAGAGTCACTCGTAACTCAGGCATTCGCTGTCGATCTTCCGATGGAGAAGCAGCTGGAGCTTGCCTGCGCGACGGTGCTAACGGCGCGTAAGCCCCAGTAGAGCCGGCGAAAACAGCTTATTTGAAAAAATATCTAACGAATAGCCGGGCCGCCTGGTTTTTGGTACTCCTGTTCCCGTTCTTACTCAACGGCGCGGAACTCCTGGGCATCCTCAAATCCGCGCCGGAACTGCGGTACAGCAACCTCGAAACCGGAATCGTGTCGGGGCCTCTCCCCGGGTCGCCCGCGATCGATCCGAATCTGGGCGTCACGTCTCAGGCGCTCGGACGGCTCAGCGCCGACGAGCTGATCCACGGCAAGGTTCCCTGGTGGAACCCCGATATCGGCGCCGGCTTGCCGCTGGGCGGCGAGATGCAGCCGGCTCCGTTCTACCCGTTGACGATCTTGGAATTGCTGCCCAACGGCCAGACGCTGATCGACGTGCTGGTTCAGATGTTCGCCGGCGCGTTCACGCTGCTGCTCTTGCGCCGCCTCGGCCTCGGAGCGCTCGCCGCCGCGACCGGGGCGATCCTGTTCGAGTGCAACGGAACGTCCGCGTGGCTGAGCGCGCAGTGGACCTATCCGCTGCCGCTGTTACCGTTACTCCTGTACGGCGTCGAGTTGACGCTCGGTGCGCCGCTGCGCGAGCGAATCTTGGGCTCGATCGTGGTCGCCGCCGCGATCAGCATCTCGATCTGCGCGGCGATGATCGAGATCTCGTATCTCGACGGACTGCTCTGCGTCGCCTGGGCGCTCTTGCGGCTCGCGCAAGCGCCGGCCGGAACGAAAGCGGTGGGCGCGACGCGGCTCGTGTTCGGTGCCGGGATCGGCCTCGCGCTCGCGACCGCGCCGCTCATCGCGTTCGTCGACTACTTGCGCGTCTCGTACGTCGGCATGCACGCGGGCGGCATCGGCGACGCGCATCTCGTGCCTCAAGCGGTGCCCCAGACGTTCCTCCCGTATATCTGGGGTCCGATCTTCTACTACAACGACTCGAACGTCAGCGGGCTCTGGGGCAGCGTCGGCGGTTACTCCGGAGTCGCGCTGGTGCTGCTCGCGGCGTGCGGCGTTGCCGGCCGGCACGAGCGAGGGCTTCGCATCCTGCTCGCGTGCTGGATCTTCATCACCTTCGGAGCGACGATCGGCGTCCCGCTGACGCAACCGCTCGTCGGGTTGCTGCCCGGACTCAAGTACATCGCGTACTTTCGCTATTTCGACGGCTCGCGCGAGTTCGCGCTCGCCGTCCTGGCCGCGCTCTTCGTCCGGGACGTCGTCTTGGACCGCGCGGGCGGCCGGCTCCGCTACGCGGGGGCCACCGCCTTCGTCGTGCTCGCCTTCGCCTACGGCATGAGAGGATCGTCGAACGTCCTGCCCGAGATGTTCGCGATGGCCGGCTTCAAGCAGTGGTTCTGGATCTCGCTGCTGTTCGGCGGCGCGACGATCGGCGCGATCTGGCTGACCGTCGTGCTGACGCGCTCGCCGGGCCGGCGCGGTCGCGCGCTGGCGGCGATCGTCGCGCTCGAAGCCGCCATCAACTTCTTGGTTCCGACGCTAGCCAATCCACGGGAAGGCCATGTCGCCGACGGTTCGATCGCCTTCCTGCGAAAGAACCTCGGATTGCAGCGAATCTACGGAATGGGTCCGTTTTGGCCCAATTACGGGGCCTTCTTCGACGTGGCGCAGATCAATCACAACCAATTGCCGGTCTCCAAGGCCTGGGTCGATTACGTCAGGAACCACCTCGATCCGTTCGTCGATCCGATCAGTTTTACAGGCGATATCCCGGGAAAGAGCCCCGGCGTTCCGGGCCGCGACGAGCTCTTGCGGACCAATCTCTCGGCCTTCGAGGAGGTCGGGGTCAAATACGTCGTCTCGTGGGCCGGTTCGAGTCCGTTGCGAAGCACGTTCGACGTTCCCGTGCTCGGCCCGCAGCCGGCGCAGCCGTTGCGCTTAGCGGAGGTGCCGGGCGTCCGGATCGAGCTCGGGGCCGTGCCGGTAGGCCGGGTCACCGCGGTCGGAATCTTTCAGGGTAATTACACGGGCACGGCCGACGGGCGGCTTAACGTGACGGTCTGTTCCGCGACGGCGTGCGCGCGGGGCGCGCGCGCCTTCTCGGAATCGCCCAATAACAGATTCTTCGTGATCAAACTAAACCGGCCGCTGCTCGTGCTCGACGGAAAGTTGTCGATCGCGGCCCGCCAGACCGGCGCCGCCGTTAGCGACGCCGTGTGGCTCTTTCCGCAAACCCCGGACACGCGCGAGCGGCTGCTGGCCGGTGGCCAGGAGCTACCCGGTTTGGCGGCGTCGGTGCGGGTGTTGTACGGCTCTTCGCAGACGGCGGTTCCGGGCGACCAGCAAAGCGGTTCTCCGATCTCCGTCTTCCCGGGCGAATCGATTCGAACGTCGATTTCCGGCAGCGCGTTGCCGCCCGGTTCCGTCAACGCGGTCGGAGTCGCGTACGACGACCTTCCGGGCGGTGTTGCCGGCCGGATGCGCCTCGGCATCTGTAATGCGGGCCGATGCGCGCACGCCGGACCTTCGGCGCGCGCGAGCGATGGGTTTCTGTGGTTTCTGCTCGACCGGCCGGTTCGTGCCGGGAGCGGAACGCTCGACCTCGACTTCACCTACGAGGGCGGTTCGGGTCCGGCAGCGTTGTGGGTCTCGTCCGACTTTTCCGGGCAGGTGGAGAGCCTCAGCGTCGGCCGCGAGAATCTGGGCGGGCAGGCGTTACGGCTGAAGTTCTCCGCGCTCACCGGAGCGGCCGCCTCGCGGCTGGTGTATAGCGACGACGTCGTCGACGTCGACGAGCTACCCGCCCCCGCCCCGTATTTCTCGGCGGACGGATGCACGCTTAACGCCGCGAGCCGCGAACGTCTCGTCGCGCGCTGCGCGCGCGCGAGCACGTTGCTCCGTCGCGAACTGTATCTCCCCGGTTGGACCGCCGTCGTGAAAGGCGCGAGCGCCGTCGTGCGTCCGGCCGGCGAGATCTTCCAGTCCGTGGCGCTGGATCCGGGAGAATCGTCCGTGGCGTTCGATTTCACGCCGCCGGGCATGGAGTACGGCTACGCCTTGCTGACGCTCGGTGTATTGACGCTGCTGTACCAGCTGATCGCATACGTCCGCCTCGGCTTGTCGCGCGCGGCGCCGCGCGTCGCGGAAGCGGCCGAACTGCAGGCGGCCTCGCGCGCATGAACGAACAGCGCGCCGCGGCCTGCGACCGTACCTCAAGAACGTCGTTAGATATGACGTCCATTATCACATGTGGCCATTTCTCGAAGGAGCACAGTACATGACCGGTCTGAGCGCGCGCGTCGTCGCCGCATTGCTTTTCGCAATGTTGACCGGGTGCGGCGGAGGCTCGGTGTCGTCCTTGACGTTGACGGGAAACACGTGGCCCGCGATTCGTAACGACAACGCGCCCGGTAGCCCGTACGGCAATGAATACCAACTCGATCCGTTCTTCGGCGTCGAAGATCAATTCGGTGCGCGGGGGTTTTGGCTCAATCAGCAGTCGTTCAACCTCTGGCCGGGCTCGGGTTCGTCGACCGCGCCGTACTTCTCGGTCGACTCGAGCGGAGACGTGACGACGCGCGGCAACGTCACGGTCAACGGCGGCGCGGTGTTCTCGTCGGGTAGCGGCGCACCGAGCGGCGCGTGCGCGCCGGGCTCGTTTTACACGCGCACCGACACGCGCGCGACGGCCGGCGCGGAGGCCTACGTCTGCCGGCTCGTTCCCGGAAATCGCAAGCGTCACGAGATGGTCGGCATGTGGCACGCCTTGAGCGGCGGCTAGCGGACGGTCGCGTCCGCGTCACTTCTCATCGACTCGTAATGCGGCCGGAGAGGCTGCAAATTCGGCAGCATCGAAGCAAGGCGGACGAGTTCGAAAGGATTACATGAGAAACGCCGCTCTCTTTAGCTTCTTGTGCGTGCCGCTCGCTTTTACGGCAATCGCTTGGGGCGCGCCCGCCGTCGCGCAATCGTGCGGCGATCAAAAGCCGGATATCGCGATCGGCGGCACCGTCAATTTCGACTCGCTATCCGATCCGGCCAACTCCGCCCAGTTGCGGGCGACCTGCCGGGTCTCGCTCTATATCCACGATTATGCGTGGACGCGCATGCTCACGTCGGACGACGTGCGCAAGTCGGTTCTCAAGGTCTTCGCGGGCACGGGCCCGACCGTGATCGAGCTCGGCATCTTCGAGAGCGGCGGCATGAAGGCGTGGGATAAGTATCGCCAGCTGTATCAGCCGCTGGGCGTACACGCCGACCAAGATGAGGCGGGCGGCATCACGCGGGTCACGGTCGATCAATGGAAGGCGTTCGTCGACGAAGGCCGCGCGCTCGGCGTGCGCGTCGTGGCGCCGATCTTTTCGCCGAACTCGGGACAGTGGGAAGGCAGCCCGTTTTCCTCTTCCAAGTGGGACGATTTGCGAACCGAAGCCCAGTACGGCGGCGGCCTCACCGTCGATTCACCGCCGCGCGTCTTTTTCAAGCTCCCCAAGGGCTATCAAGATTTCGTCGAGGATGAAATGCGTTGGGCTCGTCAGGCCGGGCTTCAGGCGACGTACATCATTTCGCCCAACGTTTCCAAGACGCACTTCGCGGCCGACTCGGAGAAGCTCGTTGCGAAGCTGAGCGCCGACGGAGCGTTGCCGACGTTCTGGATCGTCGAAAACTACCGGCCGGCCGAGAAGGTGGAGCCGGGGTATCCCAACGCCGTCGGGTCCGAGAACGATCCGCTCACGGTCACCGGCGTAGCCTTGTGGATCGCGCAACACACTCCGCGCCCGCGCTGATGGCCGCATGCGTGTCGAGCGCGGTATCGTACACGTAGACGGTCTCGGCCGGACCGGTACACAATGCATAAGCGCGCCGTCGTCTACGCCGCGTGGGGGGAGCGTCACGTCGGCGAAGCGATCACGAGTGCGACCACGGCCGCGCTCGTCGGCGTCGATCGGTTGCTCGTCACCAACGGGGAATCGCGCGCGTTCCTCGGGGCCGGCGCTCCGTTCGAGCGCATCATCGAGCACACGTTTCGCTTGCCGGGGCAACTCGCCAAGAGCGAGATCTTCGATCTACTGCCCGCCGAATACGATTCCTTCGTGTTCCTCGATTCCGACACGCACGTCTTGCTCGACATCGATCAAGGTTTCGAGAAGGCGGAGACGTACGGAATCGCGGCCGCGCAAGCGACGATGTACGCTCTCGAGCACTTTTGGGGCTTCGGTGAGGTGCTCCGCGAGGCCGGCCTCCGGTCCCGGGAGATACTCCAGTACAACAGCGGAGTAATTTTCTTTTCTCGCATGCCGAAGGCATGGGAAGTCTTGAAGAAGTGGCACGAGCTCTGCGCGAACGCGCAAGGCGACGTTTCCGCCTGGGGCGACCAGCCGTATCTCACGCTGGCCATGGAGCTCCTGAGCTTCAACCCGTATACGCTCTCGATCGCCTACAACTACCGGAATTTCGGCGACCTCGCTTGCGGGAACATCCGGATCTGGCACTCCCACATCCCGCCGCCGCCCGGCGTGAACGACTTTTCAGCGTCTGGGCTGCGCCGTTTTCTCGACGGTCAGCGGTTCGACGTAGCGCGCCGCACATAACGCCGAATCGCGCGGCTCGCGTCCGCTCGCCTATGCGGGAAGCGGAAGCCCGAACGCGGCGGGGTCGAGGTTCTCGAACTCGAGGAACCCTTGCAGCTCGGCGGCTGTCGCATGTTTGACGTAGAATGCGGGAAGCGAAAAATCGAGCGGCCGCGAACGGCCGAACGGGATGCCGAGGACCTCGAAGGGCGCGCAGTATTTCGCTAACTTGACCTCCGGCGGGAGTTCTCCATCCGTTTCGATACCCGCCACGAGGCTCGCGATGAAGCGTTCGAGGCCCGAGCGACCGACGATGACGACCGACATCTGATGATAATCAACCGCTAGTCCGCCGTGCAGGCCGCGGCCGCCGGCCGTGCGTTGCCCCAAGAAGATCGTCGGTTCGCGACCGTCCAGCGCGCGTTGCACGAACCCGTCGCCATGGACGAGACAGCCTTGCTCGATGTAGCAGAAAAGGTCGGCGTCGTTGCACAGCGCGAGCGTTGCGGTCGCGAGCAGCGCGCGCGTGCAGCCGGCATATTTGCCGGAGCGCAGGCCGGTCCGCAGGTCGTTGGCGTGGCCGTAGTTTTCGTCGAGCTCGATCCACTCCACTTGCGAGCGCAGCTCCGGCGGCGGCTTGCGCGGCGCGTGGCTATCGACGATCACGATCCGCGAGGGCGCGATGTACGCCTTGACGAGATGGAGCCACAGACCGAAGAACTCGGGTGCGCGAGTAATTGCGTCGCCGATGAGCCACGGGTTGGGATCGGGCGTGCTCCACCAGCCGGAGCCGACGATGATCTTCGGGGTCTTCACGCTCCCTCACGCAAGCGGGCCCGTTCTTGTTCTGTCGCTTGGCCGCCCGTACCCTGCCCAGGCGTGCCGAGGCTCGCGACGAACGTTTCGAGCGATGTCAAGGCGGCGATTTTTGCAGGGCGCCCTTATCGCGGGCGGCGTTGCGCTCGCCGGGCGCCGCGCGTCGTTCGCTGCATCGTCCGGCGCGGCGCACACCGTGCGTCTGGGGTACGTCGGCACGCCGTGCGAAGCCGCGACGTTCTGGGCGCCGGGCGCCGCGGCGTTTCGCGGCAAGGGGCTCGCCGCGCGGCTCGAGCCGTTCGACGACGACGCGGCGCTGGCCGCGGCGCTCGACGCCGGCAAGGTCGATGCGGCGTCGATGCGGCTGGCGTCGGTCTTGGAGCCCTTGGAAGCCGGTGCTCACGTGCGCGTGGTCGCCGGCCTGCATGCCGGCTGCCTGCGGGTCGTCGCGCCCGAGTCCGTCGTCGTGCGGACCCTCGGTAACCTCAAAGGTGCGTCGATTGCCACCGATCGGCTCCACGGGCCGTCGATGAATCTGCTCTCCGCGCTGCTGCGCCGCCAAGGCGTCGATCCGCACGCCGACGTGTCGTGGCACGTGTACGAAGCCGCGGCGCTGGAAACGGCACTCGATGCGAAGACGGTCGACTGCGTCGCCTCGTCGGATCCGCTCGCGTACGCGCTGCTGGCCGATAAGAAGGCCGTGGCATTTCTCGACACGGCCGACGCCGGTTTCACCTGCGGCGACGGTCTCGACCGCGGACATCACTGTTTTCTCGCCCTCAGCGGCGCGCTCGTCGAGGACCGGCCCGCGCTCGCGGCGTCGCTCGCGCGCGCCTACATCGAGACGTCGGCGCAGATCGGCCGCAGCGCCGGCCCGGCGGCGCTGGCCGAGGTGGCCGGCCATTTCACCGAGATTGATTCGTACGGTACCATACAAATGTTGTCGTCCTACGATTGGCGTCCGTCGACGGACCTCGTGCTCGAAGAAATCGAGCTAACGGCGCGCGATTTCCGGCGCGCCGGCCTGCTGAAGCCGGGGACCGACCCCGAGCGTTTGGCGGACCGGGCTTTCGCCGACGTGCTGCACGCGTAGGCCGTGGCGTCGATTCGCATACGGGCGGCGAGCATGCGCGCGGCGTGCGCGCTCGTTGCGCTGGCCTGGTTCCTGCCCGTCGCGACGCAAGGCGTCGCGCGAGCCGCCGGTGCGAGCGGGCGCGTCGCGCCCGACTTCACGCTCACCGACCAGAGCGGCCGCCCGTTCACGCTCTCCGCGCAGCACGGGCGGCCCGTCGTGCTCTTCTTCGGATACACGCATTGCCCCGACGTCTGTCCGACGATCCTCGCCAACCTGCAAGCGGCGCTCGCGGCCCTGGGTCCCAAGGGCGCGAACGTGATCGTGGCGCTGGTCACCGTCGACGCCGCGCGCGACAGCGCGGCCGAACTGCGCCGGTACGTCTCGATCTTCAACCCGGCGTTCCGGGGTCTGACCGGAAGTCCGGCGGCGCTCGCCGGCGTCTACCGGGCGTACCACGTGCGTTTCGTCAAAGAACCCGCGGTGGGCGCCGACTATCAGGTGTCGCACACCGCGTTCGTCTATTACGTCGGGCGCGACCGCCGCATCCGCGCGCTCGGCACGTGGAGCGATCCGCAACCGGTGCTCGAGGACGATTTGCGCGACATCCTCGACTCGCGCGGCTGACGACCGGCGTGCCGGCGCGGCCTCAGCCGAAGAACAACCCGCGGTAGACCGCCGCGGCGCCCGGGAACGAGGTGGCCGCGAACAGGATCCAGCCCGCGTCGACGAAGGCGAAGGTCGCGACGATCGAAATGGCCGTGAGGGCCGGGCCGCCGGCCCGCAGCAGCGGCACCGCGGGCACGACCGTCATCGACCAGACGCGGTGCACCGCGAGCCCGAGCCCGTGCCAGAGTCCCCAGACGACAAACGTCCAGGCGGCGCCGTGCCACAGCCCGGCGACGGCCATCGCAACGAAGAGGTTGGCCACGACCACCGCCGGCGGACGGCGGCTGCCGCCGAGCGGAATGAAGATGTAGTCGCGAATCCAGCTCGAGAGCGACATGTGCCAGCGGCGCCAGAAGGCCGCGATGTTCGGCGCCCAGTACGGCCGGTCGAAGTTCTCGGGGATCTTGAGCCCGAGCAAACCGGCGATGCCGATCGCGATGTCCGAATAGCCGGTGAAATCGAAGTAGATCTTGCCCGCGTATGCCAGCGCCGCGATCCAGTAGTCGGCCCGGCCGTACGGCGCGCCCGGCGTGAGGATCGCCTGCGTGAAGACGCTGAACGAATCGGCCAGCACGATCTTCTTGAAGAGTCCGAGTCCGATGCGATAGGCGTTGAGCGCCAGGTCGTCGCGTGAGAGCGGCCCGATCGCGCGGACTTGCGGCGCGAAGGATTCGTAACGTTTGATCGGCCCGGCCACGAGCGTCGGGAAGAACATCGCGAAGACCGCGAACTCCAGCGGATCGACCGACTTGAGCTTGCGCTGATACGCGTCGACGAGCACGTGCACGAACTCGAAGGTGAAGAACGAGATCGCGAGCGGCACGACGACTTGCGGCGCGGGCAAGATGTTGTGCCGTGCGATCGCGTCGACGGTCGCCGCCAGCAGCTTGGAATACTTGAAGAACCCGAGCACGGCCACGATCGCCACGACCGCGAGCGTGAAGACCAGCGTGCGGGTCTGCGGCGTGCGGTCCGGTGCGACCAGCACGCGCAGCGCGCCGTACGTGACGAGCGCCAGCGCGAAGATCAGCGCCAGGTACGCGGGCACCGAACACGCGTAGAAAATCGTGCCGGCCACGACGAGATAGTGCGGTTTCCAACGCGTGGGCACGGCGAGCCAGTAGAGCGGCAGCACGATCGCGCCGAAGAGCGCGAAGGTCCAGGTGTTGAAGATCATAGCGCGACGTCCCGCCCGAGCAGCCGCGCGAGGTGGACGTTGCCGGCCGGCGTCAGATGATCGTTATCGAGAAATTCGGCGGGCGCGAAGGTGCGGTCGTAGTCGAGCACGCGCACGCCGTACGTGCCGAGCAGTTTGGTCACGAAGCTCAGTTGCGCGCGGTACTCGGGCACGTCGATGTAGTCGTGCAGCAATTTGTGGTTGGCCGGCGTCAGGATCGCGTAGGCGGGCACGTGCGCCGCGCGCAAGAAGCCGGCCGTCCTTCGCAAGAAGTAGACGCCGGTATTCGAGTCGTCGAGCGGCGAGAGGTCGTAGGTGCCTTCGAACTTGTCCGGCGTCGGGCGATGCGCCTCGGCTTTGCGCGCCGCCGTTCCGTTCCAGCCTTCGAAGGCATCTTGCAGCGCGTGGGCCGCATCCTGGTCGGCGAAAAGCGCTTCGCGCAGGTCGGAGCGCATCGCGTAGAGCTGCCAGATCGATTCGACGCCGGCGTTGAGCCGCGCGTCGACCGTTTGCGCTTCCACCCGTTCGAGCTTGCCCCGGTCGGCGGCGTCGAGCAGCGGCCACGCCAGCCGTTCCACGCCGGGGTAGAGCTTGTCGTAGGCGCTATCGGCCGAGTTGAACTCCTTGAGATTCACGTTGAAAACGACGGCGCGCGGCACGACGCCGGCGTGGTCGAGGATGCGCAGCATCGCGTACGTGTTGGCCGTGCTCCCGCCCTCGTAGGCGAGGTTGACCCAGCGCGGGTCGCGCGCCCGTAGCTGGGTGACCGCCGCGTCCCCGACCGGCAGCCGATAGCCCCACAGCACCGAGTCGCCCAACACGACGACCGGCCGGCTCGCGGCCAGTTGACGCGCCTCGCGCGCCAGGTAGGCGGGAGAAAAGTTGTCGGCCAACCGCGGAAACGTCGGGAAGAAGGCGAGGAAGGCCGTGTCGAGCGCGACCAGCAGCACGAGCGCCGTGGCGGCCGTGCGCAGGGCGAAGGCCGCGCCCTCGAACGCACGCGACCACGCGACCGGCTTGGCCGACTCGGCCGGCGGCGCCACGCGCCCTCGGATGCGTTCCGCCACTAGAAGTCCGTGTAGATGAAGCGCGACTCGCTGGAGGGCCCGAACACGATCGCGCCGAGCGCGAGGGCCACCAGCACGGCTCCGAGCACGTAAGGCGAGGTCAACGCGGACCCGGCCAGCCGGTAGATCGGATCGAGGCGCAGCACCGTGCGGACGTCGACCGCTCCGGGCACGACCACGTCGCGGTCATCCACGAGCGTGCGTCAGCGCGGGGTCGCGGCGGCGACAATCGGTAGTTTCAACGCTCCTAAAGCGATCATGTTGCGCGACCTTTCCGGCTCGACGTCTTTCGACGGGCTACTTTATTTCGACTTCAACGGCTCCGGGTTCTTCCAGGAGCGTCCCATCGGCCTGCAAGATGCCGATCCCCACCGTGTGCTTTCCGAGCGGCAGCGTGTGCGGCTCCACCTCGACGTGGAAGCCCGACGACGCGAGTTCGCGATGGCCGAACTTGCGTGCGATGTCCAACCGGATTCCGATCTTGGTTCCGTGCGCCGGATATCCTGAGACGCGGTCGACGAGCACGCAGAGGGCGCGGTAAGGCTTGACCTGGGACGAGTCCGACGCCCAGCCGGCCAGTTCGACGAGGCTCTGGACCGGCAGCGGGTCGCCGTCCTTGAGCAGCCCCGGGGCGCCGGCGATCTTGAAGATATCGAGGTGACCCGTGGTCGGGGGGCCGGCAGCAGCCGTCGCGACCGGGCACGAATGCTCGGCTTCCTGGTCTTCGATGGGCAGGGTCTTGGCGTGATGGTCCCACGGCCGGTCGCGCAAGAGCGCATCGGCGAAGACCGAGCCCACGAAGCTCTGTCCCGCCACCGAAAGGTGGTTGTCGTACATATTGAACAGCGCGACGCGCTGCGGTGCGCTCTCGCTGCGGACCATCGGATCGAGCAGGTCGATCGTCGTCAGTCCGGCTCTCTGATAGGCGGACTGCAGCTCCTCAACTTCCGCGCGATCGGCTTCGCTGTCCGCCAGCGTCGGGACGCACCCGCAGCCTTTGTACGGGGTTTCCACGACCGAAACGGCGGTAGCCAGCGGCAGGACCGCGACCGCGAACTTGATGTCGCTCTTGGCCAGCAGATTGGCCTCGGTGACGAGCTCGGAGACTTCGGAATACGTGACCGGCGTCAGCAGGAAGACGATCGTGTCGACGTTAGCCGACGGCTCCACGAAATCGTTTGCAAGCGACGACATCGCGGCGAACCCGATCCCGTCGGCGCGGACGCCTTCGACGTGGACGGGCCGCGTCAAGCCCGCCGCCGGCGCATCGCGGGCGAGCGCGCTTTCCACGGTTCCCGGGATCGAATCGGGCCAGAGCACGCCGTTGAAGAGGTAGGACTGGCCGATGAGCACGACCCCGAAGTTTCCCGCGGGCGCGGCGTAGTTGCTGAAGTCGGGCAGCGCCGTTTCGCGCGCGCTGAAGCCCGTCAGCCGGCGGATGCGCCGGTTTCCGGTATCGGCGATCACGAGGCGTCCGCGCGAGTCGAGCGCGATGCCGCGCGGGCCTTGGTAGAGCGCGTCGGTGCCCGGGCCGTCGCGGAAGCCGCCGTTGAAGTCGGTGTCCTCGTGCAAGGTCGATGAGAGCGCCTCGCTCGCGGGCACGTCCGTGAAGGGCAGCACCGGAAAACGGATCAGCCGGATCACGCTCGTCATCACATCGGTGACGACGACGGTGTTGACGTTGAGGATCGCGATTCCCCAGCCGTTGAAAACGGGCACGTCTTCGTGGTCGGGCATCCGGTCCCGCGTGGAGGCCACGGTCTGATCTTTGCCGTCGACGGCGAGATGGATCGCGCGCACCTGCGTGTAGGCGATCACTTGGTGACCGTCGATCACGCGTGCCGCGATCGCGAGGATGTCGTTGGCGTTGCGGCCCAGCGGAAGCGTCGTGACCTCGCCGCTGCTCTTGTTGATGCGGCGAATCCCGACGCCGAAATCGGAGACGAGCAGATTTCCGCCGGCATCGAATGCGAGGCCGGTCGGACTCGTGAACGTCGCGCTGCCGCGATCGCCGTCGGCCGCGCCGGCCGTCGTCGAGCCGGCGTACGTGCTGACGTTTCCGCCTTGCACGAGCCGAATGCAATGGTTGGCATTATCGGCCACGAAGATCGCGCCGTCGCTCCGTTCCAGCGCCGCCTCCGGCCGGTCGAACTCCGCGCTCGCGACGGGCCCGTTGACGTACCCGCCGGCCGCGCCCTGCGAATCGTTGTACGGTCCGGTCTTGCCCGCGACGCGAACGATCCGGCCGTTCGAGAGCCGGTAGATCGCGTTGGCCCCGGCGTCAACGACCAAGATCGAGTCGTCGGGCGCGACCGAAACGCCGACCGGCATCACGAAACTCGACTCGAGCGCATCGCCCGCGGCGAGCCCGGCTTTTCCGTTCCCGGCGATCGTCGAAACGATGCTTCGCGGGGGTGCTTCCGAGGCGCCGGACGTGACGAACGTCAGGCCGATGAGTGCGAGACCGAGCGATGTAGGGAGTACGAGGCGCGTCAGGGATCGTTGAGGCATGAAAGGGTCCTACTGTGGCGGTCTCACGTGGCGGTCACGACCATCGCCATGACAGCGGTCAATAGCTTAAGCATCGACGCACGGCAAAGCGCATAGGGAAAAGAAGCATGAGAAAACGCAACTTGCGCCGGCTCACGCTGGGACGCGGTCCCGTGTCACGTATTACGTAGGCGGTACGCCATTCCTTCGAGCGCTCGCGCGCAGGCCGTCGCGCGTGTCGCGCGCGCTCAACCGCTCGTGCCGAGCGGGCCGAACAGTTTTTGGTACCACGGGATGAATTCGATCGTCCAGTCGTGCCCCGGCGGTTTCGCGCCGACCGTAAACGCGCCGTGCCCGCCGGTTTGATTGACGTAAAAGAGATCGTTCGGATTCGTCGCGGCGGCCTCGCTCGCGAGCGCGGCCGCGAACGATTCAGGAGCGGTATGATCGTCCATCGCCGACGCGATGAAGAGCGGCGTCTTCGCGCTAAACGAAAATGCGCCGGGGTCCTGGCCCGCGGGCCAGGGCGAGAGCAAGACCCCGAAGGCGGGCAGGAACGAGGCCGCTGCCGGATCCGAGCCGGCTTCGGAGAGGAAGTTCAACGCGGCGTTCGCGCCCGACGACTGGCCGAGCACGCCGATGCGTTTGGGATCGATGTTCCATTCGCTCGCGTGCTGGTGGATCAGAATCATCGCGGAGCGCAAGTCGGCGACTGCGTCGGCGCGGCGATTCGGGATGCCCCGCGCGACGAGCCGATACTTCAGACCGAGCACCGTGAAGCCGCGGCTCTGCAGGACCGCGACCGAATGGAGCACGAGGCCGCGCCAATTCAATTCCCCATAACCGCCGCCGGGGATCAAGAGGATCGCCGGGTGCGGCTTCGACCTGTCGGGATTGAGAAAGACCGATAGCGAGGGTTGCGCGACGTAGCGAAATCGCCCGTTTTGATACAGTTCCGCTTGGATGCCGGGCGGCGGCGGCGGCGCCGGAATCGGCACGGTTACGTCGGCCGTCGCCTCAGCGAGGAGCGGCGGCGCGGCGCCCTGGACGGCTGCCGCATTCGCGGCGAACGGACTCGCGGCCAGCGCGACGCATACGGTCAGGATGCGCCCGATTGTGGCGAACATGGCGGTCTCCTCGGTATTCAGCGCGGCGGCAACTCGCCGAGCACGTCGAACTTCACCCAGGCGGGCGGCGTTGCGTTGTCGGGGAGCTCTTTCCACTTGTCGCGGTCGGACGAGGCGTCGGCGCCTTGGATCTCCACGGTTGCGTAGCGCTCGACGCCCGCGAAGGTCGGCGAGCCGTAGACCGGGCTGACGTCGCCGGTTTTCGAGAAGACGACGCGCACGGTGATCGTTTTCGCGCTCGTGATTTTGGCCTGCTCGGCGGCCAGCACGCGCAGCGCGTCGTGCTCGAGGCGCGCGTTGGCGTCGGCGTCGCTGAGCTTGCCGCTGACGATCGCCGCGACCTCAGCGGTCGAATCCCAGATGAGCAACGCGTCGCCTTCTGCCCGCGCGAGCACGACCCGCCCGGGCACGTCGGGTGCCGCCGCCGCGCACGCGGCGGCGCCGAGGAAAATCGAGCAAGCCACGGCGGCCGCGCCCGCGGCGGTCCGTAACTTCACGGCTCCAAGATAGCTCACCGGAACTCCCTTCCTGCTCGTTCGATCTTCGACGGCACCTGTATTTCGACTCCCATAGACCCCGTCTTTCCTCCGAGCCGGGGCAGGCCTTCTGAACCGGTCAGCCGGAGCGCCGGGAGCGCCACGACCGTTCATCGCCCACCGGAACCTTGCCTTGCTCGCAGACGCGGGAAGCGTTTGGACGGATGGCTGAGCGGGAACGGCTCGGATCGAGACTTTGCACCCCGCTGATTCGTTCCGTTAACGACATGCGAATGACCATTTTCCTGGCGCTGACCGCGCTGCTCCCGCTCACCGGCACTGCGGAGCCCCCGGATCGCCGCGTCCCGGTCGTCCCCAAGCACGCCGTGTGCCTCGGCTGTCTGAGCATCCGAGTCGGCCTGCCGCGCATCGTCCTCGGGCCGGCGGCGAATTATGCCGACAGCAAGTGGAGCGAAGTGCAGTTGTCGCCGGGCTCGTTCCGCGGATTCACCTCGAACGTGACGTCGTATACGCTCCCGGGCGGTGCGCCCTGGTCGTTCGGCGGCCCGCTGATTCCGGTGCTCCAGCCGGGTCCGGCGGGTTCGTACGATTCGTGCGGCCAGTGGCTGCAGGACGTCCAGCGCGCCGACGACACGTTGTTCGGTATGGTGCACGACGAAACGGATTGCGATTATGCGATCGGCCAAACCCACAAGTCGATGTCGGTCGCGCTCTCGCGCGACAATGGGCTGACGTGGCAGGTCCAGGGCCTCGTCATCACCGGTGGCGGCGCGCCCGAGCGGGGCAAGATCACGGGCGAAGGTGATTGCGGCGCCGTCAACGGTCACGACGGGTATTATTACGCGTACTGTTCGCGCCAGATCGATGATTCGGTCATCGTCGCGCGCGCCCCGGTCAGCAACCCTGGTCCCGGACATTGGTTGAAATTTTACGACGGTACGTGGAGTCAGCCGGGTCTCGGCGGCAAAGCGACGAACCTCGGCTCGGCGCTCAACACGGGGGCTGCGCGGTGGAAATCGAACGGTTTGACGATCCTCGTGGGGTCGCTAGCGAACGGTCCGGCGCTCTTCTTTTCGCCGGACCACGTTCGATTCACGGCGCTGGCGGAACCGCTGATCGACGGGAATACCTCCGCTTGGATCCGGCCCAGCCCGAACGAACTGATCGCGTACGACGACCTCGTCGATGCGAGCGACGGCAGCAATCAACTCGGAGACTCCTGGTACTTCGTCTACACGTACTTGCAACCGCATCAAACGTTCTCGCAGCGCTATGTCGTCTTCCAGCCGGTCACCGTTTCGATTGCGCCCTACAGCGTCTCACCGCAAGTCGGCGTGCTGTTGGCGCGCTGGTGGAATCCGCAGCTGCAAGACCGGTGGACGACGACCGCGCCCGTGCCGGGCAATTATGTGACGTACCGGCTCGACACGACGCTCGGTTTCCTGATGACGGCTCCGTCTCCGGCAAAGCCCACGGTCGCGCTCGAAGACTGCGTGCGGCAGTTCGGAGCGCATCCGGACCACATGTTGACCGCCAAGGGCCTGTGCGAAAGCCAAGGGTACCAACCGCTGCGTTTGGCGGGCTTCGTATACCAGTCAGCCCAACCGGGTACTCAGCCGCTGTACCAATGCTATGCCGCGACCGAACGCGCGCATTTCGCGTCCAATCGCGCGAATTGCGACGGCCACGGCAGCGAGCAGCGCTTACTGGGCTACGACTTGATGCACTGAATGCGCTGGAGCGACGCGCGGGCAAGCACGGACCTCGCTCGGCCGTAGCCGGTTCGGAAAGTAACGGGCGCGCCGCGTGACGAACGTCGGCGCGGGATGCGTCGGAACCTGTGGAACCTCTTGCTGCCGGCGCTCGGCGCGCTGTTCTTGCTCGCGGACGGTACCGCGCCGGCGCCGCTCGCTTCGCGTGCGCCGAGCGATGCCCCGCACGATGTTTGCCTCCCGTGTCTGAGCATTCGCGTCGGGTTACCGCGGGTCGTGCGCGGACCCGAACTGGAAGCCGGCGACGCCAAGTTCAGCGTCGTGCAGCTATCGCCAAACCATTTCCGCGGCTTCACCGCGACCGGGATCTCGTACGCGATCGACGGTCCTTCGATTTGGGCGATGGGCGGCCCCAGGATACGGCTCCTCGGGCACGGGCCGCCGGGCTCGTACGATTCGTGCGGCCAGTGGCTGCAGGACGTGCAACGCGCCGGCAACACGTTAGTCGGGCTCGTGCACAATGAGACGGATTGCAACTATGCGATCGTCCAAACGCACAAGTCGATGTCGCTCGCCGTATCGCACGACGACGGTCTGACGTGGGAGGATCGCGGGCTCATCATCACCGGCACGGACCCGCCCGCGCCGGGCAAGATCACGGGGGAAGGCGACTGCGGGGAGATCGACGGCCGCGACGGATACTATTACGCGTACTGCGGGCGAACGCGCGATCACGCCGTCATCGTTGCGCGAGCCCCGATCGCCGATCCCGGTCCGGGACGCTGGCTGAAATACAATGAGGGTTCGTGGAGCGAACCCGGGCTCGGCGGGCAAGCCACGAACCTCGGCAGCAGTCTCAATAAGGGCGCCGCGCGCTGGAAGACGACGGGCCTGACGATCCTGATCGGGTCGATCCGGCACGGACCGGGGCTGTATTTTTCGCCGGACCATATCCGATTTACCGGGCTCGCGGAACCACTGCTCGACACCGATCCGGAGAACTGGAAGCGCCCGAACCCAACCGAACTGGTCGCCTACGCCGACCTCCTCGACGCGACCGACGGCACCAATCAGCTCGGCAATTCATGGTACTTCGTCTACTCGTACACGCAGCCCAACGAGACGTTCAAGGAACGCTATATCGTCTTCCGGCCGGTCGACGTTACGATCGAATCGTCGCCGGTCAGTCCACAAGTCGGCGTCCTGCTGGCGCGCTGGTATGCCGCGGCGTTCCACGATCGCTGGACGACGACCGCGGCCGTGCCCGGAAATTACGATACCTACCGGCTCGACGCGCAGCTGGGTTTCGTCATGACCGTCCCGGACCCGGCCCGGCCCACCGTCGCGCTCGAAGACTGCGTGCGTAGCGACGGTGCGCATCCCGGTCATCTGTTGACGATCGCCGGCGTCTGCGAAAGCCAAGGTTACGAACGTCTCCGGCAGGCGGGCTGGATCTACGAGCAACCCGAATCCGGCACGCAGCCGCTGTACCAATGCGCTTCCCAGGGCGAAGGCACGCACTTCGCATCGAACCGCCCGGATTGCGACGGCGACGGCGCCATGGAACGCCTGCTAGGCTACGACCTCGCGCGCTAGCGGCAAGGCTACGAACTCGCGCGCTAGCGGCAAGGCTACGAACTCGCGCGCTAGCCTGCGCGTTATTCGACGAAGACCATCGTGCTCGCGGTGTTGCTCTTGTACGTACCGCAGGTCAATTGGGTGCTGATCGTCACTTGCCCCTCGAACGGGATCTCAGTGCGCGAGTAGGGCTGCTTGACGAACCCGTAGTGGCCGGCCTCGAAACCCGTGACCGTCTGATTGGCGTTTATGATCGTCTTGCCGGCGGCGACGATCAGCGTGTGAAAGTTGCAGCTGCCGGTGTACGAAATGTTCGTGAAGGTCGTCACGACGAAGGCCGAAGTGATCGTGCTGAAAACGATGGCCAGCGGCTCGCCCGTGCCGAACGTGTTGGCGACCGGTTTGGTGTAACCGCTCGCGGGCGGCACCACGCAGCTGTAACACGGCAGATAGGCCAGCGCCTTGCCGTCGGCCGTGGGCACGGTTTTCGTTACCAGGATGACGCCGAGTTGGATCTTCGGTATGGTCGTCGCATGCGGACTCAGCGCCGCGGGGAAGCTCTCGACGCTCGCGGGCCCGAGGGAAAACGTATTAGCGTAGCTCGGCGTCGATACGGCTAAGACCAGCGCCGCCGCGGCCGGAAGGGCTTTGAACATCGTCACCTCAGTCTGCGAATTAACGCAAATTGAGAAGGCGATTACGGTCATCGCCCACTCAAGGGAAAACTGGTTTACACGCGAGGCGACGCGTTCCCTCGCTAACCGCGAGCGCAAAGCCGCGGGAGCCTGCGGCGCGACGGCTCTGCAAGAAACGAGCCCGCCGCGCCGAACGCTAGGGCGGGCACCCGAGTTGATCGCTTTCGCTCCGATCGGGATGGTCTTTTCTTTGTCCGATGCGCCACTAGTCGATTTCTTCATCGCGGGCGTTCAGAAGGGCGGAACGAACGCATTGTATCGTCTATTGCGTTCACATCCGAGCGTACGCATGTCGCGCCTGAAGGAACCGCACTTCTTCGACGACGACACGCTCGATTGGCACGCGCCGGACGTCAGCGCGTACCACGCGCACTTCGATTTCGAAAGCGATGCGGGCGAGGTGACCGGCGAGGCGACGCCGATCCTGACCTATTGGCCCGGCGCGCTCGAACGGGTCGCCGCGTACAACGCGCGTGCCCGCATCCTCGTTTGCCTGCGCCACCCGGCGTTTCGCGCGCATTCGCACTGGCGTCAGGAACGAACGCGCGGCTTAGAGGAATTTTCGTTCGACCAGGCGATTCGCGAGCGCGGACGAGCGCGGGTTCGCGACGCTCCGGGCGGCGTTCATCGCATCTACTCCTACGTAGAGCGCGGCTATTATGGGGCCCAGGCCGAACGGCTCAAGTTCCTGTTTCCGGCGGACCAGTTGCTGTTCGTGCGCACCGACCGGCTGTGGCGCGAGCCGGCGCTCGTGCTGGCCGAGATCGCCGCGTTCCTCGGAATCGCGCCGCCGCCCGAGGAGCCG
>Ga0116227_10003555_pt1 | contig 34519 bp, 37 predicted proteins | sample S1TSphgellanicum_FD_89693 | JGI IMG/M metagenome (GOLD analysis project Ga0116227, IMG submission 89693) | Host-associated microbial communities from peat moss isolated from Minnesota, USA - S1T2_Fb - Sphagnum magellanicum MG | ecosystem: Host-associated > Plants > Peat moss > Unclassified...
GAACGCCCTGTGTGTCAGACGGACGGACGGACTAAGTGATTCATCTAAAGTGCGCACCTACCGGCTAAGTACGCACAATCCTCCCAGGTTCAAGTTGCGTACTTAGGCGGGAGGCTACTGTATAGATGTAGTACACCCAACAACAATAATGATAATAAGTCGAAAGCAATTAAAATGTTTAAAAAAACAGGAGGTGAAACTCAGATTTGGCCAAATTTGGTGTTAATTTGAGTTTCAATCCCCATTTGGGATATTGATATTGTATTTTCCTTACTTTGTTGGTATCTCTCTTGTATGGGTAGTTACCTAAGGAAAATAAGTTTTACTAGGTATGTAGATGGTTTGTACATAGATAAAGACCGCTTTTCCTATGTAATAACAATCTGCTTGTGGGTTGTTAGTAGGTATTAAAAAAAGCAACTTGAGCCAACAACAACCACGGTTAGCTAGTGAACTGGAACCCAACTGAAAACTATTTGGTTTAGGGTTTAGGGTTAAACTTACCATCCATACTTCATGATGAACTGGAGGGTGCTTGTTCACTCTAGCTGGCTCTTACACCCACACAACCAACATGAACTTTATGCAATGTAAGTCCCTCATATCAAAGATTTTCCATAAATGTGTGCCCACCCATGTAAGTCCCTCATAGCAAAGAATTTTCCATAAATGTGTGCCCCACCCTTAGTTGACACCTCAAGAATACATGTAGATCACAAGGCATACTAAGTAGGGGGGAGGACTCTTGTACCTATTCCTTTAAGAATTTTAGGAAGGATTTTACACTTTCATATGTAGGTGTAAGATCCCTCCCACTCTTAAAAGTGTAGGCATAATATCTCTCCTCATTTTTGGAACCATCTTAAGAAATAGTAAAGGTGCCCTCCTCCAAATATACTTGGGCAACTTTGGGGAGATTTTTTTTCTTTTTTTTTTTCTTTTTTTAAGTGTGTGAAAAGGAGTGGTTTGGTCAAGGAATGGCTCTAGCCTTTATGTCATGTTCAGACAAAATCATGAGAAATGATGAAATTTTGTGATTCAAGTAATTTGAGTAAGTACTAAGTATTAAAAGCCCAAAGTTTCGCCCTCAAAAAGTTTTCTGGCCTGCCCCCCCCCCAAATCTTACACCCGTGTGAAGTCTGTCTTCTTTGTCTCTACAAGCCAAGAGTTTTTTAGCCTCCAAAAGTTTTCACTTTGGGTAGCGCCTGGTCCAGGTCAAAAATCACGCAGTCGCCTGACGCAAAATCCGCGCAGTCATTTCGTAAAATCAACTCAGGGCAGGTCCGGTCAGTTAGTAAGTACTTACACATGAGTTCCTCTGAGTAGTTCATTACTTCTTCATCATTGCTCTGCTATTTGACGTTGATTAAGTGAACATCCGTCCGTCCGTCCGTCAGTCGGGGGCATTTTCTGGCCTTATTTATATTTTTTTAATATCATAAATCCATCATTTAAGGCTTACTACGCATGTTTTCTCCCTCAATTTCGTGATACAAAAAAGATTTCGAATTTTTCCAAAAAGTAGAAAATTTTATCAAATTTAGAAAAAAAAACACATTATTTTCCCCACAAATTTCCCAATTCTTCTTTTTTTTTGCCTAAGAAAATGAATATTTTGAAAAAAATAATAATCACTGCCCTTAAGATTTCCAACTCTGTTTTTTTCCCTTCCCAGCTGCCCAGTTGAATGGAAATGCTTCCAGGATGCACTTTATGCACCATAATGTTCCGTAATAGCAGATTTTGAAACCTGCAGTTTTCATGCTATCTCACCCAGAATCCACAATTCAAATAGATTTGTGGATTTGAAGAATCATTTGAAGAGAAGCAAAACAAAACAGGGCAATTTTATCAGATTGGTAGATATCCAACGGGTATATATTCTTTTTTCTTGATTTTGAGAATTTAGCTAGTTTGGAGAATTTAAAAATATCAACGATCTGAATTTTTAAATACTAAAAAACTAATTCAATGTTTAATTGCAAATTATTGTAGGATATATCAATATGCCTTTTTAAATTTGAGCCTTGGGGTATAAATTAAGCATATAGATGTCCACACATTCTAAAAAAGAGGAAAAATGTGTATTAATTTCAACAGAAAAGATGATTGGAAAGGAAAACAATTAATTTGGATAAGAAATTACTGTAAATTGTTCACATGTTGCAAAAAAGAGGAAGTTTGGTAAGCATGTAAGTAGGTTTCTAATGGGAAAAGGATAACTTTTAAAGTAACTTTGAAAATAATGTTTTTTTGAGGACAAACTTTGTCATTTTCTTGACCAAAAAAAAGGATTCTTGTTGTAGTGTATATTCAACTAATTTTACTATTTTTTTGAAAATTTTCCCCCAATTTTTATTATTTCATCTTCACTTTCTAATTGCAAACTAGGAAATTATTCAAATTTAAGGTCGACTGTTTCTTCTTACATTATAGTTTCACTCATTGAAAACTTCATAGGTTTCATTTTCAAAGGATTGTTCCATTTCCTCATTAGTTTTACTCACAAATTTTGTTACTAAAAAAAGTGGAAAAATTCAAACAAGTTATGACTTACCAATTTTTTCTTCTTCAAGCTTCCAATCTATTCAATATTTTAAGAAATAAAATAAATTTTTTTACAAAAAATGGGTTGAAAAGTTGAGAATAAAAACAACTTAATCATTTTTCTCTCCCCTCCTCTTTGTGCAAAAACAATGTGCAATTACAATATGCAAAGAAATAAAAGATTAATATGCAATTGGAAAAAATGTGTATTTAATATTACAAACGTTACACAAGATCACATGAAACCAATTATATTGGTTCTATCGTATAGAGGCATTGTGAGAACTCATTTTGAGTAAGTATAAGGAGTGGATAATCAAAAGTAGGCTTAATATAAAGTTGCAAATATAAATATAGTTTTTTTTTATAAAAAAAAGTTGGGTTGGGTGAAGTAGGGGTGGGATAAGGTTATAAGTGTAAATTTAGGGAGAGGGTGGGTTGGGTTGAATTTTTTTTTGTCATCTTCATTTTCGAGTTATTTTTTTGGGCAGGGGTGCGGGGTTGAGGATTTCTTTTGTACTTTCTGAAAGGGTTTTTTCTTTAGGGCAGCGGGTAGTGGACGAGATATAAAAAAAGAAACCAGATTCCTTTTCCCGGCTGCCATAAAAGGGTCGGTCGGTCCCACCAGCATACCGTTCCCATGCTTTTGATACGGTACGTTACTTTTACTGCTGACAGACGACGGACGGATGTCTGCCAAAAGTTAACCCCATGTGCAGAACCTGTACCCTTCACACACCACCCTCGGTGTCAGACCAGCACTGTCTTTTCATCCATCCCCAACCTTTTCTGTCCCTGACGCCCTTACCATCAACTTGCGCTCCACGTCAAAAGCGCATCACCGCTTGAAGCACAAACGAATGAAGGGATTTGATTATTTTATTTTATCATCTCCAACGTTCTAAACTCTCGCGTCTGATTGGCCACCACCGCCCGATTTACGGCTGCCGCCTCTTTTTGAACTTTACTGAAAACTAGCAAATTCAAAATTTCACGCTATGCGCATGTGTATAGGTATGTATATTAGGTCAAAAAAAATTTCTGCAGGCTGCCCAAGCCCCCGCTACTATCCGGTCATCTTGCTAACATTTCCTCAGTCCCACTTTCTTCGTTTTTTTTGCCCAACTCCCGCTACTTTACGGTCAGACCGCCAAAATGTCGTACATACTACCTTCCTCTTCATCGTGTTGCCCAATACCCGCTACCGTCCGGTCATCCCGCCAAAAATTTCCTGACTCTTACCTACTTCTTCTTTTCGTCTTCATGGTCTCTTAGATCTTCGTTCTCTCGTGCTAAGCCTCATTTTCTCTTCTATTCTGTGCTTGTTTCTGTTTCTGTTTTGTTGTCTGTTGCTTGCTCGTCTGTGGTTAGCTCCTTCTGCCGCTTTTGGGCGCGTCTGTCTTTCTTTCTTCTTCCCGACGGGTCAAGATGCGTGAAATATTGCACATCCAAGGAGGACAATGCGGGAACCAGATCGGTGCCAAGTTTTGGGAGGTAGTATGTGAGGAGCATGGTATCGATCCCACAGGAACATACCAGGGCGTCTCTGATCTGCAGCTGGAGCGCGTCAATGTTTACTACAATGAGGCAAGCGGTGGGAGATATGTGCCTCGTGCAGTGCTCATGGACCTGGAGCCTGGCACCATGGACAGTGTGCGGTCGGGGCCATACGGGCAGATCTTCAGACCCGATAACTTCGTGTTCGGACAGACTGGAGCCGGAAACAACTGGGCTAAAGGTCACTACACGGAAGGCGCGGAGCTGATCGACTCGGTTCTCGACGTTGTCCGGAAGGAGGCAGAGAGTTGTGACTGTTTGCAAGGTATGCGATGAAGGTGTATCCCTTTCGAAATGTCCCGCTTCTTGTCCTGGAAATTTTTTGGCTTTGTTTCTATACTGCTGCTTATATGCGGTCTTTGTGCCTCGTGGCGTTAGAGTAAGGCTTGTCTGTATACGCTAGGGGCTCTGTCTTCTCTGCTCTAGTGCTTCTTTTTTTTCCTCTGTCAGAAAGTCCGATGAAATATCTGTTCCGACTTGAAACATGGGAGCTGTTTTCTTGAGCACAGGTTTTCAAGTGTGCCATTCGTTGGGAGGGGGAACTGGGTCCGGCATGGGGACATTGTTGATCTCCAAGATCAGGGAGGAGTATCCTGACAGGATGATGATGACCTTCTCTGTATTTCCTTCTCCCAAAGTGTCGGATACCGTCGTGGAGCCGTACAATGCGACGCTTTCTGTGCATCAGCTGGTCGAGAACGCGGACGAGTGTATGGTTCTCGACAATGAGGCGCTGTATGACATTTGCTTCAGGACTCTTAAGCTCATCACTCCGACATGTACATTTTTGCTGCTCTTGAAACCTTTCTTTCCTTCGCTTTGCTCGTATTCGAATCGAGTTTCCCTTTTACGTTTGCGATCTTATATTGCATTTTCTGAGGTTTTCCTTGTTTCTTCGTTTCTAGTTGGCGATTTGAACCATCTAATTAGCGCAACAATGAGCGGCGTGACATGCTGCCTTCGGTTTCCCGGTCAGCTGAATTCAGATCTGCGAAAGCTGGCAGTCAACTTGATTCCCTTCCCACGCCTGCACTTCTTCATGGTGGGATTTGCGCCTCTGACATCCAGGGGGTCACAGCAATACAGATCGCTTACGGTTCCAGAGCTTACTCAGCAGATGTGGGACGCCAAGAACATGATGTGTGCTGCTGATCCGAGGCACGGAAGATATCTCACAGCATCTGCTATGTTCCGAGGGAAAATGAGTACCAAGGAGGTGGATGAGCAGATGATCAACGTTCAGAACAAGAACTCATCCTACTTCGTGGAATGGATACCTAACAATGTTAAGTCTAGTGTATGTGATATTCCTCCCATTGGATTGAAAATGTCCTCAACGTTTGTAGGAAACTCTACATCTATTCAAGAGATGTTCAGGCGCGTGAGCGAGCAGTTCACAGCCATGTTCAGGAGGAAGGCCTTCTTACATTGGTACACTGGCGAAGGGATGGACGAAATGGAGTTCACTGAGGCAGAGAGCAACATGAATGATCTTGTGTCTGAATACCAGCAGTACCAGGATGCCAGTGCTGAAGAGGAGGGTGATTACGAGGAGGATATTGAAGAAGCCTAGAGATGAAATGCAATATTCTTGCACAAGTCTGGAAATATCTTGAGTGAAGGTAAGCCTTTGTGTTTGTGTCTGGAAACCATATCAGTTTCTGGGTATGACCAGTTATGTTTACATCTATGTCGAGTATTAGTGGTACCCTCTTTTTCAATATGGAACTATAGGCATTTGTAAGTATTTATCATTCACAATTTTTCTTGGGTTCATGTTTTGTACTTGGAGGTGTGATGATTCCAAATGCACCATTGTTTCTTGTTCTTGTCTGCTCTTAAATGTGTGCTTCTTTTCTTCTTCTTATTTTTCTTTTGACTGCTTCAATATAATGCTGGCAAAGTTCTGGTTTTGTTTAGATACTGCAATAATCCTTTTTTCATTGAGATGGTGGCAGATCCTCGAAATTTAAGCCCATCATGGTAAAGGTAAGCTGAATCTTTCCTGTATGTTTGTATGTGGCTGGAAACCATGCGGTTTTTTTGGGTGTGGTCAATGATGTTTGCGTCCAAGTGAGGCATTAGTTAGTATTTGTCATACATGTTTTCCATGCAGGTTCATCTACTCTTTTCAACACCTGTGGAGGACTTGGTACTCAGGAATTTGTGGCAGGCATTTCTTTTTCTGTCATTTCAAAAGATTTGAAATCATAAAGTACATTAATTCAATTTTAAGTTTTGAAATTATTTGTAGTATTTTAATGCATACTCCTAAACAGCTAGTTAACAATAATCAACCTCTTGGTGATTGTTTTCAGTTAAAATACTAAATTGGTAATTGAAAGTGCCAACCATTGAATGTGCCAGTACTGCATACAATTTTTTCCCCAGGCTGCCATTTGCTGGATTTTCTAACATTGTCATGCTTGACATTTTTTGGGTTCATGTTATGCACGTTTTGGTCATGTAATGAGTATCAGGGGTATGTAACATGCTACTTGCCCAGGGTAACATAACATGAGAGGTTGAGTGCAAAAGTGTTTGGTTGTCACCCAATTTTTTGAGGAAATATTGGCCAGACTGGGAGAAAGCCTGTGCGAAAGTTGTGCGAATGAGGAGTTTTAATTGCAGAAAAGTACAACTCAATTTCAGCAGAACATTCACTATTGTTTTGAGCATTGCTGCTACCTGTAGTGGTGAAGTAATGCTTTCTAGAATGAATCCAGTTTTGAGAAGTGGCAAGATTATGTGTAATGGCGGTAGGAAAAATGCAGATTCATTTTGACGAGGTGCAGTGTCAACAAATTAATGTTAGTTCGCTGTAACTGAGAATTGAAGTGTTATGGCAATTGTACGCTACTAATTTCCGATTTTAAGTGTGAAGCTTATAACCATTTCGTTTTCTTTGAGAGCTCAAATTTTCCCCTATCCCAATCCTCCACAAGCGCCCACATTGGCAACCCAGTTTATTGGAGTATTGTTTTTGGAAGAGCGCTTTCATAGCGTGCACCCCTTTGCAAAGGTCACAGTAGACTGATACCAAAAATGAAAGTCATCCCTATAGTAGATAGCATTCATAAACTTCAGAGGAAATATGATACAAAAGTTTTACAATAATACAGATTGTGTAGACAAATATGTTTCAACAAGGAATAAATGAGAGCCATTCATTTGGATATCGTTCAAAGGTTTGCCAATATCACCCATTTGTTGATGAATTAAACCATTTATGATGGATGAAATATGTTCTCCTAAAAGAGTTTTATAAAGTAATTGCAAAAACATGCAATATACATGAAAAATTAAAATAGAAAATCTAATGAACAAATTTTTTAAACCATTGTTTCATTTTCCAACCATTACAATTGCACACAACACTTCAAAGATTGTATTGTAATTTGATATTGTAATTCAAATTACAATACAATCTTTGAAGTATTGTCCTAAAAAGTAGCAATCAGAAGCATATACTGGAGAAAGTTAGCTTCACTTGCTGCTAATGAATAGTTGTTTCCAGCATTGGTGTGGTGTATAGGCCTGGACCTAGTATCAACACTAGTAGCAAGGACATTACCAAGTTCGTATGACTTGAGGCTTTTGAGGCAACATTATTGATGTGGCATATGGGCCCACACCTAGTATCAACACTGGTAGCAAGGACCGTGCCAAACTGGAGACAATACCAGCCTTGTACCAGTAGCAGCCTAGTAAGGACCTAAGGAAATACTATTGGTGTACAGTTTTATACCAGTTTCAATACCAAATATATACCTACCTCATACCAACCAAAATTCAGCCAATAACCAGGACCAGGCTAGTGTGAAAGTTTTTTTAAGTATTGGATACTGAATACCAGGACCAAGCTCATATGGAAATTTCGAAAAGTGCCCAATACCAGAACCAGGCCGGTATGATTAGACATCAATACCACACAAACACTGGTTGATTCCATGTACACACCAATTCAATTCCCACTAGGTAGGATGACAACTTCCAACAGAAAGAAAATCGAGAGTAGAATCATATGCTCAACCGGATAATCTATGATCCTTTTTGCAAGAGTCTTCAATAAAAAGTGACCAGGCACAACAACACAAGTTTTAGATTCTGCTCCACTATTCTTAACTTGGACATCCTTAGATTGTAGCACAATGCAGGGTAGAATAACTGTCAAGCTAGAAATCTATTAGCTACATGTGAAGGTGAATCCTACCAATTACCAGGAATCTAAAAGACAACAGTGTCGAGCATTGTGCCTAGCGTCTGGACAATGTTTGAGGACATGAGATCAGAAACGTGCTCCTCCAGGTGCTTCTTTGCATCTTGGCGCCCAACATTAGCAATGGCCAGCTTCTCTGGAGAGAGCTGATCCTCCTCCTGAACTGCCTTGTTATATTTAACTGCTAACTCCAGCATTTCCTGCAATAAATAAAGAGGCAACCAAACATATGGACATGTAACCAAATGATGAGTCTTTTCTATCATATTTCTCATACAAAGAACCTTTGCAAATAGCTATAATCGGCAGAAGTGTGGTTAAAACGCTATCTTCTTAGCCCTTGTTTCAAGTTGAAAGAACATGACTGGACTTACCTGCACTGTGCTCTCATTAGTTTTACTATGGTTGTCAAAGCGCTGAAGACTCAGTCCATCTGTCCACTTCTTTTTGTGAAGATTCAACAGCATCTTTTCCTCAAGCTCATTCTTACGATAGTTGATCCCAATGGAATAGTAGTGACGATTCAACCCATGTATCAAAGCCTGAACACAAACAAATAATCACACATTCCCTTCACCTTTTCTAGAATTTTCCAGCCATCTCCTACTTATACTTGAATGCAGTGATAACCACACACAAACCCAAGGAGACAGGGATGACTTCATTGGTGGGATTCCAACAGGACAACAAACACAAAAAGCATGTGCAAGATGAACTGCCAGAGAATATTTCAAGAAGGAGAATAACTGAGCACCAAACCAGGATAGATGGCAGGAGCAACCTGGATAGATGGCTTGTTAAGGTGACCAAGGTTGGAAGTAGTCTGACGAGGCTCCTGCCCCAGCATCATGGTCTGAGGATTGATGAGACGAAATGCATCAATCACAACTTTGCCCTTCACACTCTGGATTGGATCCACCACCACTGCTACCGCACGTTGATTCAAAGCTTCAAAACTCTGGATTTATAACCAGAAAACATCTTCAGCAATTTTCAGAACTGACAATTTCAGCAAGGACAACAATATCTGCTCTTTGCATATCAATAAGGCATCAAGGTGGGGCTGACCTTTGCAAGATGCATACATAAGGATGTGCTCTATGTCTGATGAGAGGCCTTAACACAATGAGTCATCAAGATGATAACAACCACACAACATGAATCTTTGACGATGGTACATGGACCTGTAGAAAGTCATCCTAGTACCATACACTCCCAATGTTTCCTGAATATCAACTGCGAATTACAAACAAACCTTGATATACCTGTTGAGTATTAATGTCCACGCCTGATAACCAGCAGCCAAAACCAGGGTGTGAATGATACCACCCAACAACCATCTCCGGCCTACAGAAAAGCAAAAGAAAATTCTAGTTCTATCAATCCAGACAATCTTTTCACAACTAACTGATACAGCAGATAGATGAAATGTAACAGACTTTGCCAGTGAACCTCAGCATTTAAATTCCCCCTAGAAGAAGGCTTCATGAAGGTGTTTCATGGCAAGGATACACAGCCCAATTTAAGGGTGACTACTCAAACAGAAGTGCTGTGTGAAGAGCACTTTGCTGGACACACAGGAGCAGGATTCCAGAAGGCGTTAGAATTTTCAGCATCCACTCAAGAGGAAGAGAAAAGAACATAGTGCCAACCTGCCAGTTTGCTTAAGCATGTCCAACATCTTTGTCTGAAAGACATGATCGACTGCTTCTACGCTCACACCTGTCCCGCTCTGAGGCATGGCGAAAACGTCCACAACTCGCACCGTGTATTCGTCCACAAAGTCACCTAGCATAAGCCCCATCACCTCCATCGGCACTCCTGCCCTTCCTGCGACAAGGCATCTTCTTACCCTTGTTTCAGCAATCCCACTCAAACCCTAATATGTCTCTCTCCACGATCATTCGACGAGACGCACAACATCCTCTGCCACTTCGCAACATCGCTAAGATGATATTCAAATTATCCTAGAAAGCTGCTGGAGAACACAAAATACAAAAATTCCCCCACAAAAGCACGGCGATGGAGATTGAAGAACAAGCCTAACCTTATACTGATTCTCCTGCTGCTTTCTGGAAACAAACACCCTAAGAGACAGATTCACGTGAGGCCCAGGAAAAAAGTGTATATACCATGCTTGAGCATTTTCAGCAACGCCAGCGACGAGATATAGACTTGCTCCGAGGAGTCAACCAAGGGCGAGTCAGGATGCGGTCCTCCCATGCCTCCACCCGCACCCCCTGCTCCTGAGAAAATCCTGTGCAATCTGGAGTCCATCTTTGATCGAGCTTCAAACTCAGCTAAATTCACTACTCCACTACCCTTCTTGCTCCCGACTTCAGCAAGAAAATCTGACAACTCCAAGCGAAAACAAAGACAACAAAAACGATCGAGCGAGTAAGAGCACGTAAATCTGGAAATGCGCAACGCAACAACGGCATTCTAAAAAGCAAATCAAAGAGGCGGAACTTCGAAGGAAACAGGAAAAGCCCATTTAGGGTTTCACACGAAAATTGGGGGAAAAAATCAGAATAAGTAAATAAATAAATAACTGGCTTAAAATTTAAATATCCTAAGTTCCAGGGTTTTTTTAGTTTTTTTTTTTTTTTTCAATTGTGTCAAGTAGGTGGACTGGCAATCATCCACAAGAGGAATGAGTCAAATTTGGCTAAAGGTCAGCCAGCAAGTAGAAATCTTTTTAAGGATCCCGCTTTGTTCTGGCGACCTCCACGAACCAGGGTTTTTTTTTTTTTTTTCAAATTCCTCCCCTAGGGATCCACTGGCGAGGATCACTTGCATAATTTAGCATTAAATGGCGCAGTTCTCTTTCAGTGTTGAAGTAAGTTTGCTTTTCCAAAGGAATCTTTTTACTCTTCTTAGAGCATCTCCACCAGTGCTCAGTACATGGCTCCAGACATTAAAATTTACAGCGAACAACTCAAAATGTGGCGGTTTAGCTCAGGAAATTGGTTTTTCTCCACCAAATTCGTGCAGCTTGCCGTGGCTGGTAAAAGGCGCAACACAGTTGTGCACCTCAAAAAAAGAGTGTAATAAATTGGACCTGACTGCGGCTCAGTATTTCTGATTGGTCCAGATGGTTTACTATTAGTAGTCCCCACGTAAATGCAGTTCCAGTTACAGTTTTAGTGGTGGGTTTGCCAAGAAAAAAACAGCTAAACTTAGACATTTAATTTTATTATCCAGAGTGACATACTGAGCACCGGTGTAGATGCTCGAAGGAAAGAGTATGTGTGTGAGATGGCGCTCATTTTGAGGAAGCTCAGGTAGAGCTGTGGAAGCAGCATATGCTTGATCACTCTTTGAAAACCATTCTTGAAATCTGGTTAGAGAAATCAATGGACATGAAACACAAAAGACACCTAGTCAAGAATTGAGAAAATGAATAGAATGCCACAGAAACAAACACTGGACATCATCGGGCTGCAAAAGAAAAAATCCTAAATAAAGGGACAAGATGTTGCAGAGTTTTCCAAGCTTCAAAACACTCCAAAACCCTAAAATGCTAACATTTTCTTTGAACGGAACTTGCTCAAGAAGAACTCTTAACTATTAAGATGCGAAGTTGGAGGAGGAACATACAACATACCTGTTGGAGGAACTTTCATCACTCCTGCTTCCAAGGAATCGCTGCCAATCAGCTGAACTCTATCAATGATCAAATAAATGGCCGTTACGCCCTAGAGCATTGAGCACATCTGCAGCTGTCTTAGGAGGGCGGAACTTGGTGATCTCAGAAGAGTCGTCTTCTCGAATGGTAATGAGTTCCTGCATTGTGGTCAGGTGTTGGTGCGTCCACGGAGCCCTGAAGAATTCTCATCTGGTTCTTAATGATCCACTGTTTATGTACCACCGGGGACAGTCGAGAGTAGTGAGGAGCAGGAAGAAGGGAGAAGAGAACTGGAGCTCTTGTTTTTCAATTGACAATTCCAGCCCAAGAAGAAGAAAAACAACAAGGTCTGTTCAAGGGGCTTTGGTGAACAATGGAGAATCCCGAGGGCCAGAAATTTTTGTGAATGAACAAAATCTGCGACGAAATAAGAAGTGTCTTCGTTGCGGGAAACTGTTTCGAGACGATGAGAACAGCTCTACGGCTTGTCATTACCATGGACACATGACTGGTACTACAACTTTGCTCGAGAGTCCTTCTCCCTCTTGTCTTCTAACGGATTTCTAATGATTTCTGATTGCAATGATTTTTGCTGTTGTTCGCATGAACACCTACCTCCTCCTCCAATGTTTTGAACTGAGACCTTGTGGTTTTTGTGGCGGCGGCAAAGGGGATCGAGGATTATATTCACTAGCACCTCCTCACCAAGGCGTGGATGGGATCTGGAGTGAAGCAAGTGGAGTGATTGTCTACAAGTGGAACAAGGAAGAAGAGCGACCCAACACTGGGAGAAAGAATTGGAAAAGAAGGTGGAGTTGTTGTGGCGTTTATGAGGAAGATGCCCCTCCTTGTCAATCAGGTTGGCATGCTACTTACGATGATGGAGCTACTCTTTTCTGAGACTCTGGAAGCAGCAGCAGCAGCAGGGATGATGGGTTTAGGGTTTAGGGATGATATGAAGACAAAGAAGAAGAAAAAGAAGCAACAAGAGATTTGGAACTGGTGTTTGTTCTGCCCACAAGAGAATAATTTGCTGCAACTGTGGTGCATGCCACAGGAGATTTGCAATTGCACACAACATTGCTTGATCATGACTTTTGAAGAAGACTGTTTAAGCTCTCTACTGTGAGGATTAGGAAAATTGAAAATGGAAGCTTTTTCTGCAACAGCTTCTGTACAACTCCAATTCTCTGTTGAGATTCAGGGTCATAGGAGCGGATAGTCCTCTGTACCTGCATAATAATTATTAAGAAATCTGCTGTTTGCAATGTCAAGTACATCCACAATTTCAGATGGTGCATACATTTTGTGACAGCTCTTTGTTACAACTCTGTAGTGATCATCTCACTGTCAGGAGTGCCATGGAAAAATTCAACTTGGGTTTCAAGCCAACTGGTGGATTCAAACTCAAAAGAGGAAGGATTCCAATACATTGGAATTCATTCTGGGAGGACCCATTCCAGAATCCCATTCCTGAATTGGCATCAGGTTTCAGGAATTGGCATCAGGTTCCTGAACTGTTTTTGATCCCTCAAGAAAAAAGACCTATGACAAGGCAATAGTTGAATTTGGTTGAATTTGGCCTGGCGTTTTGGGAATGTCCTCCAGCCCATTTTGGGCATGAGGCAGAGGTTGAGGAAGATAGTGCAATAGTTGTCATGAACTTTAACATATGGAGAGCATAGGAGGGGAAGACAGTGCAATGAATGTGAATGCATGACCATGGTGGTGTATATGAAGCTCTTTGTGCCTGGATGGGCCTTGCATCCTGCAACAAAGACACTCACCACAAAGACACACTTCAGCCAGTTGCAGAATTTGACTATATATGTCTTCCACCTGGATAATTGATGGCAAACCTACTCTTTGCTCCAAAGACTTTTTCAATCCTGATCTCTTAGTTCTCTGCAGCATACAAATTGGAAGGCCATTATGCTCTTATGTGTTATTCTAGCTAATTTTGATGCACAAAAGAGTGCCATGGGTGGTTGTGAGTTTTCTCTTGGTACCAAATGTAAAGAAAACTGTGTTACATAACTCTAATGAATCTGATGTGCAGGAGCATATCATTTACAGGTGAAAAATAGAAACAAGTACTACAAAACTAGTCTGGAATTCCTTTATCCAGCTTGGTCAAGGTGGTAATTGCAGGTGCCAATTTCAGTCTGCAAGGTTACAATTGAGGTATGTAATTCATTGTCCACATGAATCCTGTTTTCATCTCAGATGATTTTAGCAAATGTGCAATCTTCCCATTCTCATTCACTGCAGACTGCAGATTTTGCTGTAAGATAACTTTGACTAAGAACAAGAGATTGTATCACTCAGAGTTCATAGCACTAACACATTCAAATATCCTCTTTCAAAGATTTGTGGCCAGAAGTTTGAAACTGGTCAGGTCAGGAGAGACATCACAAAATAAGGCAAATTCTAACCAAAGTGGGCCATTTGCTGTTTAAGTGGTCTCATAAACTGAAGAGAGCAGTAGAAGTTAAGGCATCAGTATGAAGAAGCTACAGCCCCTGACACTTTCTGTATTGTTCAAGAGTGAGGAGGAATTTTGAAGCTACAGTACCTGATGTTCTTTGTATTGTTCAACAGTGAGGACTTCTGAAGCTAGAGCCCCCGACGTTCTCTGTATTGTTCAAGAGTGAGGAGGACTTTTGAAGCTTTTGCCCAATCCTCTGGTCGTGGCATCATGATCGCAATATGTCCCTCTGTGTCTGCCTGCATACAAATTTTCGCCAATTCTGTAAGTCCCATCAAATTCTATCACCTCTGTGCACATGTAGGCTGTGTATTGAGCAGGCCAGGAGCCTTGAGTACCTGTGTATTAAGCAGACCAGGAGCCTTGATCAAACGTTCATTCACCTCCAAAAGGACTCCTCTTACACAGCATCTAGTGCCCACTCCCCACCCATCAACAGACTTAGCACCCATGAAGCTCATGTACCAATGAGCAATGAATCTTGAAAAACTAATAAGATATTAAACCATAAACACTAAACCCTAGATGCCTGACAGAGAGCTACAACTGCATATTATGTGAAGTAAATTGTAAAAGGGTGTCAAGTTTTACTGCCAGTGTGAAAAACCTGATCAAGTAGAAAGACTCCCCCACCATTACTTTGCATAGCACTGAATTGGGCTCCAAGGTGATTGCATTCTGAAAATCTAACCAAATCACATTATCCCTAAATTTCCCAACGATAGTGAGAGCCTATGCAGAACATGACCAAACTAAGCTCTTTAATTCAAGCATAACTAAAGAGCCTGAATTGATAGCTTGTATTTCAACTGTGCTTATTCCCTTATAGTTTCAAAAAACTTCAAATTTCTTTATGAAGGGTAAGGGACCTGCATATGGTGGGGCCTCACAGGTTCTTGCCCCTTCTCACTCACTCAGGCTATTGCCCTCATTCAGTACCAGGGTTCAAACCGGTGAAGGCCCTTGTGTGGACACCTTACCCTACATATAAGGTGCTTCTCAGTTATGGTTTCAAGCATGATGAGAAGGGTGTGCAATTGAAGATAATTTGGATTAAAAAAAACAAGGGGAAAGAAAAACACACCTTCTTGCGCTTGCCAGACACTTTCAGATCTGCACGACTTTGTTTGCCCACATTGAAATCAACTGCTGTGACTGCTGGTGTGGGCTTGAATGCTACATGCGTAGGCAACAATCCTATGACGCAAAGCCTGCAATGAAACACATCCACCATTCAAGTATTCTGTATCCTTTAATGCTCTGTATTCTTTTCACCATCAAGTAAAAGGCCCCTCAAAAAGTCCACAGAAGCTTCAGGATCTTCAAGATGTCAACAACTCAATAAATAATCAATGTGGAACATACAAAGCCTAAAGCCTAAAGCCTAAAGCCTAAATCATGAGGACAAGAATTTGCAGAAATTAAAAACCAAGGTTTTGCAAAAAGTATCACATTTTTCACAAAGATAGGAAGATGACAAGTACCCATTTGCATGCCTATACACATATTGGTCGTGAAAGTCCTTTCCAACATCTGCACCCCTCAGACCTTCAACACAATGTCTACCACACCACTACCACCTCCTCCTCCTCCTACCTCAATCATCATTGACAACAACAACCCAAAAAGGTTCTTTCTTCCCACAACACTCATTTATGTCTCATTTGTTGTCATGAAGGTATCATCTCTCTTGACAAAAAGTTTGATGAAGATAATATCAAACATCTCAATAGAATAAGGAGACATCATGAACAACCTAAAATGGTTCTTTCTTCCCACAACACACTTCATCTCTCTTTTGTTCTCATGAAGGTGCCATCTCTCTCTCTCTCTCTCTCTCTCTCTCAAGAAAGTTTGATGAAAACATGACCAAACATCTCAATGGAACAGGGAGATGTCATCCTTCCTCTTGAACAAGTTCTTTCTTCTTGCAACATTCTTGATGTCTCTTTTGTTTTGGTGAAAGCGTTGTCTCTCATCTCTCTTGACAGAAATATGATCAACAATCTCAATGGAATAAACCCTACAACCTTCTCCTCATGAACATCTCCACTTATTTTAACTCTCTTTTGTTTGAGTGAAGATGTTATGCCATCTCTCTGGACAGAAAAAAGCTTTGTTGAACATATGATCAAACATGTCACTGGGAATAAGGACGTGATGTTTCTATCAGAACAAGTCAGAGGATGATGCTGCTCAATTGTTATTGCAAAATGTTATCAGTGTCCAAGCAGTCAGCAGGATCCCCCTTTCCTCAAAAGCGTCAATGGCACCCAAAATTGCAGTTTGCTGGGGGGGAAAAAAGGGATTGTGGAAAAGAGCTCGAGACATTCTTCCACAATGTGTAACCAAAATCCTTGCAGACACAGTTTTGCTCTCAGAGCACAACATCAAATCCTTGCAGACACTCAAAACTGCAATGTGTCAAGACACTCAAGACTTACCAAGAGCAACCCAATGGGTGTAATTGCAGCTGTTAGCACGGGGTGGACGAGGCGGCAATTCCTCCGCGGAAGGAAACAAAGATTCAGTAGTCGAGGAAGAACAACTTGTCTCGTCCACGTTTTGTTGAAGTCTGGAGGCGCCATTACTCTTCAGTAGAGCTCCTTCTGCTCCAACATCCTCCTCCTCCTCCTCCTCCTCATGCTGCTTAACGCTCTCTAGTATTTGGTTCCTCGACACCTGAGCTCCTTGAGGAGAGCAAAGTGCAGAGGTACTACATGTGACGGCGGTTCTGTCATCACACAACCGCCGTTCTCCAACAGTCGTCACAGGACTTTCTGCATTGCAGGAAGAATGCAGGCCATCACCGTTCACCTGCACCATCTTCGTCATCTACTATCATCAGCAGCGAACTGTCGACTTTCCGAACGGCAATCCCACGGAGCCGATGCTTCTTCAGAGATTCTCTGATTCTTCTACTAACTGTTTTCATGCGCATTTCGCTTCTCGCAGGAAGCCGAGAAGATCTCATCCTTAGGGCTTGTTGTGGTTTAGGGTTTAGCGCTTGTCGTGGAGTGACGCAGCACCCACGAACGCACCACTTCCGTTTTTCAACCCTTCCCTTTCCTGCCCCCTCTGTGACCTACCTACCTACGTACCCACCCTAAACCCTACCCACCCACTACCTACCTACCTACCATTGTTGTGCCTTCCGCCATCACCTATGCTTAGGTACACCTTTGCCCAATGCTGTATTTAGAGAAGCACCTACTTTGGTTTTTGGACTTGTGCCTCAAGAAAAAAAATTAAGTCCATAGGATGTGCTCATTTGAAAAACTTCGGTTTTGGAACTCATAAAAATGTGCATGAATATGTTTGCAAAACATTAAACATTCTATCCAAACATACATAGCAATTGGCACACAACTACATGAGATTTTATCATGTTTTCTATCACATTGCAAAAGAATTAAGTCACAAATTATGTTTGTACGATTGACATTTTGTATGTATTTCATATTTTTACAAATCATACAAATTAATCAAATGTAAATAAATACAACATTGAAAATTTTCAACAACATTATTGAGAACAAGAATGTAGATTTTTAAAATTGTAAAACTTACATCTAATAATGAATCATAAAATGATGCAAAATTTCCCTAGTTCATTCCCCAGTTTATTTTATTGTTAAAATTAAACAACCTTAAAATTTGCATAAAAAGAACATCTAGTTCACATGTGTCTAGCAAAACAACATCTTATGATAATCTATTAATCTAGTAGATTGATATTTATCATTGGTAGATGTAAGAAATAATTTGAGTTTTTGGACATGTCATGTTCTTTTTTTTGTTGTGTTTGGAAATGTGTCTAAATATTAAATTATTGATTTTGAAACATGTTCCATTTTTTTCATGAGTCATTTTGAATGATTCAATATAGTAACTTAAAGGATTTTGGCTCCTAGATAATAGGTTTATTTTTATAAAAGGAAATTTGAAAGATGATATGTTGGTTTGTGTCGAAACTTGAGATTAGTTATAGAGTTATAATAATCTTGAAGGATTTTTGTTTCTTTTAAAGGATTTTTTGAAGATTAGGTATATTTTTGCATGGTGAAATATTTGAGTTTCCATAATTGTTTTTTGCCTTAAGATTCTTTTGAATGTAAATGGCAAGGCCACAAGGTGACACACCCATTGTTTTTACTTTGTATGTTTACATGTATTTTTAGGGTTTCCTTTGCAAGATTTGCAACGCAACAATGGCTCCTACATTGTGTGGATGTTTAATTTTTTCCCCTTAATTTTTTTGTTCCTTTGTAAATTTTTTAATACAACAATGGTCATTACATTGTTTGAAAATTGCATACCATTTTATGGTCTTTTTTTTGGTTAATGTTGTTTGTTGCTACATGCATTACAAACATTTATGTTTTTGTGTTCTTGTTGGTTTTTTATTTTCTTTCATTTTCTTTCACTTCAAAAAAATGATTAGTTAAATTTCAATTTCTTCTAATGCAACAATAAAGCAAACTCTTTAAGGTTTTTTCATTTGTGCTTTAATATTTTTTTAGCAACTTTTTTGAACTTGACTTACGAATGGCTCTTGAAACTTCTTCTATTCAAAACCCACATCATCTCAACTTTGAATTTAAGGTTTTTCCATGAAAAGAAAAAACATAGTAACGTGTGTGAAAATTTTCAAGAGTTTTCAAAAAGTCCTATGGCATGCAAAAAAATCTTGACTTTTCAAAAAATATTTACATTATATTTGGAAATTTTAAGTATTTGGAACAACATTTGCGAAACTCTAACACAACTTTGATCCCCTTAATGAAACTCTTGCAACATGAATTGAATTTTAGAAAGCAAGTATGGATGTAAACATAAGGAAGAAGAAGCGCACGTTTTCATATGTTCACACCAAAATTTGTATAATTTCTTGAGGTCGCAAATGGGATGTATATTGTCCTCAAAGTTCCAAAACCAAAGTTCCCTTTAGTTGCATTGAAACATGAAAAATCACATCAACATGTTGTTACTCAAGGTCCAAAAACCCAAGCTCCCATTATTTGCATTGAAACAAGAAAAAGTCTTTTTTGAATGTTGTTCAAAGCTCTTTTATTATGATAAAATCCATATTCATAAATTATTTTTCAAGCCTCTTTTTATTGGGATCAAGACCTATTTAGTTGTGCTCAAAGAAAAGGATTAAAATTCAAAAGTCTTAAGACACCTACACCTAAAGTCATGACCCCATTTGATTTGGGGCATGGATGGATCATTATTAATGATGGATAGATCATATTGCTCAAAAACTAGCACCATTTCTTAGATGTGATTTTGTAAATTTTAAACCTGTGGTGCATGATATATTTTTCCCCTTTACAAATTTTGCACAATCTAGGTTAGTTTTACATTCATTTCACTTAGGGTTAGAAAATCTATTTGTATTTTAGGATCCAAAAAAATTCACAAACATGAAGAAAAAAACATTATGAGGATATTGTAATTGCACCAACTACCATATTGATAAATTAGAATTTGTAAACAAATGAGGGTATTGCAAATACCCATGGGTATTTTATAAAAAAAATTGTAGTCAAAATGAAGGCATTAAACTTGTCCTCAAGTTTTTCAATTAAAGTTTGTCATTGCAATGTAAGTATTGTAAACACCATTGAATTTTTCTATTATGGTTTTGAAAACAAGGAGGGTGTTACACTACCTTAAGCATTTTTCCATTGCTATTTGAAGAGGTATTGTTGTCACATTGGTATATTGTTGATTGTGATTAGAATTTCTAGTGTGCAATGAAGGTATTCAATTTTTTCCAAAGAAAAAATAACTCAAATATATGAAAAAACAAGTACAAGTAGGTAGAGTAATCAATAAATAAATTATACTAACTAGTTATAAACCCCTAATTAGTTTATTTAATGCTATATCACAAGGACATTTCCCTCCTAGTGGTTATTAAATGACTTATTATGTCCTCATACCTACTTAATCTTGGATTTGGAAGATTAGGTAGGTACAAGGACATAAAAAAACATTTTATGTAAGTAACCATGTGGGGTGGGATGGTAAGTTGTTTAAAGTCAATACCTAATTAAATAGGTAAACAAATCATGGAAAGGGATAGTAGTTCATTTAAATGTAGAGTAAAACCCTAGGGTGGGCGAATTCTCAAAATAAGGGTCCTAGGATGAGGCAATAGTCAAGTCCAACCCCACATTTTGGAAATGTACCCCACCCATGAGTTTTACCTATCATAAAGCATGAGGCAACATTTATCATGAACTAAACCTATGTAGATCACAAGGCCTATGAATAGGAGGGTTCTTATGCCTATTCCTTAATACTGAGAGGGTCTTTAGACCTATAAAAGTTACATCACATCTACGAATAGGCAAATTTTAATGATAGGGTTTACTCATAATGATAAGCCCACCCATTTTAGGTCTATTCACATGGTTGACCTATTATCAAATTTCGTCTTGTTATTTTCGCATTATTTTTGTTCAAATATAAGGTTAATAATAACACCTATGGATAGGCAAGGAGGTTGTCTGCAACCTTTGTTTGTGATTTTTTTTTATTAACAAAAAAAAATGACATTTTTTAATTAATTAATTAATTAATATTCTCCACACCTTTTCCTTTTCTTCTTTACAATTTTTTTAAAAGTTTTTTTTCTTCTCTGCATCTCTTTTCTTTCATTCATTTCTATCCAAGCTTGCTTCTTGGTTCAACCATTTTTTGTGCAATGTCAATATTTTTTTGTTGTTTTAAAAATCAATCTTCTTCAAACATCATCTTTCTTGACATACCCCCAAACTACTCAAAAGACCCAAATGTGTGTCCTAAAAGAAAATGATGTATTATTATAAAAACTTTTTTATTGGACATTGCAAGAAAATTTTTGCTTTCTCTAGACATCTGCATTGTTATAGAGCTTCACACTATCACTATGATTAACCATGACACATGTTCATTTCTTTGGTTATTTATTTTTTGAATTTTTTTTAATAGAATTTTTTTGTGTTCATTATGATATATTTTTCATGTAACATAATGAAGCCATTGAAAGTTGTTTTGTTTGCACAACTTTTACAGATGTTAATTCGAACAAAACATTTTGTCATCTTTAAACATTTGAATATGGAGTTTGCATCTTATTTTGATTTTGGTGGATTGTAATCATTGTCTTTTGATGAAGCCAGAAGCAATTGTAGGTATGTGTTTGAATTGATGGTTAATGCATTGATGTTACATAATTATCAAATTTTTTGTGTTTACAAATTGTTGTTGAACAAATAGTTAGGCATCTAGGTTAAATCATGGTCCACAACTTGGTACTCACAATTTGTGATGAATTAGTATGATGATAAACATTGAATTGAAAACTTTCAAATTAGTAGATCCTTTGTGAAACAATTGACATAAAAACTCAAACACATAATGGAAAGGAGGGATATAAAATATAGGTGCACATTTCATTATAAACATTTGAATTGTCACGACCCTAGCTTTGGGCATGGAAAGGTGTGGGTTGAAAATGTAACCCAGGATTCATTTTCACACTCCTGGTAGTGCAAGAGAGTGTGAGGGAATGAGCCCAAACATTCTCAAGTGGACTCCCACTTTGGTAGTTGGAGACCCTATGGAGTCCCAAATTTTCAAATAGCAATTTGAAAGGTCAAAACTCATTAGATTGAAAACTTCCTTATACCATTGAAAAATTCTTAAGATGTAGATGTTTAAAATGAAATCATATGATCCATTTGAATACCTATAACAAAAGTTATGGCCAAACGAAAGGTTGGGAGTCAAAATGTCAATTTGACTCCTGACTAGTAAAAGCCACGAATTGCCCTAAATTACATGCGTGTAGGTGACTTGCCACATATTTTTAAAAAGTTCTTGATGATGGTTACAAGTTTGCTTTATACCTCACCTCAATCAAAGGTTTTCACAAGAAGTTCTGGGCTTCCAAAATGGTGGGAATCCCAATTTCGAGAATTTTGGGACTCTTGACTTTAGATTCCCAAGGAAAATGACATTTGCATACAGCCCCCGTGGTTAATCATAGAGAATACTACAAGGGGGAAAGATGGTGGCTTCCCCCCATGCTAGGTTGTGTTGAATCTTATGAGTCCATGTATGTCCATGGTTCATCCGTGCATCAAAAGTGCTCCAATTATGCATTAACCAACTTGTTGTTTAGTTTGTGTAGGTCCAAATGAATAATTGACTCGCTTATCATTCATCTTAATCCCCATCCCAGAGGTCCAACATACCCTTTTTACCCTTAAAACATTGTGAGTCTACGAGCGTATTGTAACTTCTTCTTATTATGTTATTTTCATTTTCAAATTCACATTTGAATTTTTCAAGGAATTTGGGGGTGCGTCACAAATAACCTGTTCTTTGTTCAAATTAACACATGATTATGAGTACTTGTAATTTTGTGAACTTTTTGCCATTGGAAAATCAATAATTCATTTAATGTTATGGGAATTTGTTCATGTTATAAATGGGGTTTTCAAAGGTTAACTTTGATGGTTAGATTGTGAAGGGTTGATACAAATCATGGAAAGATTCTTTGAAGATTTGTTGAGGTTACCAAGTATTCAAAAGGCCATAGATGTAACTCAAATACACATCTAGTAGCCAAATTTTATTTTATTTTGCAAGAAATTTCTATTCATTCAAATCCAATGCATATAGTTTGGAATTGTAAACAATTATTGATCATGGAGAGAAATTTCTTGATGTCTTCGTGGGCCAACTAGGATCCATGAATGATGTGGTTATCCTCAATTTATGAGAAAGCAATCTAGAGGGATTTTTTTAACAAACACAATTCCCATGATGATATCAAATCATATTTAATCGAAGACAAAGGTTATTCGCTCTTTCCATGGTTAATAGTACCTTACAAACACATAGCTAGGATTTGATTTTCTGTGTTGGAAGCATTTTAGAACTAACAATTATGTTGAACAAAAGTTGTGGTGGAAAATAATTTTGGCATCCTAAAAAAAACCTTTCAAAAGTTAATGATCAAATCAAACTTGAATTTTTTTTCTCTTTTGAATGTGCTTGTTTGCTATTGTATATTACACAATATGATTTTGAATAGGAATGATGTTGACATTAATGAATTGATGTTGCAATTAGTTGTGGAAAATGTGCCAAAAGGAGGCAATATACATGGTGAATTGAGAAAAGACGATGGTCAAGTTGGGATTACAAGTGTTTTGGTAAATGACACTTATTCACCTACTTTGCAAGTGGCAAAAATTCCAAGGATCAACTAAAGGATTACATTAGAACATTCACTAGGAAATCATTGATTAAACATTCATATATATGGTTTAAAGATGCATGTAACTCTAGTTCATTTCTTTCGATCCATGAACAACTAAAAAATTGTTTCAATTCTTTTGATCCATGAATAACTAAACTCATGAATTGTACATCAAAATTGAACTGAAAGTCATATCAAATCCAAAATTATCAAGTGCTTCAATTGGAAACATTTTATTTTGAATCCTTAAAGTTTTTATAGTTATTCTTGTAATTGCTGCAAGTGCATCTATATTATGTATTATGTATTCATGCATGAAGGTTCATGTTCATTTTGCAACAACATTGTCCTCCTCTTCATTATTGAAAACATGCAAATTATGAGTGTTAGGAAGTTGCTTATTTGAATCTTCTGGAAAATTTGGTAAGTTCACTTGTGGTAACAATGTTTGGTCTTTCACAAATGCATGACACATCATAGTATTGAGGTTTGATAACATTGTCACCAAACTTTTGTTCATCTTGTGAACTTTTTTATTTCGTGATTTGAGATAACGTAGGTGTTCCTTGAAGTTGTGATCCTAAACCTTGGAGTGGTGTTGTTCAATTTCTTGCTAAATGACATTTATTTTGTCCATTACATCCAAGACTGCCTTGATGTTCTTGTTGGTTGAATTGATGATTAAAAAGAACATACTATTGCGTTTTCTTTTGATTCTCATGTTTCTACATGGAAGGAGTGTTGTTAGTAAGAGTAATGAAGACGGTTGGTGCTTGGTTGAAGCTTGGAAGAGGTTCCATATCTTTATATAAGTTCATGAATCATGGCACTAGACCTACTCCTTGAGAATTTACAATTGGAATTGTTGGAATTTTGTATATATTGTCTTGTAATTGAATAGTTTCATTTTCATTTTGAATTTCTTATGCAGGAAGTATGGAGGTTACATCACCTTTAGCATTCACGTCTTGAACATGCATGGGAACATTGATTATCTTTTCTCCTTGAAAATCTTCAATTAATTCATAATACTATTTGTTGAATTAGTCAGGTAAATGGACCTCTTTTTCTTCATCAAATAAATCCCAAAAACAAACATGGACTTTGGTTCCTTTATGATGATCTACAAGTTTTTTGTAATCAAAGTTGGGAGCATTCCACTTATCTTTGCACATGGTTTTGTTTCTTGAAAATTTGCTTTTGCTCTTTTTTCACAATTCTTTCACAAGTTTCTCCCAACATTGTTTAAATGGGACCATATGCGCACACGGATTGATGAATTCCTTTTGAGTAGCTTGTTTTGCATGGTTGTAAGAAATGAACATCAAAACTTCAATATGCTCCCAATTACCATGTTGTTGGTGTGGAACTGCAACTTATTTGCTTTTGCACCTTCCTCTACTACCATCACAACTTCAACCTTGAACACCTCCTGATCACTTGATGTGAAAACTTGCTTTAGCTTGTGAATTTGATCCTCCTTGCATTCTTGCTTGCATTGTTTTTTATGCTCCCACTTGAATTTTTTGTTGCACTCTTGCTTGCATTCCTCCTCGTGCTCTTGCTTGGTGATTTCCTCCTATGAATGTTCCTACCTACATGTTTACTCCTAAAGATGTGCAAGCTTCTGTCAAGTTTGTGTGTGAAATCAAACATCATGGAACTTTGCGACAATGGAGCTTTGATGTGATGGAATGTTGTTGTGATCATCATTTATCACCAAAGCAATGAAGTTGTGCTAGTTTATTAGCCTAGTTTCAAATTGATTCCAGGGCATGATGAAATAATAAGCAGGGTTTTTTCTTTTCTTTTCTTTTGTTTCAAATTTTTTGTTTGTTTTTTTCAAAAATTTGCCAATTTTCTTCATTTTTAAGCCAAAAAATTCGAATTTACACTTTAGAAAATCGAAAATTTCCCAAAAAAAATTGAATTTTTTTTGGGTCGTCAAATTGCGAAAATTCAACACAGAAAAATAAATTAAAATGAAAAAAAAACGCTGGTAGTAATAACTAGGTGAGGTTAGGGTTGAGGAAAACGTGAACCAAAAAATTCTTTTAAAAAATAATTAAGGACCCAAAAAGGTCAGCACCTAAAAAAGTGTCACAGGGACAAGAACACACTGACCAAAAAAAATAAAAAATCTCAATTCAATCACTGCCCATCCAAACTGGTGCGTGTGTAGTGGGGTACCGGTTCACTCCGCCCGCCCGCCCGCCTGCCCGCAATGGCCACGACAATTCCCGCCAAAAAAATTCGAGCGCAGATTCCAACTGTGGGTGGTGTCGTTCTGTGTTGTAATCTCTCTCCACCCTCGTTCCCACTCCACGCCTTCTTCCCTTTGAGACTGAAAATCTCTGCGAGTCTTCTTCCCTTTGGCAGCTCGACTCGGCGGCACCTTCCCAGCTCTGGAATTCCATCTTCAAAACCTTGGACATCTCCTCTTAGTACTCTATCTTCTGAGCTTTTTGGAATTTTTGAATTTTAGCTCTAGTGTCTTTGGCGGTTTCGCTCTCTTTTCTCTGCGGCAATGGAGTCTTCCCTCGTGGAACAACAACTTGCTGCAACGGCCAGAGTGAGACAGAAGCTAATGCAGTGGTCTGACGACGATGAAGAGCATTCCGTGCCTCGCAATGCGGCACATGTGTCGTCGTCGTCGTCGGAGGAGGAAGAGGAGGAGGAAGAACAACAAGATCACGAATCGAGCCCGGAGTCAAGTCCTGTACGCAACCGTAAACGAGGGTCGATTGCAGCATGTCTGGACAGTGACGATGAGGACATTCCCTTGCCTGCGGGGAAAGAAACCCATCGGAAGCTTTCTCCACCACCGACGAAGCGGAAAATCTCCTCCTCCTCCCCCGGTGTTCCTGCAAGTAGTATTCCTTCTTCTTCTTCAAGTCCTTCTGCACGCCGCGTATTCTTCTCTCCTCCTCCTGCACCGGTTGCACCACCTCCTCCTGTGCCAGCAGGAGCTGCGATGCAGAGCGCAATTCAACCTGGGTGTACTCAATTGAGTTCTTGCAAGCGACGGTTCCTCGCGTACAACATGTTGGGTAGCATCAGCAGTTGCGAAAGCGATGGTTTCTCGCATGTGGAGGTACACTAACATCTTTACCCTCATACCCTTGACTGGCTTGCAATCTGGCTTTTGCAAACATGCCACAGGCGCCATGTCGTGGTCGAGTGTAAAGTCTCATCTGCAAACCCTAGAGCTACCGATTCCTTGTAGAAAGAACGAGACACTCTGTCTTTAGAGATCTGTGGGCTGTGTTTTTTTAATCTTTTGGGGTCGTTGCAGGTGGATTTCCATGACACGAGTCGAGGTCTAAGGGTGCCTTCCATGACCGACTACTTCGGATTCACCATGGCTGCTATGAATGATAAGGGGAGCATCTTTGCAAATCCACAAAAGGGAGAGAAGAATCCAAGTACTCTTCTGTACCGTCCTTTCAACAGCTGGACAAACAACAGTGAGGTACTGAATACTGTTGTTGTGCAAACAACACAAAAACATTCCTACTGCTGGGTTTTGTGAATGTAGTAGGAATTGCAACACTTGGGTTTGCAAGAACAATGCTATTCTTGACTGCCGGAAATTGTAACTAAGCCTCATGGGAAGAGTGAGTAGAAATGTCCCTATGCCTTGTTCATGTGTGCAGTGGTCAATGCGGTTTCCTGTTGAGGAGGAGGTCAAGGCAGTTGCAATTGGCAATGGCTGGGCTGCTGCAGCGACTAGTCTTCACTTCCTCCGTGTCTACTCTGAGGCAGGTTTGCAGGTAAAAGTCTTTCCCTCTGACTGTAATCAGTCTTCTTTGATGGCTTGAGCTGGTTTGTCATCTCTCTGCTGTCAATGTCGGATTAGTGGGCATTGGTAGGTAGTCCAAAGGGCGAGAGACTTCTTCACTCAGCAAGTACATCTCTGCAGCACAATGAGAGCTTGATTTATTTCTTGGGTAGCTTTTTCAAGAAGTGGTGGTGGTGGTTTGTAAATTCTGTGTTTTCTTTCTTGCAGACATTTGTGATGTCTCTGTCAGGTCCAGTGGTAGCTCTGGCAGGACATGAGCATCAATTGGCAGTGGTTATACATGCCTCGAACCCTCTTGCCTCTGGTGACCAGGTACCTTTTCCACAGATCTTTGTTAACTGTGAAAGCAGTTTCTTTCCCCAGGGTTTTTGCCCCAAGCTGAAGTTGTCAACACTCACTTTGAAAGAAGTCCAATTGATTCCTGACCGATTTCCTTCATTATGTTTCTCCAAGCTCTAGCTTTTGGACTCAGGCATTGCTTCTGGTACCAGATACTGGAGTTTTTAGCACTCGATATGAGAAAGAAAAGGCAAACACAAGCTGGCCGTCTTCCCCTGAGTCCAGGTGCCACTTTGACTTGGCTTGGCTTCAGTGAAGCAGGCTGTCTCAGTACATATGATTCAGAGGCATGGTTACTTGATCCTCTTCCTCTAAGCAATCACACTCAGATGGTAGAATGAATACTCATGTTAGCTCTTGTCAGTATCGTTAAGGTTTTGTGATGCAGTTAATCTTTTAATTTTTGAGGGAAATGAGGATTTATCCCATCATTGATTGCTTGAGCAGTAAATCCTGTGGTGAACACAATTTGAGATTACATATGCATTTTGGATGTTGTGTGCATGCAACAATGGACTTCAGGGAGTTCTTCGAGTTTATAGTAGTGAATTCAATGGATGTTGGGTGCCACTCTTCAGGTACATTTCAGTGTTCAATTTCTAAAGCAGAATCGGGTTCCCTTTTAGAATGTGTTATCAAGGAGCTTTGAAAAATTACAGCTTGATTGATCATCACCAACAATGTTTGGACATGTATTGAAATACAGTTGTGGGAAATGATCCTCATGTAGGGCCTCAGAAGAAAGGAAGGGCACAGATGTGAACTTTTGGATGGTAGGCTTGAACAGCACGCAAGTATTCTGTGTGGTTTGCAAGGCTCCCAGTGTAGAACCACAGGTAGCATTACCTTACTTCTTTACCCTTTTTCAATCTTGCTCATCTAAAGGATACCCTGTCCTGGTAGTAATTGAGAGTTTGCGACATGATTTTCTATCGTTCTCATGTAGTTTGTGCAGACAAGGTTTATCTGATGGCAGTGTCCTGTGTCCATCCTCACAGGTTCTTCCAAAACCAGTGTTAGGGATCTTCAGCACATCTGTACCTGTGATTCACTCAGATTTAGGAGCAGATGATTTGGAGAATGCTTACCTAAGGGGGATCCTGCAACTTACACATGTATGCTTCCTCAATTTATTTCATCTCCAAAATGTACTATGTTTCTCTGTGAACAGGATAAAACTTCTGTGTAGACCTTGAACTATCTGCAGTCCTTCAAAACTTGGGGTACCAAAATGGTGCCATGTGCAGTCTCCAAAACCAAATTATATTAAGCATTCAGTCATTGTGTTCTTGCCTAGGAAACACCAAATAAATAACAGGTCAAGAGTTGTTGGCTTCAGGCACACACAAAAGCGGTTGAAGCAGCAGTGGCAGGTTGTGATGATGAAGATGAGGAGGAAAGTTTGCTGAAGATGGAGGTAGAGGTGGATCGCTGTCTCCTTCGTCTCATCGCAGCCGCTTGTAAAGGTGCAACATTACAATCTGATAGGAAGAAGATTCCCTTAAAGCTATTGCTGTCAGTGGGTTGGCCCCTGCATTGTTTGAGTCTCAGAGCAACCTTTGACCCAAAACATGTTCACATGATTCCCACTGAAGAGCTTCAATTAGTGGTGAAAAGAAGTGCCTTGTTTGTGGAAGCATTTTTTCTGTTCAGTGCACAAGTTCAAAGTCCTCATGCTCAAAATAGATAGCTTTACCACTGGTTCATTTACTGTTGTTGATGTAGGGGATAAGCTGGCAAAGGCACTAGAGCTCTCCACTCAATTGTCACTTCAGAAGTCCTTGGAAGGAGCAATCAAAGTTGTGAATGCCATGCGGCTGCCATCTTTGGCAGAACGATTGAGCCTCATTCTAGAGGTTAGTTCCACCATTTTGCTCTCCTACACCCTAAGTCTTGAGCAAATGCTGCCCCCTCTACTTGCCTAATGCTCTATAGATCCAAATTGCCCTCTGGAGCAACCTTCACAGCACATGTCAATGTTGGGGCCATCTCTTATGAGTACATAATTTGGCACAATATCTTAACAGTGAGGAATTGTGTTCTTAAAAATGGAGTCTGATGTATGACCATTTGACAAAATTCATTCTGGCTGAAGGACCCACCTTACAGGAGCAAAATTAATTCTTTGCATATGCAGCTGCTGAGTGTTGTACACTGTGATAGATAGCAGCTGATGAACAGTGATTTTATTTCCATGGCACAGGAAAGAATTACAAGGGAGAGATTAGAAGCTGGAGCAAATCGGCATAAAGGTGACCTGGTGAGTAGTTCTATGGCATCTCCTGTGACAACCCATGCCCCATTTCCAAGGGGACCAAAGACTCAAGGCCAGCAATCACAGCCCAATTATTCACCTGTTGCTGATGCTCACATTCAAGTCCCAGACAGAGCAGCAGAGTTGGCTTCCTCCCCTGTTGATATCAACTCAACTGCTCATCCTTTCAAACCAGCTTTATCAAAGGCCCACAAGAGGGTCACTGCAGATGCTATGGAACCAGATCTGAAAGTACCATTGGAAGTAGGAAACACAGGTGATGATCCTCTTACAAATTCATCAAAGAAATCTATGGCACCATCAGGTGTAGTCAATGCATATGGAAAGCTGAAGCCAAGTAATCCTTTTGCCAAGCCTGTGATTGCTCCCATGAGGCATGACACTGAGGGTTCTGAAAAGAGTGATTCCATCTTACTATCACTGAAGAAGATACAGCATGGGGCAATTGAAGTACAAGTGCAAAGGAAGGCCAGTTCTACACCTGTAAAGTGACACACACCAGCAGAAATTCAAATGTATCAAAGAGCGACAAAAAAAGGGTTTCTGGAGCTCCATTCAAACCCCAAAGCAGGTATGGCATACAACTCTTAATTGAACAATCTTCAGGAGTGTTCATATCACTTGTGTGAACGGCAGTCATTCTAGTTTTGACTGGTTTTGTTGGGTTTTGTAAATTTCCCTTCAAAAAACTAGTACCAGGTTTGTGTTATCAATAACAGTTAGGTCATAGCAGATATGAACATTTTGATATGACGAATGCATCAATTGATTGTTAGCAATACTCATGCTTCCCCTCCTGAACAAGTTGAACCAAGCCCATGGAAATGCCAATTGAACCAACGCCCATGGAACCAATGTGGGGAAAACCTACATGACATGAACACGGACCAGCTTTTCCCGTTGAGTTGAAAGGTGATGGATTAAACATTGAAGTTCTTTGGGTGATGAGGATGATCATCTTTCTTTGAAGAATAAGAGTTTGTGTGATCTTGTAAGTGGAACAATCACAAACCACACAAGCTGAGGAAGATGCTTGGAGTAAGGAGGATCAGAAAAGTTAGAAACACAATCATGACAAATATGGATGAATGTATTGCAATGGATGTCAGTAGGGAGTTAGCATTTTATGATGAAGCATGAGGATGATCTAGTGGATATTTTGATCCAAGGTTTCATTTCTGCAAAGGAATATTTATTCACGAAAGATGTCAAAATTTGAATCAATGGTAATTTTGTTTACATTTCTTCAAAATTGCTGCGCTTTAATTGTGAATGAAAAAGTTGGATCTTTTCAATATCATGCAATTCTTAGATTGAATTTTGTGATGAACTTATTCTGAAGATAAAAAAGTCTTTTTTAGTAGTACAAATACTTTTTAGAGAATATTTAGCCCAATGTGAATAAGGTTGTCTATTTTGCCTTTGGGGATTCAAAACTATGCAATTTTGGCTTCTGTGTTTTGAAATTAAACTCATTATGAATCATGATAGTAAAATCTAAACCCAAAATTGAACATGCAAAACATGAAATGCAAATTGCTAGCAATACATGCATGTATGAAAACCTGACTTGATATTTCGCGTATATCTTTGGAGGAATCTCTTCTGAGTGTAAAACCAGTTAGAGAAATCTCTAGTGTTTACAAAGTTTTCCTCCTAGCTTCTAGAGCATCTCATGGATTTGAAGGACATTACAAGCTAATATCAATCTCATTCAAAAGTTTGTTTATGTTTTGACATTATGCAAGGACTAGAGGTGTATCTCACTTGGATGGGCATAAAGAACAAGGGCAGAGTTTCTATTGGGCCTAGTCTTCACCTACAAGTAAGCAAACAAGCTAAATATGTCTCCCTCCATTATGACCTGAGAACCATGATATAGGATGCACGCCCTATGTGCACTTATGTATGTCTTGTAGTGTAGGAGAAATATTTATCTATAGTTTCATGACAATATTCCTTTTTCCATGCTATATTAGAAGCTACATTTGTAGATATAGTTTTAAAGTGGAAACCTTGTAATAAGGTGAAGACCCAAAAAAATAAAAATAAATTGTCCCATGTCCCCAAGTTTGTTGCATTTCAATTTCAATTGATTATGGAGACAACAAGGGAAATTTTTAGATTGCTAAGACTTTGTGTAAGGATTTTGTTTTGTTTTGTTTTGTTTTGAAGGTGGTCACTTTTTAATCATCATAATAGCAAGAAATACTTGGTTGTTTGATTTGTATTCAACTTTCTCTTGATCCAATAAGATGACTATAACGTTCCTACTTTTTGATTCCTTAAGAGGCATTAAGGGAACATAAGTGACCAGGCATAGGGTTGGAGGCATTAAGGGAACATAAGTGAACAGGCACAGGGGTTGGAGAGAAAAGTTGAATAGATAAAATTTTGACTATTCACTAAGTTGATTAACTTATCAAGCATGCAAAGAAAACAAAAAACAAAAGAAAGATTAAAGTTAGCCTATTTTGTCAAGTTTGATTTTGTTAATTTGTAGTTTTTAATGCTTAGTTGACATTTAATTTTTATTAATTTTTTTTTTTTTTCCCTTGTATAGGGTGGAGTGTCGATGGGTGAGGGGAGATTAGGTGGGAGGGCTTCTATTAATCACCCACCAACCTTTTTTTTTCATATTTCCCAAATTGGAGGGGCGGGAGAAGCAGGGTGGGACCCTAAACCTTAAACCACCCACTCATTTTTTTTTCCCTTTTTTTAAGTCGAAGGGGTGAGGGAGACACTATATAACTTGCTGCATATCACTCTCCTTAAATTTTTGACTTACCATTCTTTCTTTCTTTTTTCATTGTTTTTGTCTCACATTCTTATTCACTTGATGCAAACTTTTGCAACTAGTGAAAAGAAAAAGAGGGGGTGAAATTGCAAATCAACTGCACAATAAAACAAAGAAAGGCACCAATGATATAATGAATGTTTTTGAAAGAAAAAATGAAATGAAATTTTTTTTGGACTTTCATTTCATCTTTTGATTTTTTCCCACATTTTGTTACATCTACTTGACATATTTGAAAAAATCTCATTTTGTGAAAGTGAAGATGTGAACCTTTACATTTATTAATCCTCGATTTTAGGAACGAGTTTCAAGAAAAATTGACATCTCTTGACATCTTTTTTAAAAATATTTTTTTCTTTTATAAAAATTGAAAATTTAAAGGTTTTAAATTTTTTTTACAATTCAAACTTTTACAGATTTGAAGATTTAGCTAGAATGACGATCATTCATAGGAAGATGGAAAATTTTGTCGAAATTCAAAAAAAGAAACTAGCAAAATCAAAGGATGCTTCAGATTTTCTATTTTCATATTTACAGTATAACTGAATTTGGTTACTATTTTTGATGCATAATTGAACAACATCACAAAATTGGGAATTAAAAAAAAAGAGATAAATAAATAATAGCTAGATGTTGAAAAGAAAGAGGAAAAGAACTCCAAATAATTTTGTTTGTTTTATTTGAAATTTATATTTGGTATATAGCCATATTTGGTTAAATATTCCCAATGATGATTACCAATAATTTTTCATTTTCTTACGAGTGATCATCACTTTGCCTAAATCTTCAAATCTTTAAAAGTTGGAATGGTACAATTTTTTTTAAACCTTTAAAATTCCAAATATTATATAAAAAAAGAAGATTATAAACAAAAAAACTTGTCAAAAGATGTCAAAGACTTTTTAAACTCATTCTTAAAATCTAAGATTGTAATAGATGTAAAAGTCCAAATCTTCACCTTCACAAAATGAAGTGTTTCTCAAATATGTCAAATATGTGTAAGAAAATGTGGCAAGAAATCAAAAGATAAACATGGAAGTTTAAACAATTAAAAAATTCATTTATTTTTTCGAAAACACCCATTTGTATGACCAATGATGCCACCTTTTGTTTTATCATCAAGTTAATTTGCACCCATGTGTAGATGCAAACATGCAACATTCAATTGTCATTTTGAGATCATATATGTCCTCAAACCTCAATCAATGTGTAGAACACAAACATGCAAATGTAAACTTTTAAAAATGCCCAAGAATTTGGGTTGGTGGGTGGGAGGGGTGTTACATTGTTGGGGGTATATTGGTAAATTTTTTTGACCGTTGTCATCTTGAGATAGAAACTATCAATTTAGGCCCACTTTATTCAAGGAATCAAGGCCAAGGTTCAACTCAAATCAAGCATTCCTATTGGTGCAAAAGTTGAAATCCACCTCAAGGGCTTTACACTAAGTTGGGGCCAAACAATAAGCCAAAAATGCTCAAAGTTGGCCCCAAGTTTTTTTTAGCCTTGGACTCCTAGTCTACTAAACCAAAGCTTTATTATCAACTTTATGGTTTTTATGGATACTAGTGTGAACCCGGTGCATAATGCACCCGTCGAGAA
>Ga0116227_10003556_pt1 | contig 34517 bp, 25 predicted proteins | sample S1TSphgellanicum_FD_89693 | JGI IMG/M metagenome (GOLD analysis project Ga0116227, IMG submission 89693) | Host-associated microbial communities from peat moss isolated from Minnesota, USA - S1T2_Fb - Sphagnum magellanicum MG | ecosystem: Host-associated > Plants > Peat moss > Unclassified...
AAAAAAAAAAAAATTGTCATTCCTTTGTTTCTTCTTTTTTTTTTTTTTTTTTCAATTTTGTGATGTAGCTAAAGTGGCGATCATCCATAAGATGCTTTTAGCCAGATTTGGCTACAGACTAGATATGAAAGTTAAAAAAAAGAAAAATGATCCTTCTATATTCTTGGCTACCTACTGGAACTTATATTAAAAATCTGGCGATCTGGAAATTTTTTCTTTCGAAATCTGACTAATTTGGGCCATGGAAAATCCTTTGTATAGGTCGAAATCATATTTTTCAGGTGGAAATTTGGCGAAATTTTGCCCCCCCGCCAATAAAACACTGGTCCTGTGTTGTGTTTGAAAAGTGTTCTCAAACAAATTGCGGGAGGGGGGAAAAACAAGGCATCACAAACATGCTGGCCCTGCCAATAGATAAGACGTTGCACACTTTCTTACTGTGTCCACACTCTGAACACCGAAAAAAACCCGTTCCAATCTAAACAGTCTAAACGCTTTCACCAAAGAAACCGGTTCTGATAAGGTAAAACTTCCAATCCAATGCGATAGTCACTGTCCCTGTGGGGGCAGGGCCCAACAAACCAAAACGCCGGCTGCAGGGAGTAGTCACAACCGTCAGATAGAGCTTGTGTCCGTTGAACCGTCAGATTCCGATCCGTGTGAAAGTTTCCTGACGCAGCCATTGGAGGAAGTTATTCGAAGAATAATTTAAATTTAAATTTAAATGAAATTAAATTCGTTGTGTGTAGCTCAGCTCGTCAGCGAGAGCGAACTGCGTTCAAGTGTTTTCTCTCGGGTTTCGCTGCTCGTCAGCGAGAACTGCACTTCCCTTCATCGCTATAAAAGCCTTCTTCAACCTCAAATTATTTGGAACCAAAAATCTTGTCTCAATCTTGAATGAGTTTTTGCTGCGACAATTTGATTCTGCTGTTCTTTCCATTTGCTGTGCTGTTTTTCTGCGCTTCAGGCTTTGTCCTGTGAGGTGTTGGTGGTTGATTGCTAGTTTTGTTTCCGGTGGGTCTTGTTTCCTTTGGTCTTTGTTTTCTTTCCCTGCTTTTATTCTACTCTTTGGACAATGGCGGCACCCAAGGCAGTGAAAGGCGAACAGAAGGGAGGGAAATTCATGGCTGAGAAGAAGCCTGTGAAGACGATGACTACTGAGAAAAGGCCTGTGACCAAGGACGGTGGTAGTAAGAAGAAGAAGGCGAAGAAGAGCAGTGAGAGCTACAAGATCTACATTTACAAGGTGTTGAAACAGGTGGGTCTGCTTGCAGCTCGTTTTTGAACTGCTTGTTCTTCTGATGCTGAAGTTGGACTTTTCAGCAATTTGCGCTGAAGATGTGTCTTGATGAGAGGTAGATGTAGCCTGATTAGTAACCCCGGGGGGTTTTTGTAATTGTGGGTTTTTGGCGATTGTTCAGGTGCATCCAGATACTGGAGTTTCGTCCAAGGCTATGGGGATCATGAACTCCTTCATTAACGATATCTTCGAGAAGCTGGCGCAGGAAGCTGCGCGTCTGGCCCGCTACAACAAGAAACCAACAATCACGTCGCGTGAGGTTCAGACGGCTGTGCGTTTGACATTGCCCGGTGAGCTTGCCAAGCATGCGGTCTCAGAGGGAACCAAAGCCGTCACCAAATTCACTAGTGCTTGAGTTCCTGGAAATCTGCTTTCTCATGGTGTTTTTTTAACACCACCTTCTCCCTGAAATTTGGCATCTCCAATTTTTTATGTTCGATTTTCAGTGATTATAAGGTTTACAGTTAATAGCTGATTTTAACAAGATTTGATTAAGTATTATTACCATGTTCTCTCAATCTTCCTATGGATGATCTTGGCTCTGGCTACATTGAAAAATTCCTTGAACCACAATGTAATTTGCATAAGGGATGCTGTGATATGATGGCACCCTACATTGCACAATAGCTCAGATGATTTTTTCATGTTTGTGCACATAAAGCTTGGAAGGACCTTTTCAACTTTGATTACAAACTTAATGCTCTCTGTAACCCTAAACCATAGTTTCTTGAGTTGAAGAGGACATGTAAGCCTTGTCGGCTTAACCCAAGCAACTTTGCCACTTGGTGACCCCAACAATTGAAGGGGACTCATGTGAAGGATTTTTGTGGGAAAAAAAAAGTGCCAAAGCTGTTGGGTTTCAGTATTTTTACTCTAAAAACTATAATTGGCAGCTTGCTAAACTATAGGAGGATTCTTCTCTGACCTGTAGCCAATTTTGGCTAATTCCTCTCGTGGATGATCACCAATGTGGCTACATCACAATGTTTGTAACATTTTACAAGCCTTTGAATCTCAATTTTGTGAGATGTAACCAAAGTGATTAGTTAGAAGCACCCAGAATAAGATTTAGCCAAATTTGGCTATGCATCAGATATGAAGGGTCTTTTTTTGTTTAAAAAAATACGGGATCTTTCTAAATTCTTTGCTACCTACCCGAATTTGCCATAAAAATTTGGGTCATTTACTCAATGAAAAATCAATAGGTCCTAATCATATTTTTCAGCTAAAAATTTGGCGAAAATTCACTAATTGTAAAATCGGTGAAGATGTAGCCAAATTTGGTATGAAAACGAGGTATGGAACCCGAAAATAATCAATGGTCACCCATATTTTTTACTACCTCCTGGGAACCGATTAGCAATTTGGCGATTGAAACCCCCCAAGATCACCTTGTATTCCCATTTTAAAATTCGCTTTTTAGCGAATTTCGCCAGTAAAGGAAAAGGCTACCCGATGGAAGCCTGTTCACCCAGTACTTGAGCAGGTGGTCGAGCGATCCATAGCAACGGAATTCCTCACGTCCGACCCGGGGATCGAATAGGTCACCCTCCTGCGACCAGTAGCCGTCAGATCTGAAATCGATCCATGGCGCCATACACGAAGCCTCCCATTGGCTTCATCGCTTACTCATGCACTTAATCCGCGCGCCGCCCTCGATCTAGAACTTCAGCCGACGACAGCCGTCCGATGGCGATCCGCGTGACAAGGTTCCAGAACGTCCATTAGCAGTACCATTCGTTCTTCTTCTCTCTCTCCTCGGTATTCCCAAGGCTCCATTTCCCTCCGTTGCCGCAAGTATGAAAACTCGCAAGCGGGAGTTTACTCGTTGTCACAGTGCAAAAGAGTCCGTTTTTTCGTTGCGATCTGAAGAGATTTGTGTCTAAGAACGCAAATTGTTTCTTGGATTTCCTTGCTGAGAAGTAGTCGCTAGTTGGTTTTGTTTTCTTCTTTCTTTTTTTCGGCGGTGAATTTGTGTCTTCGAGATGGCACCGAAAGAAGGTGAGCAGAAGGCAGGGAAATCCAGGGCGGAGAAGAAGCCCGTGAAGACCAAGGCTGAGAAGAAGCCGGTGAAGGAAGGAAAAAGCAAGAAAAAGGCCAAAAGCACCGAGACTTACAAGATCTATATCTACAAGGTGTTGAAGCAGGTAGCTTTTCTTGTATCACTCGAGCTTTTCTCCGGTTTCGTATTTTGCGTTTCTGTGTTCCTCTATGCAACCTGGAGACCAAAAATGTGCGGATCTGGGCGTTTTATGGAAGTTTTTGCAAGGAAGTTTTCTTTTCGCGGAGGTTTACGTTTCTTCCTTTAACCTCCACGAAAGATGGTATTGAAAGAAGTTAAGTAATTTGGGGTGGTCGGTGAGCAAGAATTCGGCGTTTCTGTCGCTCATCTCGTTTGTCTCTGATTCTTCTTTTAGGTTCATCCCGACACTGGAATCTCTTCGAAGGCGATGGGAATTATGAACTCCTTCATCAATGATATTTTTGAGAAACTGGCGCAAGAAGCGGCTCGTCTTGCGCGTTATAATAAGAAGCCCACGATCACATCGCGTGAGATTCAAACAGCTGTTCGTTTGATATTGCCTGGCGAACTTGCGAAGCATGCTGTGTCTGAGGGAACAAAGGCTGTTACCAAGTTTACCAGTGCTTGATTACTTCCATTTTTCCATGGTGTTTATGAACACCACCGTTTTCTTGGAAAGTAAGCAACTCTAGTTTGGATGTCTCATTTTGATTTGCCTTGAATTTTCTTTATGAACACAGATAGGGTTAGGGCTTCTGACATGGCATTTTATCAACCCAATCTTTTCTGGTGATGGCTTTGGAAGATGTGGGCTTGGACACCAATGCAGTGCAGGTGTCAGATTCATGTTTGTTTCAGTTTTGCAATCTGCTAAGCAATAGCATTGGAATATCTGAGCAATGGGAATGCATAGAATAGGGTTTTATCTTGAAGTTCTTACATGTAAACAACTTGGCACAAAATTCATGACTTGGGATCCTGATTGCCTCAATTTTGTGTCTAGATTGTGGTAGGTGTCTTGATGGGTGCTGTATTGTGGAATGGGTGTTTGCTGTAAACCTGAATAGAGGGGATATGGCAAGGTTGATTTGCCAACCTGGCCAAATGGATTCACTGATCCAATGCTGATATCAATCTGTGCCTGATCAATAGAGCTTGTCAGTGTTTCAGTATAGTATTGCTTGTGTCTGAATTGCACATTTCAATCTCTGCCTGACCATAGAGACATGTGAGTATTTGCAAATTGTAGTTCTTGTGTGACTCAATCTTCAGGCAGGTGTCTTGGAACAGAACTCTTTTTGAAGTACTTTACAAGTTTCTTATGCACAAAAGCATGTATGCATGAACTTTCATGAGTTCTAGTTCTCCAGGCTTTCAAATAAATTTTATGTGGCAGACTGTAGGTTTCTGAAGACCTTGAGTGAGATTTTTCTCTATTCAAGGCTGTTATATACACAGGCCAATGTTACCAAATTTACCAGTGTGTGATTACTTGTACTTTCTCATGACGTTTATTAAGGACACAAGAAATATATTCTGTTCTGCTGCATTTGTAGCCTGATGACTTTGTTTTCAAATTTCTGTAGAACTTGATTGAATCAAAGTAGTGTGCGTATGTCATGAAATGAAACTGGATTAAACTGCAATGAAAATCTATAAAGGTTTTCATGACCCACTGTTGAATGCAGTTGAATGTATTTTATCCAAGAGAAGACAATTTGCAGGACTGGTCAGTGAAAAGATGCAACTCCCCATAACAATATCCAGTGGTGGAACTTGCAAAATGCATCTTACTGTGAAACCATTTCACAATACAGATTAATGAACTTTTGCAATGCATCTCATGAACTTACACAAAACACACAGGACAAGATGGTATAAAGTAGTATAAAGTGAATACTCGTATTATGTTGTTAAGAGTGTCATGTCATTAGGTCTTGGTATAATCCAGTGTTGAAGAATCTCCAGTTCCACTTCTGAAAAATAAATTGGAATTGTCTTGGTTCCAGTTCCACACAAAAATAGAACATGGAATTTGGTGTTTGATCCAGGTCCAGTTTTCCCAAATTGTCTATTTCCAGTTCCAGTTGTGCAGATACCTGATTGGTGGGTAAGGACTGCCGGTTCTGAATCATACTTCCAGGTGTAATCAAACACCTAATTATACTTACATGCAGCTTACATGAATGTTGCTCACCAGTAGTAATGCTTTAAATTACCAAATAATTTCCAACTCTCAGGGTGTGGGCCCTGGGGGCAGGAAATTCCCCACATTTTCAAGCTTTAGCAGAAGGGCTCTGCCTGTGTGATATACCCATCCAGCAAATGTAGATTGATCGGCCGCCCACAGTATCAAGCCAACTGATGTATATTGTTGAAATGGTCATACAACATGTATGTTTTGTAGTGAATTGTTCAAGACATATGAGGAGTAATAGAAAGCGAGAAGTCTAGACTTTGTTCCATGATCTGACTGTTTTCTGTATGTGGCATGCTTAATCTATATGAATAGCAGCTTGTGCAACAAATGGAATACATCACCTAATCCCAATATGAGTTTCTGGCATCAAAAGCCATTTCTGTTGTTAGTCCCATCTTCACCAAGAGATTACCTCAATACCAATGTCTTTTGACTGTACTCTAAATCCTCTCCCACTGTCTGAGGCACACTAGCATGCCTCTATTATTATGAATCCAAACAATTGCCAAAGGAACCCAATGAGGATTCTATTGAACCTCCCATCTGGTGATGATTCTTGAGCAAAATGCTCTTGCAAGATGTGCCCTAACCCAAAGTCTCTTGCTGGCTCTGCAAACTTGATATGGCAAACACTCATAACTTTGCTATTTCTTGATGCAGGAGTGGTTAAGTCCTTTGACTCCTCCAAAGGCAGCTTGCCATTCTAACTTTCATGAAAGTGGTTTGTGTGATGTTCAGCATACAGTTTGCCAAGAAAGGGTTGTTTTGATTGAAAGCTTTGGTTCCTTGCATCACTCCAATGGAAATCTTCATTGGAAGAATGGGTGTGTTGTAAATCTGGTGAGATTGCGTGCAAGTGTTTTGACCAGGAAGATTTTGGTGACATCAGATCAAGCTCTTCCTGGAGTTGCATGGCAAGTCTCTTCACTATGGTTGTCCCAGTTTGAGTCAACCCCATCTTGCTGTCTCTTTGTTGTAGATCTGTGCAATAGGGTAAATGCATGGAATGATGTAAACATTTTGACTCAAAACTAGAATTACATATAACATCAAAAGCAGTAACAAGTAAAATTTCACTCATTTCGTTTTTTTTTGAAAATCACATATAATCAACTTGGGCGTTGAAAATAAAAAGAAGTTGGCTGGGACTATTGGGTAAGCTCTTCTGATGCGCTGTGCCCTCTGGGGTAGTGTCCCCTTGTCTAGGCCTGGTGGTTCTCCCTATATACTTCTTTTTGGCAATAAGATTTTTTATTGGTTTCAAAAGAATGAAATGAAAGAAGTTATACAAACCATGAACATACATTGCCCATTGGCTCATTCATGCACTCACTGGAAGGATACTCCAAGGTAACCATCTCCAAAAGGCACAATGGAAAAAAAGAGTTCAACAAGCTGGTTATATTCTTCTTCATTTCAGCCATGAACTCAGGTGTCCCTGCAAAACAGTTTACCTACATTGGATGAGAAAAGCTACACTAGATTTGCAACTTTTTGTCCCAAGCAATCCACGAGGTAAAACCATGTTAAAAAAAATCAAGGATGGGAACCCATCCATCAAAAGTACAAGGCAAATGATAACACAAGTAAACATAACCCAAAGAAAAAACGAAAGCAAACAATCAACAAAAATCAGGTAAAGACCCTATGCAAAAAGGACTCATAACAATGAAATGACAATAAACGATAACGAAGAAGACCTAAGACAAAAAAGTTGTCATCTGTCACACATCAGCTAGTGATGGAGATGCACTGACTATGTTGTGTGGAAGAGATGAAAAGCCCCGACCAAATGCAACAACTCACTGAAGAATCAATATGGCTTGCACACACTATTGGGCTATGGACACATGATGTCTACAATAAAAAACACGCATCGAGGGGATTAAAGAAGATTGTTGATGACACACGATAGTAGTTTGTGCACAAGTAGTAAAAAATGAATCAAAATGAGAATGAAAACACTCATACATCTCAATAGCAATGGGAATGAAGTCATTGCTTCTTGTTATTTTGAAAGATGATAATATTCTTTTAAGCAACCATCATTGCTCCATGTGCTATCATGATTGATGCTCATTGCACCATATTTATGTGAATCAAATTAGTAATGACATGTCCATCAAAGTCTAAAAACCATCTTTAGTGATAAGGATATTCATTTGTCGTTGGGTGTGGTGAAGGAAAAGGTGGGAGACCTCCTTCTGAACATGTGTTCCACTCTCCAAAGCAATAGCTATGACAATATCCCGAAATGTATCGTGGGTTGTTATATGTTCACTCCCACAAAGGCATCGAAGTAAGTGGGTACCTAAATCATCAATGGTATGACCACACTGACATCATGAAAAATGTGCAACCGTAGGATGTGGCAAGCCAAGACATGTATGTATATAATGTTGTAAAAAAATGGGTTAAGGTTAAATGAAATGTAGGTGTGGTAGGATGAGCTAATAATCAAACATTTGCCCCTAGACCTGCACATGAACAAAAACATGCTCACATGATATCTAAAGGAATGTTTATTGGAAACGAGGCAAATTCCTATTCTTATTGGTGATTTACTAAAAAAACATGCAACTAAAAAAAAGATTAAACCACTAGGTTCTCAAAGGGTGGGACTTAAAAGCAAACAACCTAGGGTAACAAGGCTTAAGTATCTCATTATGCCATATGGAATGGGGAAGTGTTAGTTCTTACATGTGCTACTACATTTAAAAGGATAAGGTGATCATCTTGTTAGAAACGAATGACAAATGTAAAAGCAATTAGTACCCAACAATCTGAACTATAGAAGGGAGGCCAAACCAGTTTGAAGAAGCAGGAAGAGTGGCGTAATGACGAGCTACGTGACTAATAGAACCACCAAAAGATCTCGCACCAAGTAATTTCTCCAACATAACTATGGTACAAATATCAAACTTAGTTTAATGCTACAAAATATTTGGAGATGGAAACACTATACAAAATAAGTAGCTAGGGCATTGAACATAGCACAATGAGAACATCGCAAAAGCCATGTGGGTATTTATAAACATAAGGAGACTAAATATCGTCCCAAGATCTTCATGAAGTGCCTTAACCACAAATGACTCAATAATGATCTGGATCCCATTAGTGTGCCCAAAATACAAAAACCCAAATTGGGAGTAAAAAAACCAAAATGAAATGATATATAGTAGTCCAACCCTTGTGGAAACCAAACTACACATTTCGTTGGTTACACTTAAAGTCCTAATGTTGAAAACTCTTGCTACAATCATTAAAAAAATAAAAATCGCATTTGATGTAGGACCTACTATAAGCATATCATCCACCAACGAAGGGAAAACATAAGTAGGGTGGGTTGCTACTATAAGGTGAAGAACATGAAGGTGAGTTAGAGCAAACAACACTCCTCCTAATGGGTCCCCCTATTTTGTATTTGACTTCGATGAAATGACTATGAGATCCCCATGTTATGTCACTTAAGAAAAATGGGGGGTGCTTCATTTCAATTAAGCTAACCTTGAGACCAATAATCTATTAAAAATTTCTTTGACAACATTACTAACACCCATGTCTAAGCAATAAATTGGCCCAAGTCAAAATTTGACTTGTTCATAATTCTTTATTAAATGGACAAAGTGAAGACAAGATTGTAGGTTTTATGCAAACTTGAACATGTTAGCAATGGCATGCTATTTGTGATAGGGATTTATATTCCCAAATTAGGGTTGAAACTCACCAAAAGGTATTTTGGGACTTTGATTCATTTTTTACAACTTGTAGCTTCTCCACACCATCACCTTGTCAAGTCTTTTGACTCGCTATCTTGTCAAGTTTTTGACCCACTATGCTCATCATCATTTGTTGCAAAAATTCTTGAATCTCTTAAATACTCAAATGAACACTTTGGGGAAGAAGGGGAAGCCATTAAGTTTACCAAAGACACTATCCTTTGAGTTTGATGTCTATGTGTACAATCTTTTTTTGTGCATCTTCCTCCCATAAAAAAACATAATAATTTTCAATTCTTTCATCCCTTTTTGGCAAAGTGGGAACCTTGGTAATGTCAATAATGCCAAGATTCAATTCTTTCAAAGATTCTCTTGCTACCATGCCTTCAACCATCCTAAGGTTACCTTGCGCAAACACTAATCTTTTCATTTGCAAAAAACCCAATATGTTGCAAAGATTTGTAAGAATATTGACTACAAAAATTGGAAGTCATGATAAACATGTTCAACATAGGATTACATGATAAGGATTAGGTAAAAATTTAACATGTTCCTTTTTTTGTTTGGACAAGATTGAAGCAACTCTAATTGCACTCACATTGAGGAACTACAACCTTGTGATATTGCCCTTAATGCCAAAGCTTGAAGTTTTGGAGCATGTCTTCTGAAATTTTCCCACCAAGATATAGGGGCCAACATGGGGTTTTGCAAATTAGCAGCTTCTTGTGCAAAAGGCCTTTTTATTCGTAAAAACTTTAAAAATTCATCATCCAAAGCATTTTCATCCAAGGGATCATGACAATGAATGTTCAAATAAGATGTCCATCCATCTTGAAGTTTAGGAAAAATATTACCCAAAGGATGACACCACAATGGATGTAAAATGTGTGCCACAACATGTATTGGGTGATGAAACCACTCCCATCATGATGTCCACCTTTGACCAATTTGAAGAAATTGATTTGTTGACAACATGTTTGCTATCAAAAGCATATCTCCCATCTTCAACATGAACTCATAAAATGGAACCTTCCTTATTCACTAAACAAAAAAATGTAGAAAGGTTGTAGATCCTTCACAATTTTTTTAACATTGTTCCAAAAGGAATTGACCAACACTAGGTTTTTGAACTCTCTTGCTTTAAGAGTCCCAAAATCTTGCCATGTTCACCACAAATCACAAACAACCATTTTCTTTAAAGTAGGATAAAATTGCAAAAGTTTTTCCAAAACTAGAAACATATATGCATATCTAATTTTAGAAAGGTTCAAAAGTTCGAAATCCTTGAATGTTCTATATATAACCAAACTTTTGGTTTATTAATCATGAAGTTCACAATATGTTTGACTTTAGTGATTACATCTTTGACCCAAGGTAATTTTGTAATGTTTGCAATCAAAATGTCTAAATAAGGGGTGGCACAAGGTATCCAAACAAATGAAGGGTAATCTTTCATAACTAAATCACCCATGGTTTTATAATTAGAAGCATTGTTTGTGATCACTTGCACAACATTATAAAGTCCCATTATCTCAATGGCATTTTTGATATGCCCATAAATGTATTTTGCAATCATGGGTTGACCAACAAGTTCATAAGTGTCAATTGCATCAAAAAAATATTGCCCCTACAAGAAGACACTAGAATATTGATGATTAACCTTTTTTCATGTCATTCCATCCATTTGAAACAATTTTGCATCCATATTTATTCCATGATTGTTAAGAGGTTCTAGATCAATGATAATGTTTTGTATTTCATCATGAAGAAGATTGGTTCATAAAGCCTCTCAACCAGGCCCATGAAAATCATCGACCCTAATTTTTGCAACAAATTTGATCATGGCCTTCCAAGTTGGGGTATCTATGACATGGAAAGGGATATGGCATTTGTAAATGCATCTTTATATGTCCTTTGCAACTTGCAACTTGATAGTAGCATGCCATGTTATTCGTAGTTGTGTTTGAGAAGGATGTAGCCTTGATGATGGTTTAGAAGGCACATTATCTGCTTGTAGTCTTGAATTTTGTGTAGCATTTGTTAATGCAGTAGACATCCCATAATTTCCCATTGAAGCCATAGGAAGGAGTATAGGTGGAAAAAAAAAACATTATTTTAAGAACATTGGGACAAGACACAATGCCATGGCCTCATAAACCACCCAAATGTGCTTTAATCTTGGTGGTTATCCCTATGTGCTCCACTTCACAAAAATTGCATTTCCACCTCTTTGTGCTTGGCGCATTATGGTTGCCAATCACTATGACATAATCCCATGCACTATTTCGATGGTGACCCATCCCTCCAACATGCACAAAATATAACCATTTTAATGAAACCCTAAACACAAACCTTAGAACACACTTATTAAAACCTTAGATTCCAACCTTATACATTAACCCTAAAAAAACACCAATTAAAACCCAAAACATCAACCTTAAAATCCCCTAACGAAAACCTTAGTTTCATCCCTAAACAAACCCTAAATAAAATCAAAACACCCACCAAACTTAAACAAGAATTTATTTCAATAAGTTTTGAAATTGTGTAAAAGTTTTTATTTCAAATTTTTTTTACCTTGTTTGTTTAATTTAGGTACATATGGGTTTTTGTTCACCTACATACCTAATTACAATTGACAAAATTTGAACTCCAAGAATGTTACAATTAAAAAAAAAAAATTAAAAATATTCTAGTAATGAGTCAAAAGGTACAAAGAACATTGCCAATTTGTCATGGCCCATAATAATATAGTTGCAACATGGAAACAATATTATATATTGTACACATAATACAAAAATAAAATTACTTACTGTGTATAAGATAATTATGTAGTTACGATCAAACCTAGCAAGTGTGAAGCATGATCTAATGTGCAACAAAGTCCGGCAACTATGATTCATGAAATGAAAATTTGAACAATGAAGTCTAGCATTGTTGTTGTGTGCGGTGTTAGAGCAAGGTGGGTGGTGGTGCATGCACAATGATGAGGTAGGGTGCGTGGAGGTGCAGGCACACTATGGCATAGGTACACGACAATGGTGTGTGCATGTTACAACAATGTTGCGTGGCAATGCTACGAGTGTGTTATGGCATTGGTGCAGTGTTGTGTAGCAGTGCTGAACATGTGCTATGGCAATGGTCTATGGCAGTGTGTGCACGATGCAACATTGATGCGCTATGGTGTGTGTGACAAGTCCTTGCAATAGAGTCACCAAAAAGTTCATCTACTCACTTACTAGCTATGCAAATGCCACAACTAGAAGAGAATATGCCTCAAGAGTTAGGATTATCGAAGAGGAATAAACTATAAAATATGTGATTTGCAAGTCTAGAGTTTGATAAGGAAGTGCATCCAGAAGTGAAATTCTCAACAAGAGATGGTGTGTAGTGATCTGGTGCTTTGTGGTGGCTTGGTGGTACACAATGTGTGTTGGGTGGGGTCTATTTTTGTGGTTTTGAATCATAGCAGGAATCTTGGACTTCATTTGATTTTTTTCGTAAATAAATTGGAAAATTTGATTTGGCCATATGCTGGTTCTAAAATGAAAAAACAATGGTTTATTACAACTTTGGCCACCACTGGAAACTATTAATTTCAACACTTCTTCCGACCACATTTTTAGCCACTTCCAAAATTGCTCTATTATTATTACTTACGTCGTGGATCCGAAGTCTATTCCTACCATAGCACCACCACATGAGTAATTTAGATGCGGATGAGAATCGTTCATGAACTTTTTTCTAGTTTATTCTTATGGGATTTTGATCTAGTGCAGTTTTCTTGTTTGCATGCATAATATGGATTTAGGGGAGGATGTGAATGTGATGAGAAATCAAGGAAAGTTATGGATTTCATGAGGACATACCCAGGGTGTGGGGTTGGATCGTTGAGAGAACAGAATTCTTGTTGAGATTTGGATTTGGGTGAATGTTCATTTTTTAGGCAATATGGGGTTCTCGTATGGCAGGAGGAGCTTACTATTATTGGGCTTTTGATTTGGTTGAGTGTGTAAGGATTTGACGTATGTTTCTGGACAAAAGTTTTTCTTGTTGAGATTTTGATTTGGGTGAGTGTGTAAGTATATGGAGTTTATGTTTTTGGAAAAAACTTTGTCTCGTTGGGATCTTTGTTGAGTGAGTTTGAAACCATTTGGGGTTTCAATTTTTGGCAAGAATTTCTTCTTGTTGGGATTTGGTTTTGGATGAGTGAAATCTAGATAAGTGAACATTGAGGGTTCTGATTCACTTTTCCTTCCCATGTAAATCCTATTTGCGTAACTGATTCAAGTTTATTAGGAGAACTTTGAGTAGTCTAGTTGATTCAAACTTTTCTTCAAATCAATTTATTTTCTTGGTTTATGTTGGATGTTTTAGCATTTTTTGAAAATAAAAAGTTTAGTTTTGTTGTAAGTTTGTTTTCTATTGAAGAAATAGTGATTTTTCTGAAAATTTTGAGGGAAAAAAAAATTGTAGTGAAGAGACAGAAAATTTGTTGATGTATTTTTATTTATTTATTTAAATTCCTGAAAAGAGAAGTGAAAAAAAAAAAAGAAAAAGAAAAAAGAAAAAAAATGGAAAGAAGAGGAGGAGCAACAGGGTGGTGGGCACCTTCGGACCTTTGCAAGTTACTGTTCCTGCGACTTCAGCAAAGTCGGTTTCTTTGGTCCAGTGAGGGACCTAATTTTACACTTCAAAATTTAGTGGCAGTGCTTTACGAAAACCAGACCTGCTTTAAGTAAGCTAAACTGCAATTGGTGGTTAACCCCGGTTAAACCTCGGTTAATTCTAGTTATATTTTTTCCTTTCAGAAATCCCAGGTCTGTTTCCTATAATAATCTGATTTTTATTTTGGCTCAAAAATTGATTCTGAAAATCAGACCCAGTTGCAGTTTTATTTTCACTAATTGAAACCAAAACTGACGACTCAATCTGAGTAAGAGATGCTTGTTTTAGACCTCTAAGTATTATTTGATCTCACAATTTGTATGTAGCCAACATTAAAGGGGTTGTTAATGAGGTAGTTTCCAGTGTTGGACTGGTATTGGATTTTTAACATATCCATCTGGTATGGATATTCGACTTTTTTTGAAATTTTGTATACCATGACAATATGGGTATTGAGGTAAAAATATGAAAACTCATATGACGTGATATCAATATGTCCAAAGTTTACAATTCTCACACAATGGTATGAGTATCATGGTATTCAAATGTGTGATACCAGAGGGTTACATAATATCAATATGAATATGTTAATTTAATGTGTGATGTCACCCAAAAAAAGATGCAACTTTTTGCATAAGTTGAAAGGAAAAAATCTTTGATGAACCTTTAAAAAAAACCAACATAACACTGGTCACAATAAAATTGATTTGTAGATGTCCCAAAATCATTACAAATGTTTCATTGATCCAAGGCTAAGGCTGCCAAGTTGAAAAAAATTAATATTATTAATATTATAAAAAGCATAAAATTCATCTTCACATGTAGATCCCAAGTTAGGAAAAAAAATCATCACTTGATAAGTCATATACAATAACTAACAAAAAATATTATAACAACTTTGATTTGAAGAGGCTTTATATTCATCACTAATGCATCATTGATTAAAAACAAAGGCTGCCAACATTGAAGAGACACCTTCAATTATAATGTAACAACTTCATGCCATTATAAAGAACAATATAATTTATAATTTACAACTCACACCTTACACTCTAAAAAAGTTGACTCTCATACAATGACATTGATGTTCATAAATAGTTGTGTATGAATATATATCAAGGTACCTAAAATGTTGTTACCAATTGGATTTGATATGAGTCGGAATATCCAATTTTCACATATCATGGCACTATGATCTCAACTATAGTACAATGAGCAAATCATACCCAACTAGTTAAGTATTTTCATATTCATATTGATACCCAGGTTGATGTCCAGGTACAAACTATATACCAGTCCAACACTAGTAGCTTCCTAACTACGAGAGAGACTAGCTTTTTATTTTATTTTTTGTTGGTTCTTGTGACTTTTCTTTGGCCTTCCCTTTTGTCTTCCGGGTGATGGTTCAAACCATCAAGTTTTTATTGGGTTTTTTTTGCTCCTAAACATAAATAGACCACAAGGCACAAGATCTCTCCCACTCTGACCTAGACAAAAAACAATCTGAAGGACATCCCAGGGTGAAAATTGGATACCCCAAGGAGCAAGGCATTCCCAAAAGGTAGGCCCTTGCTTTTCAGGAAGACTATGCTCCTTGGGTGTTGTCATTTGTAAAGCTTGACCATTAGATTGAGCTTTACAAAAGCTTTACAAACAGCCAAGATGTGCTGGCCTTGTACACCTCCCATTTGCTCATTTGTATACTGGGCAATAAACACACACATTCAAAATTCACATGCATTCAAAATTCTTCAGTCTGATAACCAACCTTTTTTTTTCTTTTTTCTTTCAATTTTATGATATCAAACGATTAAGTTTGTTCCCAATTTTAAAGCAAAAATTAGTCAAATTACACTAGAAAAAACACATATTTTCAGAATCTTCCCCAATTTTGTGGTCAAAGTTGTTGAAAATGAAAAAATTCATTGGTGAAAACACACTCTCCAAATACGCTAGAGGGTTGACAGGAGGGCTTTACATTTTACAGTGTGCAATAATACCATACCCTTGTTATATTCTTTTTTTCTTTCAATTTTCAAAAAAGAGAAAAAGAAAAAAAAAAGTGAAAAAAAAAAGACACTAGAAGATCATAGTGTCAATTGCTCCATGGCCTTTCTTCTTTTGTTTTTTTTCGTTTTTCTGTCGTTCCTTTTCAGGCCCTATGAAGAGCACATGCTAGGTACTTTTGTGTTGTCAAATGTGGTGCAAACTGGCAAACGCAAACGAGATCCCCCGCCCCTTCTCTCTTACCAAACACGTAGACAAGTGCAAAAGGTGTAAGACTCAGAAACACACACACACACACACACACACACAGAGTATCTCTCTCTCTCTCTCGTCTCGTCGCTTTCACACTTGATTTTTTTTCTCGACGGCATCGGAGAGACTTTCAAGAGGAAGAACAAGGATGTTGTACTGCACTGCACGATGTTGAAGACTTTAGACAATCGCCTTGTTGCAATGCAATGCTTTCCATTTCACGCTTTTGCTATGTGGAGAAAAAGCTTCTCGGGTGCCGGGGGGGGGGGCGGGGTTCAGTCATTTTCTTCTTTGGTAACGAGCGACCAAATTAGGAGGTGAGAGGTAGTTTTGTGTGTCAAAACCACTCCTCTTTGACATCATCATAAACCGGAAGTGACTTGAAGAGATAGGTGGTGGAGATTCAGTTTGGAGCTGTAGAGTGTGGATTTGGAAAAGAAATTTAATTCGAGGGAAGAGGACGAGGAGGAGGAGGAGGAGGAGGAGAACTTCGACGAGGTAGGAGGAGAGACATGAAGGAAGTTAAGGAAAATGAGGCCATCCGAAGAGAACCTTCTAAGGTGTGTGTGTGTATTAACTTCTTTCCATCTCTCTCTTTGGCGTACCGCTTACTTTTGCGTTGATCGTGTTATCAACACGGTCATAGAATCTCTCTCATTGATGTCATGTTAAGCTCTATGCATCATTGAAGCTCCTTCAACTTTCTTTCATCACCTATGCACACCCCTAAGTTGTTGCGATCTCTGGCAATTACTTTTTTTTAGTCATGGAAAATTCTTTTTTTATATCCAACTTGCAATAGATTTCATTGCAAAAATTCTAGCTCTGGCTAGAAGGAAACTAGTTCAAAGATGAAATCCTTCATGTTGATGATCCGATACAAGAAGAGTTGTATAACGTTGACCTTCAAGCACCATCAGTCTTTTTACCGCTTCCATTACATTTCTGTCTATTATCAACACCATAGAATCTCCCTCATCGATGTTGTTTGAAGCTCTATGCATCATTGAAGCTCCTTTGACTTTCTATTATTTATGCATACCCCTAAGTTGTCGGGATCTCTGGCAATACTGTTTGTTAATTGTGGACAATTCCTATTCTATATCCAACTTGGAACAGACTTCGTTGCAAAAATTGTAGCTCCAGCCAGAAGGAAACTGGTTCAGATATTGAAATCCTCCATGTTGATGATCTGATACAAGAAGAGTTGTAGCAAGTGGACTTTCAAGCACCAGAAGTCTTTTTACTGCTTGCTTTACATTCTTCTCTATTATCAACACCATAGAATCTCGCATCAATATTATGTTAAGCTCCATGCACTGTTGAAGCTCCATTGACATTCTTTCATTACCTGTACACATCCCTAAGTTGTCGCAGTCTCTGGTAATTACTTTTTGTTAATTGTGGACAATTCTTTTCTTACAACTTGCAACAGATTTTGTTGGAAGAATTGTAGCTCCAGCTGGAAGGAAACTAGTTCAGAGATGAAATCCTCCATGTTGATGATCTGATGAACAAGAAGAGTTGTAGAAAGTGGACCTTCAAGCACCAGAAGTGGGTTTGGTTCAACATTGTGGGACAATGATAGGAAATATTTTTGATTACTTGGGAAATATTTGAAGCAACAAGAATCTGGTGTTGTAGTTCTCTCTATTCTAAGCTCTAAATTGCACTGACTTGAGGTTCCAAGGTATATGTATGCATGCTACAATGAGTATTTTGCTTATCTATGACCTTGTACACTGTTGAGCTATATGCAACAATATGTTTGAGTAATGAGATGAATGATGTTGGAGTGTCAATAAGTGCAGGGACGGGTGACAGCATACATTGTATGCTGGTTGTTGGGAAATGGTTGCCTTTTTGGGTGGAACAGTCTTCTCACCATTGAAGACTACTTCTCTGTGGTTTTTGCTGTAAGTTGTTCTCCTATCTGACAGACAGGACCTTTTCAGTGCAGTGAATGTGGCTTTCAGAGGAAAGTAGCTTTATCTTGTCTAGAATAACAGATGGTGACATTCTCCCTTGTTGTGCAGGCTTATCACCCTACTAGAGTATTTACACTGGTATATCAACCATTTGCACTCATCACCATTTTCATCCTCACCCATTTTGAAGCTCGTGTCAACACTCGCTTGCGAATTCTTGCTGGATACTCTCTCTTCTTCCTCCTTGTGCTTCTGATTCCTATTGTGAGCACCACCCTGCCCTACATGTGATTCTTTTGCAGCTTATTTTGGTGTGAGATATTAGACTGCAAATTAGAGCTGTGATTGGATGGCACATCAGTTCACCAGGATGAATCTGGTCAAAATTGCACATCTGGTTAAAATTGCAACAGAAGAGTGCACATGCTTCATTAGAAGCATGCAAAGTATGTGGGGTTGTCAAATAAGAGAATGCAAGTTCCAGTTCTCAAGCACATAACCACTAGCACTGATTACACAAAAAGGTAGACATTGCAATCCAAGCTTCAAGAATGTCACATTGGAGACATTATGAAGTCAAAGTTAACTTCATCCAGTCATGGTGACACAGTACAGTTAGGGTGCTCTCACCAAAGGGGATCACCTGGGTTTATGGGCAGCTGGATTTAGCAACATCTGGACGGGGCGGGATTGGACCTTATGTAGGGACATGTATACTTGTTGCTGGTTTCGGTATAGCTGATGCTCATGTCCAAGGCGGCATGTTTGGGGAGGTTTCTTTTATGCATGCAAGCTATGTTCAGGTGTGACTCTCTTCTCATTTTTTGGCTCATGTTCAAAGCTGGAAAATGTCCCTTTTTGCACTCAAATGGTTATCTATCATTGTCTGTAAGGATTTGGTTTGCCATTTGCTGCGGTGCTTCAATTTGCTAGAGTCTGGTTTTAAGTCATCCATAAGGATTGTTTCAATTCAGGCATTTTCAGCAGGCTTAGCTGCTTCAGGAGCTATTACATCGGCTATCCGGTTTATTTGCAAGGCGAGCTTCCCAAATACCAAATCTGGGCTTCGCAAGAGTGCACGCAAGTTTCTTTACCCAATCCTTCACAGCTAGTGCCTGTCTTTGGGTCCTTTTTTTTTGCAATTACAATCTGAATACCCAACCAGAATATTCTTGTTAAGCTGTGATCCACCTTATCTTCTGTGGCAGTGGCAAACATGAAACAGCAATAAGGGAGACTGATTTGGTACAAGTGCTTGTGAGTTTACATAGAGTCTTTGATTGGTAATTGCTTTCACAGTGTGCTTAGAATATTGCTGTATTTTTGACAACTGGTTGTGGTGGGGCTGAACAGTTACATTTTTCTTTATATCAGCATTTTTTGAGTTGCTGTGCATTTTACTGTATGCATATGTCTTCCCACGGCTACAGACAGTGAAGTATTACAGGTCAAGGGCAGCTGCAGAGGGATCCATGACAGTGGCTGCTGACTTAGCTGCAGGGGGTGCCTCTTCCTCTGAGTATGAAAAAGTGAGTTAGACTGCAAACATAAAAAAAAATCTACTTTACTTCAGAATTATTCTTTATGGACATTGGTAAAACCTTAACACTTTTGATGCTAGCTGGAGCTGGTGTGACTGAGATCCTCGTGCATAGCTACTGTCTCCTTTCCCAAGAAGATTGTGAGTCTAGGATGCTAACTTCAGAGTTTATATGGAATCCAGTGTGTCTGCCTTAGCTGGGATACACCATTGTACATTTGTAGATTCTCCTCAGTCCTGAATTAATGCCACCAACTCAGTTTTTCATCCCTGAGAGTCTCCAATGTATAGCTACATGCCGTTCATCTGCTTATCTCTGCTCAAAATTCACATCGTATACACTGGAAGGATTGTCACATCTAGTTTGATATGGACCATTTCCCACCAATGGTTGCAGAAATGTTGACTTGATCATTACAATGAATCTCCTTTGTATTTATGAGGGCTTCATTTGCATTTGTGATTTACTTGCAAATTGTTAGTTGTTTTAAAATGTTTTCCGCGCAGGCCAAACATTAAGCTTTTGGTTGGCACTGTGTCCTGAGAATAATCATACCTGAAGTTGGAAGGTAGTCATAACTGAAGGCATTGCTGGCTCTTCTTGGCAGGATGTGGAAAAACCTGTTCAACTTCAACAGCGCTTGACAAACCGACAACTTATTGCAAAAAATGCTGACTATGCATTTGCAATATTTGTTGTGTACACATTATCACTTTCCATTTTTCCAGGTTTCCTTTCTGAAGATACTGGACAACATCATCTAGGATCATGGTGATTAACTAAACTTTTCTTTTACTAGTCTTCAAAATTGCAATTTGGAAAAGGTAACATAGTGACTATACAGATTTGAGGCACAAATTGGAAAAGTTTATATGGCAACCATCTGATTGTAGGCACATGAGGAAAGCATGTACCTAGAGCACATTCTTGCCCTAAGGTTCTTGATACCTTGGTGTTTGTAACACAGGTATGCCATTACATTGATAGCCTTGTTCAATGTTGGGGATTTGCTTGGTCGGTGTATTATATTAATCAAGAGACTACGGTTCAGCTCGCGACCAGGGTTGGTGATTGCAGCTCTATCTCGACTTGTGTTTATCCCAGCCTTCTACTTCACAGCGAAGTATGGGTCACAGGGCTGGATGATCATGCTATGTCTTTTATTGGGCCTCTCAAATGGCTACCTTACAGTATCCATTTTTGTGGGTGCTCCAAAGGGCTACTTGGTATGGACTTTTGTCCTCATCATACTTTCTGTGCATAATGAAAGCAGATGGATTTGCTGTTTGCTCAAAAAAATGGATGTATGTTCTTTCAAGCAACTTTGAATTCTTCACCTTTGCATCAAATCTGTTGGGTGAAGTTGAAGCAGAAGACATATATATTAAAAAAATGGTAGACATCCATTCCTTTTGTGCTCAAAATCTATAGCATAGTTCTCACAGCTGATGAGGCAGTGCAAGGTCATGAAAATTACACTGACAGCTTGGTATGGTGTGCATTGTTTTACAGGGACCTGAACAAAATGCCCTGGGCAATATACTGACATTATTTTTGTTGCTGGGTTTGTTTGCTGGAGTTACACTTGACTGGCTTTGGCTAATTGGTAAAGGCTGGTAGCTTTGAATCTGGTAATAAACTACCCATTCCTTGCATTTTGATCCCAGTCATGTTCCTAGTATAAAGCTGCTCTGAAATGGTCTGATAATATATCCATTCCTTGTAATTTGATCAAAGTTATGTTGTTCCTAGTTTATAGAAGCTCTGAAGTGGGGGTACAACTACATACCCATGATGTTCATAGAGCACATGTCAGGCTCCTGTGATTTTAGTTACATTTAACTACAATACTGTTTAAGTAAAGAGCTGCATATTCAGAATGTGACAATGTCAGCAGAAAGTGCATTGCTTTTTGCTCTGTTATGTACTGTGAAGCGTAAAAAAACAAGTTGTTGCTTCAGAGATCAAAGGAATCTCCTTCAGAGTTTCCCTTTGAACTTCCTGCGAGTCACCCTTAAAGTATAGGGGAAACCAGTGGAAATCAATGACATTGCTGCTAACCACTTTACTCAAGTTAAATCAATACATTTCTATAGTATCTCTCCAGAAAATTTAGCTCCACAATAGGGAGGGTCTATGTCATTTCAAGGAGGGTTATTGCACTCTGTAAAGTTCCTGCAATTTATTTGGTGGGTCCATAAAGTCATAAAGGTTTACCTCAGCCATTGATTTTACATCCATCTTGTTTGATCTTGTCCATAGGCCTCTTTCTTTACAATGGATGAGGGCATTACTCAGAATTGGGCCTGTGCGAGGCTTTTGCCTCATGCATGCCCTTAGTCTGGCAGTGCCTCATCCTAAGCCTTACCCTAGACTAAACCATGTTTAGACTTCATAACCATCCTTGAGATGCTTACTGCCACATTGTTTAAGAGCATGATGGAGTTGATCATGACAAATGTCCGATCATCCAACATCCTAGGTAATAATATAAACATCCAGAGTTTACACCATGATGTCCAATTCTTGGTTTTAAAGGGAAACCTTTTAGTTCTGGTCCTTGTGAATTTCAAATTCTGAAAGGAACCTTTGGTTCCAGTTTTGGTTAATTTAGTTATTTTGATGGAACTTTTGGTATGTTCTGAAGTGGATTCTTCAAATTATGCAACTTTTGGTTTTCTTTATTCTTAAAAAACTTTTTTTAAAACCTGGATTGTTATGGTATAGAATTAGATCCAATTACACCTATGTGTGCTTAGTAAAAGATAATTCAATGTGGTTTCAAGTTAGATCTCTTTGTTGGCAGTAACCTTGTTGACAAATGTGAAATGTAGGAGCATGGAAGATGTTTTGGCATCAACAAAAAAAGATGCACTCATTCAATGTGGTCTCTTGGAATGTAATGTTGAATGTATATGCTGTGCGTGGATATGGTAAAAAACGATTGGTCAATTTAGGATGAATGTGCCAAGAAACTGTAGAAATACTTGTGGCCATGTTTGTTTGTATTCAAACATTGTGGAACCATGCAAGCCTAGAAGATAAATGCCTATGAGACTTTGATTCCATGGCTTCAATTTACATCTATCTCCATTACGATTGACCATTGTTGTTGCATACTTGCTCCTTGTGGTCATGATAGGGTCATGCTTGGCAACCAAGACAGGCACACTTCTTTCTAAAAATGAGGACATATGAAACCAGCATTTCGGTGTCAAGGGCCATGTTGAGATAGATGACCAGGACCATCTTGAAATTATCAAATTCCATGCAAAATTATAAAGATTGTCAGCACAAATGAAAAATGTTGCCTTTTGTGATTAGATAGAAATTTTTTGGCTGATGTAGAATGAAGAGGAGAACACTATCATAGTGAAAAATCAACCACTGCATTTGGTCTGGTTGGTAAATCCTTTGTGGTACTTCACAATGAATTATCAAGAATCTGCAAAGTACACAGTGACTATTGAGTAGACTATGGCAATTGATTCCATCACTTTGAGGATGGGGGTTTTTCTTGTTAGATTATTGGTGATGGCAACAATTCATCTTGTCAGAGGGATAATAATAATTTGTTTGTACGATGTTGAGCTCTTCAAATGGGACTTAAAGGGACTTGTAAGAGCCAAAGAATTGCAGTGCACCTAATGAAAAAACATTCACCTATCTTTGTCATTCCGACCAGAATGAAGACCACATGATGTGCTAACCCTCTTTCCATGGGATAAAGCCCCAGGAAGGGGACTTTCCCAAAATAAGGGCCCTATGATGAGGCAGTAGTCCGAGTACATCTCTGCATTTTGAGAATGTCCCCTGCATTTGTGGGCTTTGCTCATCGTACAGAACTAGGAAAAGGTTATCATGCATAGTGACAAATGTAGATAGCAAGGCATAGGAGGGGGAGGGATAAGTAGGCATAATTGATGTTCAGGGAGATTTATACGGCATGGCAGCACTGCAGTGGCTGGCAAGGGACACACTGCAAGCAGTAACCCCAGCCCTCGTTTGGTATTGAACGAATTTTGTTTTGTAAAATTTTCATTCCCAGTTACATGTTTGATGCCCTATTATGCTAAAACTGGGCATTCTCGGCCATTGATTCTGTGACTTTAGCGATAACTCTAATATCTGAGATCCCTCTCGCCCTTAAGGAGTTTGCATAGTATGACTCTCCTTTCGTGGGAGGGATATTCATAGATGTAAGGTGCCCTGATTGTATTGGGGCATTTAGGACATCACTCCATGATGATCCATACAATCTCAGCTTTCTAGCCTTTCGAGTGATCCCCAATGCTATTGGGGAGATGGGGAAATTAGAGCCTGCCCAGGGACAGGCCCCATTTGAACCTCTATCAATATTTAGCACATTTAAGGTGCAATGTTAATTGTTAATTCCTCTCACATCCCCATCTATAAACGTGAATAGGTATACCAGTTCTTAAGTAGGGGTGTTAGCCCAGGCAAAAAATAGTGATGAATAGTTTTGGAAAGAGAAATTTCATGCAGCCAATGGGAAGGCTCATGGGGGCTTAGTTTCTTTTTTTGGGTTTCTTGGGGAAGGAGGGGGAAGGGGATTTTTTTTGTTCCCAATGTGTTCTCATCAAGTTCCCAAGATCTTCCCATCAGGTTCCCAACATGTTCCTCAAATTTGCAATGTGTTCCCTAAGATGTTCTCAATAGCACCGCATTTTTTTCCTCGGCCATGGTTCAATTTTCATGTATATACCTTGTAAAGGTGGGGCCAAAGGAAAGCATGATAAAGCCTTCTTTTATTCTGGGGAGGGAGCTTTTTTAGGTTTTATGTTGGAAAGTGCCTCATGTTACAAAAAATTGGTGATGAGGCAATGGGCTTAATAGATGCCCACAACCCATGTCCCACCATTAACTTAGGCCAGAATTGGTGCCAAACAAAGTTAGGTTTCCAAACTCTAGGCAGCCAATGAGGTGAGGCAACATGCAGCCAATAGGCCTAGACTACAATCTTCCAAATTTGGGAAGTCTCAAAAGTGTAATATTTTGAAAAGATCATGGGCCCCTAAAAGAAGCTCGTTATCCAAAAAGAAGGCTTGAGCTTTGGGTGTCCCCACAACTAATGAAGATGAATCAAACTATGGACCCACAAATTGGGCAACTGGAATGGCACTAAAAAGAATGATGAAACAACTTCTAATGCCATTCCCTTTTGTCCTGGTATGGGCCTCCATGATAGCGTGGGGGAAGATTGTTGTTGTTGTGTACCCATGCACAGCACCAAAAAATGCATGGATTACAACACATATTGTATAAATTCATGCACGTGAATTGTGTTTGTTTGAGCGATCCCAAAGTTCTCACATCCTAATTTTAGTCACAACCAATTAGGGAATGTACCCAATATGTTGCCAAATCAGATTTTATCACCATTACCACAAGTGAGAAATCTATGATGTGTTCAATGTTCAAACAATGTCCATCTTACATGAGGAATTACAAGTTCATAAATGAATCTAATTTAATGTGATAAATGTCAAGTTCATAATCATTGCATCTATTGTAAATATATTTGAAACAAATATGGATTAATCAGTGACATTTTTGTTTTTTGGTTATTTAAATTTCAACATAATTGATTTGGGTTGTGGAAGTAGGTAAATTGATTTAAAAAATAGATGTAAATTCAAACATGAATGAATTGGCCATGCATTTTAATTTTCAAAACCCATTATTATACTAGGTTTGGGTTAATTAGTCACCATCTTTTATGTCCAGTTTGAAGCCTTTCATGCCATGTCAAAAAGGCGTGTCAACTCTCCTGCATTTTCCCTACATCAAGTTTGCTGATTTTTTACAACCAGTAAGAGTTGAGGAATATAAATAATATGTTTTTTCTATTTGACAAAATATTGATGAACTTTTTTAAAAAAACGTTAAACTAAGTTGGGCTTGTGACACCATGTTGATACAATATGTCAAAACATTAAATCAATAATTCAAAAAATGGGATCAAGTATTAATTTGCAACTCTTTATGGTCCAATTCGCCACTAGGCTTAGAAATTATATACCATGACACCCAAGTATAATAAGGTCTACCAAATATATTGCCTATCAAAAACCATGTGGGTACTTAAGTATTGAACCTTAGTTAAAAGGTTAGCAGGTAGATTCTCCAAATATAATGGTAAAAAATGATCACTTCTACAATTTAAACAACCTATATAAGGTGTTTCATGAGGTGAAAGCCATTTGGTCATGGTTAATTGACAATAATCTATTTCCATTCAAACTTGAAATAATTGGCATAAATGAAAACACCAAATTTGATCTAGTTATATGATACCCGATGCATAATTGTGTTAATCTGTTGCATCCAATGCATATTTATCCCAATGTAAGGTTTGTTATAAGTTATTGAATGTCACAATCAAGTAACCTTCAAATGTGTGACCAAGGTTGCCCAACAAGATTTAAAAGGAAATGATTTGCAAAAAATAAATAAAAATCAATGTATGGCAAGAGCCAAAGGACTCCAAATCGAGTGAGGGAACGTGTAAGAATTGAGGGGGAGGGTTTAGCCCACAGATGCCCTTCAGCATGTCCCCACATTCTTCAATATCTTAGAACGAACCTAGACTACCTACATGTGTTCAAACCACATAGAGGTTATCCAATCCCATACATACTCATTATCTAAGGCCATTCCTTTCCACTTAAAGTGGGAGGGACTTAACTTGTCACAAATTTTCCAACTAATTCAAGGTTTTATCACCCAAAGTCCTTCTATGTCACAGTCTAACCGCAATATTTAGGTTATTTCATAGAGAACAGCTTTGCACCTTTTACAAACCTTGTGTTTAATTCAACACACTTTTGTGTTGGATGGTGATCAACCTTGTTGGGAATCAAACCCAACTCGACATTTCATGTCATGCAACCCATGCTAACATGGGGGCTGCCCCGTGGTGGTCTTCGCATGAGCCTTTATTGCGCAAGCCCACATCTTGGCATCGCCCCAAAAAAAGAAGTCACTTTCCACTCTTTAGAAATGTCAACAGCTTTGTTGATGTTCCTTCATAGAACCCACCTTTCAGCCCATTTATTGAACACCTCTCACAATCCCTAATTGGGGTTTAGTTATTCCCCAAATCATGAAAATCCATTCATGTTGTGTGTTTGTGTTTTCAGCAAATGATGAGTCATGGGTAGGATGTCCACTTGAGGTACACTTTTTTTAAAACCTTTACTAGTGTGAACCCCGTGCCTAATGCACAGGTGTGTGTGTATTTGACGGTACATATTACAAAATTACAACCACAAACTACATTTCCAAAACCTCTCTATATACCACATTGCTAGGTTCTTTTCGGGGGAATTTATTTTCATTGTTTCAACCTGAAATTTATTTTTTCTACACATTCTAACATTATTTGTGAAAGGAATGACCCTAATTGCCAAATTTAGAAAAAATAATTTAAATTCGCCAAATACATATAAAGCATAAATATTCTTAAACGTTTTGTTCACTGTCATTAATATGGTTTATAGCCTAATTTGGCTAAATTCTCTTTGTGGGATAACTAATCACAAAAATTGAAAGAAAGCAAACCTTGTATAATAAGGGTTTTTTTTTCAAATTCCTTAGGTAGGTGCAATGGCAAGGATCCCCAGCTTTAATTTACATTAAATGGTGACTGTCCTAAATGGACAATAGAGTTTTTTATGCAATCCTGCCTAAATCTAGGCGAGCTACACGGACTCACTGTCTAAATCTGGTTTGAGCATCTGCAGCGTCTGTACTCCACTGTTTTCTCCGCCCCATCGGAGTAAACAGACCATGACAAGACGGATGGACTGGACGGATGACGAGATGGATGACGAACGGATTCAAGGGAAGCTTCATTTCATCCCGACGTCCTTTATAATATACTAGTGTGGGCCCCGTGCATAATGCATAGGTGTGTTATATACCCCGTAGAGCCCCCCCCCCCTTCCCATTTTCCACTTTGGTTCTTTACCCCGTCGACCCCCCCCTTCCGCCAGTCCTTCCCATAACCCACTTCGGTTCTCTAACTCGTCAAGCCCCCCCGGCCGGTCCTTCGCATTTCCCACTCCAATTTTTTAACTTGTCGATCCCCCTAGATCGATCCTTCACATTTCCCACTCTGGTTCTTTAACTCGTCAATCCCCCCGGCCGGTCCTTGGCATTTCCCACTCCGATTCTTTAACCCGTCGATCCCCCTGGCCGGTCTTTCGCATTTCCCACTCCAATTATTTACCCGTTGATCCCCCCGACCGGTCCTTTGCCACTCCCGTTCTTTAATGATTTTGTGATTTTGTTATTTTTTATGAAATACCCTAACCCAGTGATTCTTTTGATTTTGAAAATTTTCAAATACCCAGAACCAATGAGTCCGGTTGGATGGATGACAGGACGAATTGAGGGGAAGCGGACCAAATGCCCGGATTTAAGGGAAGTTTCATCTAGTCGGCCTCACAAATATGCGACCATCCTTCCTTTATTATAAGTAATGATATTACTTATTTTTTCCCCCTTGTGGCTTCACTTCAACTTTATTTGCATGCACCATTATTGTATTGAATGCATTATGGAATTATATCAAAACTTTGCCAAGCCTAAGGGGCTACCTTAATCTTTATGATTGCATCACAAACTTATCATGCATGGTTCATAGGTTCGTACAAATTTCGTGCAATATCTGAATTTCATAGGTTTGTACAAAATTTGCACAAATTTTATGTTTTGATTAATATGACTGATATTTATATGTATTCAATATCTTAAATATTCATATGGAGGAGACATTGTTTGAACCCAGCTGAATTTACAACCACCATGTTCAACCATTCTATTTAGATTTCATACATGCAAATTGTTCAAGTGGGTATAGGCTTATAGGTTGAAACAGGTCAGCCTTTATAACCCTCTAATTCACATGCACACCAATAAACTCAACAACCCATCATGAACTATTTTATTTTATTTTATTTTTTTCACTTCTATTTAACAAAAGTCACTCAAATACATGTTATTGTTGTGGTTCCTTGTATCATAGTACCTGAATGATTTCGGCAAAAATTAAATTATTTTTTGTTTTGCCAAATTTTTGAAAAATTATTTGTTACTTGTGCCAATTTTTTTATAATTTAAAAAAAATCTGCAAATTTTCAACTTTCAGGTTTGAACCACAGACACACTAAACTGTCCCACCAATAATTAAAAATTTATGTTTATTTTTTATAATCAATTATATGCCAAAAATTTCAAAATTAAAAAACCCAAGTGCCCAAAGTTAAGATTTAAGATTTAATTAATTAATTAGCAGTTTGTTGCCAAATCTGATCAGGGAGTAATATATGCATATAAGCAAGTGAGAGATTGCCCCTAAATTGTTGTTTATACATCTTGTCTTTCTTTGATTTCAAGGCTGGTTATAAGAAACTGAAAGCTTATAACTGACAATTCTACGGTGGTTCTTCAAGATATATTACCATGGTTCCCCAAAAATCAAAGAATTGGTCAAATAACCTTCTATATAAGACCGCTGGTTATTTCATGAAAATTACGGATTCTTTGAGACTTTTTTAAAAAATAAACTAGAATTGAATTTTTAAATTAAAAAACCTAAAATTGAGAGGTTACTACAAAATTAGATAAATGTTCAACAATGGATTTAACCAGGGTTTATTGGTTTTTACTTTTTTTTTTCCTCCCATAACTAGTGGGGCAAGGTTGTGCTGGTTTTCTTTTTCTTTGTTGCACACATGGTATTTTTATCAAAGAATTTTTTAAAAAACTTGCATTTCATTGATTTCCTTGTCAAAGTAATATCTTCAATTTTTAACACATCAATTATTTTCTTGGTAATGCCCATGTGTTCATACATAAGGGTTGATTTTCAAATATCACATGAATATTTTAAAATCACCAAATATGTAGCCTAAATAAGTTTTAGGGTTCATGTATTTTCTTTGTTTTTCAATTTATTTTTTTTAATAAATTGAGAATTGTGGTTATGCACAAAAAACCAGATCTTTAATGCTTACAATCATGAGTACGAATCTTTTAAAGAACCGCATTGATAACCGTTGGGGGTCCGTGGCTGTTCCTAATAACCGCCCAACACTGATGAGAGTGTTGTTTTCACTCACATGTGCCGTAGTGAGTGACCTCAGCTTTTGCGAAGGAGGAGGTCTTGAAAACATCATCTTCATTGATGTTCAAGAAGCACGTGGTCACTTACTTCGATTGAGTCAAAGGCTGCAACAACTTTGTTCACAACAAACCGAACATTGTTAACACAATTGTTTCATCTCACTACTTGGCTTTTTCAAGTTGACATTTTGTTGGCCGTGGGTATCTGGAAAACAAGAATTTGACAAAGCAAAAGCTACTGTAGACAAAGACTCAAAAGTTAGTTTCAAGTCGGCAAAACCCAATCGCACTGGAGTTAGTGAAACAGTTGCCAAGAACCAACATGTCTTGGGTGGTTATTAGGAACAGGAACAAACAACGGACCCTGCGGTTATCATGACGGTTATTAAGATTCATTGTCAAGATTCAAACAAAATCAAAGACCCAGTTCTGGTACATAATCACAATTCTGCCAAGGTACTATGGTAGGATTACTTTAAGAATTATTTGATGACGATACTGACCCTAGGGTTTAAGTAATTGAGTTCAACCTTGCATTTTGGGAATTTCCCTAGTGAGATTATCATGAATTAACATACATAAATCATGAGGCATTGGAGGGGGAGGGTTCTTATGCCTACTCATTAAGAGTGGGAGGGATCTTATGCCTAAAAGTAGGTGTATGATTCTTCCCGGTCTTAAGGAGTATGTGACTATATAAGGATAAAGAGTTGGCTATCATGAGACGTATTGTTTGTAAATTCAATTCATGATCATTTCAACACAAATTGTAACCATTGATTGGAGTTTTGGTTTCATCTTGAAGTATACTTATATGCAATGTCAGGTCCAAAGAAGAAACTATATATATATATATATATATATATAATTGAAGTATTGTGTTGATCCATGCATGATCATGGAAACTAGAATCCCATGTATCCTAATTGCCTTCATTTTGTGTCTACAATAAAAAAACATCTTGAACATATTAAAAAATGACAAATCTAGCAAAACAAACATGGACACAAAATTCTTAAGAATAAAAATGAAACTCAACAATCACTAGCTACCAAACTCTTGTAACATATTTTCCTTAAAAAAGTTCTTGCATTCTCGCATTATCAAAAATATTTTGTTTTTGTTGAATCAATCCCAAGTTTCTACCAAACAACAAAACAAATTACCAACATCCTATGCGACAAGCACATCCAAAATAATAAAGGCAACCTTGCCACTATGTTTTGCACAATTGACATAAAAAATAATTCATCTTCATTGGACTCTTGTAACCATTGTTCATCAAGAATAAATGGACAAAATTCCACATTTAAAAAATAAAATCACCATTGCCATTTTTCTTTATAAATTTTTATTTGTTTTCCAAATCCTTAATTTGAAAAATATTTATTGATAAACCTAGAAGAAATTACCATCACATCATCATGATTTGCCAACCAAGATTTTAATTATGCCAAACCTTTGAATATTATGAAAGAACTTGTGAAATATTTGAAGTCTAGGCCCATACCCCCTATTTGGGCCTTTAGTAATACTTATCATTTCTAAAACAATGTATTAAGTAGTTCCCAATCCCTAGCCAATGAGCCATAAACATGAAAATGGGATTATACGAGGGGTGATGTTATTTGAATGCAACCATTGGGTTAATCATTATTGGTAACCAATCAAAAATAAACATTTTGGTGTTTTGTGCCTTTTACAAGCATTGGATTGTGTGCACATTTGTTGGTGTTATTGGCATTCTTTGTCATAATATGGTTGTACTTCATCCAAATATATAATGCGGGTGGAGATGCTTTGACACATGTTTAATAAATCGTCAAATAACGAAAGGTAAAATATGTTTATGGATAGTTTTTGGGGATGAAGTAAAACATTTATATTGACACACCCTTAGGTTTGTCAAATGGTATCAATGATAATTTTTTTTTAAAAAAAATTCTTGATCTTTTTTAAAATATAAACTCAAGGCATGTTCTTTAGTTCTAAACAAAAAAAAATGACATGCAAGCTCTTAAGTTGGATTATTAATTGTGTTGAATTACATAAGTCATAAATAGAAGGTGGTTAATGTAATTTGGAATTAAAGTGGGACATAAATCAACCATGGGCAAACATGAAAACATTAGATTTTGCCCATGGTGCTTGTGATCTTTTGTAAATGTGATTTCATTACATGATAACACTTTTCAAAACCTTTCTAACATTTGAAAGGGCCCCAATTTAAACAATATTTGATTCTTCAAACTTTAATTGAAAATTTCAAAACTTTCAACTTTTAAAGTGGGAAGCCAATTGGGAATGTTGGAGTTTGCTCCCTTGCGTTTTCTTACACTTGGGAAAATGTAAGAATCAAGGGATGCCTTGGACTACTCCCATCCTATTTCCTTTGTCATGCCATGTTGTTGGTCATCAATACAAAACTAAGATCGTGATATAATGTGAATATAATTTGGGCTTTTAAACATGCTTAAAATGCAATGATTTTTGAAAGGACCAAGGAAAAAAATGATTATTTTTTATTGGCCCATCACAATGATGGGGCCAACTGTTGTCATTTAAATAATCTATGATTTTATATTGTTCAAGTTTTCATGTTTATGTGTGTGGATGAAAAAATAATGAACATTTTTTATTAAATGCAATAAACAATGATAAAGGCCCAAAGGGGGTGTGTGACTTGGTGGAAATGCTTTAATGCACCATTCACATGTATTCTTAACAAGATGATAATTTAATATTACAATTTTAAAAAAAACTTTGTATTCACATACACAATGCTAGATACCACAAAAATTGATGTGTCATCGACATTAGTATTGAAATGTTAATACAATGTTAAGATAAATGTTTGTTAAAAAAAAAAAAAAAATTTTAAAATGTCAAGAAAAATCATGTAAGTTGATGGAAAGTTAAGAGCATTTGAATTGTTTTCTCCCACCTCTATATTAACCTTTATTTGTTGCCTTTGATTTTAAGCAAGGATTACCTTAAGACAATGTGCAAGTTTCGCAAAAAGTTACAACTCACCTACAACAACACTATGGCTATTGTTGTAGTTGATTTTTGCAACTCCATCATGATTGCCATTGTTCCAAAATTTTATATGAAAACAAAGATTTGAGATTGGTCATGATAGGCTATTTTGCAAGCCCGATTATGGGTGCTAAAAGAAAAATTGTTATAAAATCCTTTTGCAAAACACTACTAAAGGGGTTTTGTAGTGGAATGAATTGTGATTGCCATGTGAAAAATGGCAAGGAAAGATGGAAGCAAGAAAAGAAGATCCAAACACAAGTGCAAATGTTTGTATTAATGCATGGAAAGGTAAGAATGTAAGGTCAAATGAATGAGCTTATCATCAAAAGTTGTGAAGGTGAAAAACATGAATTCCAAAAACAACACAAAGATAAAACAATAGATATGTGCAAAGATAGAGACAGAAAGACAAAAAACTTCCAAACACACAAAGAGCAAAGAAAATAAAGTGAGGACGAGAAAGGAAATGGAGGGAGAAGTTGTCTTTCCACCTTGCATATATGAATTATAAACAATGAAAAGTTGTGTTATGCATTCCTCTGTCTTACAACCATCACTATTAACACACATACAATACATAACACATAAATATTTTGAATGGTATAACCCATCTAAGCACATTTTGATAATTGAAACAATGACGATAAGTAGATTTTGTGAGTTAAGTGTGAATGATGTGAACAAATGTTATGTTAAATTAGTGTTAAAGCATGTTGTGTGATGCTTTAGGCTAATAACCCTAATGTTAGGGTTGTGTGACCTAGTGGTGCTAGCTTCAAAAAATGAATAATGTTTGATTCAAAAATTACTTGTGATCCAATCTCTTACCATTCCATATCAAGGTCCCATGCAACATGAACTTCTAGCTAAACTACGACATGTGCCTTGAAGAGTCAGGCCTTTCATTGAAATGTGTAACCACATGTGATCCACCATCATACCTTTACAATTCATGTATGGCAATTTTTTGTTGAAAATTCATTTATTTTAAAAAAATGAGGTTCAATAATTTCAAATTGACTATTATAAAATTTCAATAATTGCATGATAAGCATGCAAAATACATCTTGTTTTGTGCATTTGTAATAGGAACCCAATAGTTTTCAATTTTCAATAAATTATTATTATTTTCCTAAGGAGAAAGCACAAGCGAATTGTAGTTAGTTGCACCAAACCCCCACCAGTTATGAGGGCGGTTATCAGGGTCCATAACCATGGTTCTCACACAAAAAAAGACCAGTTCCAATCCATGATGACAGTTCTCAAAACACTTGACAAACATGAGACTTCCTACTAAGGCCGTTGGTTCTTGGCCGGTTATGTCATGAAAACTGCCGGTTCTTTGAGGGTTTTCAAATAACTTGGATTTTCAGAAATATTTGTAACAACAATAATAATAATAACCGGTGGTTCTCTGATTCTGAAACATTTGTAAATCCGGAACAGGCGGTTCTCTAATTCAGAAATACTTTAAAAACTGGAGCTGGTGGTTCTCAGGTTCCTAAACATTTGAACTGGCGGTTCTCTGGTTCAGAGACATTGGAAAAACTGGAACTGGCGATTCTCGGATTCCAAAACATGTGGAAATCTGGAATTGGGAGGGGGGGGGGGGGGGGGGGTTTCTTCCTTTTCCTGCACTTTGTGGGGGGGTGGGCAAAAAACCTCCCCACCTTCATATTAAATTT
>Ga0116227_10003557_pt1 | contig 34506 bp, 33 predicted proteins | sample S1TSphgellanicum_FD_89693 | JGI IMG/M metagenome (GOLD analysis project Ga0116227, IMG submission 89693) | Host-associated microbial communities from peat moss isolated from Minnesota, USA - S1T2_Fb - Sphagnum magellanicum MG | ecosystem: Host-associated > Plants > Peat moss > Unclassified...
GGCGGTGGCGTATATTTCGGTAATGGTTTTGGTATAGCCTAATTTAAGGGCCTCAAGGTATTGAGCTAATCCTTTTTCGGGGTTCTCTTTGTAATTCTTCCAAACTGCAATGGCGCCTAACTGGGCCATGCCGTATTCAATGTAGTAAAACGGTACTTCAAAAATATGCAGTTGTTTTTGCCATAGGTTTTGTTTGGCGTTTTCGTTACCGTCCCAATCCACAAAACCGGCACCAAAGCGGTCGTATATCTGTGTCCAGGCTTCGGTACGCTGCTCATCGGTATGATCTGGGTTGGTGTAGATCCAATGTTGAAACTGATCAACAACGGCAACCCATGGCAAAGTTTTCAGTACATCAAAAAGCTGGTCCTTTTTAGCGCGTTTCAGTTCTTCTTCATCCTTAAAATAAACATCCCAGTTATCCATCGATATCAACTCCATCGACATCGATGCCAACTCGGCAACCTCACTCGGACAATGTTTAAAATCATTCAACTCCAAATCGGCAGTTAAAAAGGTATGCACGGCATGCCCGCCTTCGTGAACCATGGTGGTGAGATCCCTAAAAGTACCCGCCGAATTCATAAAAATAAAAGGTGCGCCTGTTTCTGACAGGGGATAATTATAACCACCTGGGGCTTTACCCTTGCGGCTCTCCACATCAAACAAACCATTATCTTTCATAATCTCTAATCGCTCACCCAAATACCGGCTGATGTTGCTAAAGCACTGGATGGATTTCTCGATTAGGTCGGTACCATTAGCAAAAGGTTTTAAAGCCGTTTTGCCCGATGTATCAACCTCAGTATCCCAGGGGCGTAACAGGCGCAGGTCTAAAGCTACTTTACGTTTTTCGGCCTGCTCTTGCAGGATAGGGACGATCTCTTTCTCTATCGCCTCATGGAAGTTATAACAATCCTGCGGTGTATAATCAAAGCGGCCCAAAGCCTTAAACATATAATCGCGGAAGTTCTCAAACCCAGCATTCAAAGCCAGCTGATGGCGCAGGCCACGCAGGTGGTTAAATAGTTCGTTCAACTTTTCGCGATCCTGCAAACGGCGCTCGGTTATTTTTTGCCAAACCTCCTGGCGTTTGTTGCGGTCCAGGTCCTTCAAAAACACCGAAGCCTGCTCCAAAGTGTATTCTTTATCGCCGATCATAACCGACATAGAACCGGTTATCGATTGGTATTTTTGTTGCTCAACCTGTATCTCGGTTTGTATCGGAATATTCTCTTCCCTAAACAATTCTAAAGCGTTACGTACGCCGCGCAGATAGATGTAAAATTTCTCGCCATCCAGCTTTTCGGCATACGGGCTGGCTACAAATTTTTCGTTTAGTTTGTTGTTGTAGGGAGCAATTTGCGGCTCAATTTCAGTCGCAAAAAACTGGAAGTTTTGCAATAACTCTTCGCTATTGGTATCGCATGTCATGCGGATATATCGCCATGCAAAATCTTCTTCCAGGGCAGCCTCAATTTCGCTGCGGTCCTGCAACCATTTCTCCAGCTCTTCAACAGAGTTGATCTCGCGGATTAACAATTCATCATAAACAGGTTGCAAAATATCCCATTTAATTTCAAGCTCGGCAGGTATATATTTTCGTTCTTTTTTGTGGATCATGGTTATAATTTGTAGATGTGCGTTATAATGTGCGCATATGCAAATGTGCAGATGTGCAAATGATTATCAAAGTGATTAAGTGTTTTTTTACGATGAATAAATGATTGGAAAATCCGAAATCGGCCATCCAATATCCGAAATCAATCTACCTAACCCATAACCTATCAATCATGAAAAATACCGCGAATACTACGCTCGCTATCCCATTGGTAGTCATAAAAGCGAAGTTAACACGGCTCAGATCATTCGGTTTAACCAGCAGGTGCTGATAGGTTAGCATACAGCAAAAGAAAACGATGCCGATATAATAAGGCCATCCCACAATCCAGCCAGAAGAATGATAAAACACTGGCGAAATAATGAAAATAGCCGATAGCACATGCAGAAAAGTAGATAATCGTAAAGCGTTTACCTTACCTAAATAAGCAGGTATCGAATGCAGCTTTTCGGCACGGTCAAAATCCTCATCTTGTAAGGCATAAATAATATCAAACCCACTAACCCAGCATAATACCGATAAGGAGAAAAAGATAGGCAACAAAGCAAACTCACCCGTAACAACCAGGTAAGCGCCAATAGGAGCAAGGGATAACCCCAACCCTAAAACCAAATGGCAAAGTGCCGTAAAACGTTTGGTAGCGCTGTAACCCAAAACCACCAGCAGAGCCACTGGCGAAAGTAAAAAGCATAAACCATTAATAAACCAGGTAGTGCCCACAAATAAAGCGCAATTGATCAATGTAAAGGTCAATGCAGCTTTAGCGGTTAATCTCCCAGCAGGGATATCACGCACCTTGGTACGTGGGTTCTTGGCATCAATATCACGATCCAGATATCGGTTAAACGCCATAGCCGAGTTACGCGCAAATACCATACACATTACCATAAACAAAAGCTTTTGCCACTCAAATGGATGTGTTGTAGTGGTTACCGCCAAAAAAAAGCCGATAAAAGCAAACGGCATAGCAAATATGGTATGCGAAAACGTAACTAAGGAGAAATACTTTTTCATCTGATATAACTAAAAAATGCCGCCATTTAAAAAGCGGTAGCCTTGTGCGATTCCCCTCTTGAGAGGGGTGGAGGGGTGTGTCCTTTCGCCATAATTTAACCCCTGTTTCGCTAATACGCGAATTTTACAATGTCTTTTTATAAGCTTCGTAAGCTGCCGAAACAGCTTTGTAATCAAATTCCTGGTTAACCGACCCTACAAAATTCAAAACCTCTTCGCGGCCGCTTTGCAACTCTGCCGATGTAATGAATAACGTAGGTACTTCGTCAAATGTTGCCAGTAGAGCTTTCTTAAACTTGCTCACATTCTGGTCCGTTTTTACGGTCGATTGCTTATCGGCCTTAGTAAATATCAGCGAGAACGGAATGCTTTTTTCGCCCAGCCAATTACAAAACTCCAGGTCTATCTTTTGCGGCTCCAATCGGCTGTCTATCAAAACAAAAACACACTGTAAGCTTTCGCGCTTATCTAAATAAGTACGGATAAATTTATTCCAGTCCTCTTTTTTGCTTTTAGAGATCCGTGCGTAACCATAACCTGGTAAATCAACAATATACCATTTCTCGTTAATTAAAAAATGATTGATGAGTTGGGTTTTACCCGGCGTTTGCGATGTTTTGGCCAAACCCTTCTTATCGGTAAGCATGTTGATCAGCGACGATTTACCCACATTACTGCGGCCTATAAAGGCATATTCAGGCAATACAGGTGGCGGTAATTTTGATACCTGGGTATTGCTGCAAATAAAATCGGCGCTTTTGATAATCATGCCGCAAAGTTAACGCTTATTTGGTTATGGTTTTATTAAACTTGAATTGTACTGTTAGCAGGAAGTATCGTTTCAGTATTTGCGATTGCGAATCGGTGATAGAGTTTTCGTTTGCGTAACGGTAAGCACTCACATTCTGATTGAAAATATCATAGCATGATAATTTGATCTCGCCCCGGTCTTTTTTCAAAAATTGCCTGGCCATGGTCATGCTCACCAAATTAGTACTCCGTTGAAAACCGGGACTCACCAAAGGGTTATAGTTGTAGTTATAACTGCCTTCCACATCAAATTTTTGTGGTAAATGCGCCGTGAGCCGGGTATCAATATTGTGTGAGGTGTAACTTAAACCAGCATAGTTTACACCTATATAATTGGTAATGTTGCGGGTAATACTGTAGCTCGGGGTCAGGTCCAGCAGATCTTTCCAGCTAAGCGAAAAATTTTGGTATATGCCCACGTAATAATTGGTTTGATAGCCCTCATCAGCATTCAACTGGAAAAACCGGTGATTCAAATAGCTATAAAAATTTGTCGAAGTGCTAAAAGTCAGATCATGATTCTTTTTGAAGCTTTTACCAATTCCACCACCCATCGATGCATTATATTGCCCGTCGCGGTTAATAGGTCTGCTGGTTTGCGCGCCCAGGGTACTCAATGTTCGTTGCCTGTAAATACTATTTTGCTCAATGGTTCCATTACTATAAAAATTTATGTTTACACGGCTCTCGGGGTTGTATTTGTAATAACTGGCATTAAAATTATTGCGTCGTGTTGGTTTCAAATCGGGGTTACCTGTATAAGTATATAACGAGCTGTAAACCAATTTTATAGGCTGCAAATCGCTGATGCCTGGCTGCGAAATGTTCACATCATAACCCAGCGAAATATCGCCGGTTCTAAATTGCACGCTTGGCAAAAAGAACAGGTAATTTTGGTCCAGATCGCTAATATTCCTATTAAACTGATTTTTTATTTGCTGCCATTGCGCCGTAAGCCCAACAATAAGTGATGTTTTTTTGGTGATGTTGTAAGTAAAGCCCGGGCGTATGCCTTCCGTTTTTTGATATCGGGTAGCATCAGTACTCAAGCTATCAATGTAAATGGAGTATTGATTGTTTGCCGGGTTAAAATCGTAAGTAAAAAGGTTACCGCCCTGTTTATTATAATTACCGCTAAGCGCGATATCTGCTATTATTTTTTTGCTCAGAGGATACCGGTAGCTCGCATTTAAACTCGCGCTTACATTTTTAGAATTGCGCTGGGCATAACGGTTTAATGAATCGGATGGCTGCGTAGGCGTGAACGATGTTAAATCGTTTTGATAGTAATTTTTGTTAGCACCCGGGTTGATACTCAGGTTATGCGTTATCGTGATGGATTCAAATTTCTTTTTTAACCTGCGGTAATAACTAAACGAATGCTGAAACTGTACACTGTTAGTTTCGTAATCGGATATGTTGGTGTTATGGCTGATATGGGGTATCAAATAACTATCCCGGTCGGCAGCAGAGTTGCTTGTTGTTTGGCTGTTGCTAAAATTTATAAGCGGGTTATACTTAATTTGAGTAGCCGTATCGGCCTGCCATTTTAAACTAAAGCTCAGGTTATGCTTGTTATCTGTAGCGGTACTGCTATAATTGGATTTGGTTGTTAAAGTATCCGTAGGGAAAAATTGCTGGTTGTTACTTTGATTTTTACTGAGAGTTTGTGTGCGTGTATAAAAGTAAACCAGGTTTAACTTTAACTTCTTACCGTAATCGTTGTTGATGTTAAAACCTCCGGTTGCTACGCTTTGTATGCTGCCATAATTGTTGCCACCAAAAGTGGTACCCTGGTTAAGCACATTATCGCCGGCACGGTTAAAGCCGCCCGACGAGTACAGATCCTCCCGCGAAAAGCCGGTTTTATTTAAGTTATTGCCAACCCCAATCAAGCTGACCTGCAAAGTATCCCTGAACATATTGTATAAGCCACCCGCTTCAAACCGCCCCTGGGTACCGGCACCCGCGTACACTTTGCCGAAGGTGCTTTTTTTGAGCGCCTTCTTAAATTTCAGATTGATGATCTTTTCAACCTTCGAGTCTTCTACCAAATGGTCCGGGTCATTTTCGCGGTCGTCATAAACCTGCACCTTATCAATTAATGATGCATCCAGGTTTTTTGTGGCTATTTTAGGATCGTTGGCAAAAAACTCCTTACCATCAATCATTATTTTGCTCACGCTTTTCCCGTTAACGGTAATGGTGCCTTTATTATCAATCTCAACGCCGGGTAGTTTTTTCAGCAATTCTTCTACCACGGCATTGGGCCGGGTTTTAAAAGCTTCGGCATTAAATTCTATCGTGTCTTTTTTGATCACAATAGGCAGCCGTTCTCCTGTTATCGCTACCTCTTTTAGTTCCTTCGGATTTAAAATTATCTTACCCAGATCAACATTCGCACCCTTTACAAGCGTGATCATTTTGCGATAAGGCATATACCCAACAAAAGTGATCAAAACCTTTAAAGTTATGCCCGATGGTAAATTATGCAGCGTAAACACCCCGTTTTTATCAGTTAATGTGTACGATACTAACGAATTAAGGGTGTCCTTTGGGTTCAATACCGCTACCGTAGCCAACTCGACCGGGGCGGTGCTTACCGAATCTGCAACCTTACCCGTCAGGTTCGATCGGTTTTGAGCATTGCCAATGAACGGGCTGATCACAATAAGCAGCAATAAATATTTAAACATTACAGGTAGATAAGGTTGGTTTGGTACCCGTAAATATGATTATAATATTTATCAACTATTTGCAATGTAGCCAATCCTGAGTATGATTTAACAATTATTAACTGTTTACCAAAAACTACATCAATAACTCTCTGCTTAATGGATTAAAATAAACCCATTCGGCCCATGTTAAATGTTGGCTTTGGTTTTTCATCAGCTTTTGATGTCGATTTCATGAACCTGTACTGAAAGGTTAGTAAGAAATACCGTTTAATGATCTGCGATTGCGTATCGGTTATATTGTTCTCAAATATTACCCGGTTTGTGCCAATGGCCTGGTTCAAAATATCATAGCACGATAATTTGATCTCGCCATGATCCTTTTTAAGGAAAGAACGTGCCACACTGATGCTTAACAGATTAGAGCTTTTTTGAAAACCCGGCGCAACCTGTGGGTTGTAATTATAGGTATAATTACCCTCCCAATTGATATGTACCGGCCAGTACACATTAAAATGGGTATCTGCAGTGTGGGTAACATTATTTACCGGATTAAGATTTATACCGCTATAGCTTGAGCGCGAGAAACGCATTGAGTACTGCGGATTTATTTCGATAAGATCTTTCCAGTTAATGTTAAAGTTTTGACCATAGCTTACCATGTACGAGTTTTGATAACCATCCACATGATTCAACTCAAAAAAGTTATGGCTTTTATTAAGCGATAAATTGCTACCGGTGCTAAAAGTAATACCATGTTGCTTTTTAAAACGCTTGTTAAAATAAGCTTGTCCACCAATGTTATAACGTCCATTTATATTAATAGGAGTACTTGTTTCAACGCCAAGTGTATCAAGTGTGCGCACCCTGGCAACGCCGTCGTGATCTATATTCACACGTCCCGAAAAGCTCAAGCTTGTTTGCCTTTGAGAGTTATATCCAAAATAAGCAATACTATAATTATCTGATTGGGTTGGCCTTAGGTTAGGATTCCCGGTAACGGAATATAACGGGCTAAAAACTACTGAATAAGGCACAATATCGCCAATGTTGGGCAGGTTAAAGTTACGGGTGTAACTAAACGTAGTTGCTTTGTAACGCAACTGCGCGTTAGGCAGCAGGGCAAAATAACCCCGGTTAATATCGGCAAATCCACGATCAAACTGGTTGTTTACATCCATATATTGCCCGTTAATACCTCCCTGGAAAGATAGTGCGTTGCTAATATTATAAGTTATACCCGCGTTGGTATTATTGGTCCATAAGTTCCGGGTAAGGTCGGTGCTCAGTATTTGTAAAAAGGTGTCGTAATTGCCGGTGGCGGGGTCGCGGTCAAAAGTGGCGGTATTGTTTACCTGGTGGTTATAACTTTCCGCTTCCGATATGTTTAATACTATTTTTTTACCCACCGGGTAACGATAACCAACCGTAAGGCCGGTACCGGTAGCCTTGTTGTTGGTATTAGCATATCTGCTCAGCAGGTACGATGGAAAGGTTGGTATATACGAAGTTAAGCCATTATCATTATAAGATATTCCACCGCTTGGCTCAACACGTAACTCATTACTGATACTGATAGACTCTCCCGACTTTTTAAGCTGACGGTTATACGATATAGCCTGTGCAAATTGCAGGTTGTGAGTGTTGTTATTATCATTGTTAAAAGTTTGATTAACCTGCGGTACATAATTGCTAAAGCTGTTACCTGTAGTGGTAGCAATTGTATTATTGTTAGTATAGCTAAAGCCAGGCGCATAAGTAAATTCGGTGGCATCGTCAGGGTGCCAGCGTACGTTGGCGCTCAGGTTATGCCTGTCGGTAATATTGGTACGGGTGGTTGCTGTATTGTTTACCAGGTCGGTATCATGCAAAAACTGTTGCTTATTGGTAAGGCTTGTAAAATCATTAATGTTATGGTTGTAGTAATACGATACGTTTATTTTTAGCTTTTTACCATAATCAGTATTAATGTTAACTCCCGTCGAAGTTGTTTTTTGGATGCCATTTATTGGCGCGTAACCAAAACTCGGGTTGCCAAAACCCGCGCCGCCGCCACGGTTAGTGCCGCCTAATTCGCGCAGATCGTTATACGAAAAACCGGTATTGTTCAGATTGTTGGATTGGCCTATAACGCTCACCTGCAAAGTATCGCGAAACATGTTGATCAATCCGCCGGTATTGTAGCGTTGCTCGGTACCTGCACCCGCATAAACTTTACCAAATATGGCTTTACGGAAAGGTTTTTTAAACTTTAGGTTGATGATCTTTTTAACATCACTTGCCGGTATCAGGTGATCCGGGTCGCCCTCGCGGTCGTCGTAGATCTGTACTTTATCTATCAGGTCGGCATCCAGGTTTTTGGTCGCGATGGTTGGGTCGTTGGTGAAAAAGTCGTGCCCGTCAACCGTTACTTTACTTATGGCTTTGCCGTTAACGGTTACAACACCCTGGTGATCAACTTCTACACCGGGTAGTTTTTTAAGTAGGTCTTCTACCACGGCATTAGGACGTGTTTTAAAGGCTTCAGCATTAAACTCAATAGTATCTTTGCGGATCACGATCGGCGGGCGCTCGCCAATAATTTCTACTTGGTTTAAGCTTTTTGGCGCCAGGCGAATCACATTCAGGTTAACTTCCTGCGCCTTGGTTAATGTTAAAAATTTTCGGTAAGGTTGATAGGCTACAAAAGTTATTAAAATTTTGATAGGAATGCCCGAGGGCATATTATGCAAAGTGAACTCGCCTTTTTTATCTGTTACAGTATAAGCTATGAGCGAGTTTGTAGTATCACGTAAGTTTAGCGCGGCTACGGTGGTAAACTCCATGGGCTGGTTAGTCAGCGAGTCAATAATTTTACCTTTAACTAATGCCCGGTTTTGAGCCTGAGCGAATAATATAACGGAGCAGAAAAATGCGGTTAATAGCGCTTTATACATATAATATAATTGTGATAAGGTTGAATTAATGCCCTAAACTAACTGTTTAGTTTGGTTAAATGCCGCACGTTAACATTTATTAAGTATTTTTAACATTGCTTAAATAAATTGACAGTGCCATAACATCATTCCGGATTATGCTTTGTAATTTAGATGTTTAAACACGCAATAATGGAAAATTATATAATTCCTGCCCAAACCCGCATAGGCCACGTACATTTAAAGGTGACGGATTTAAAACGAGCCTTAGATTTTTACTGTGGTGTACTGGGTTTTGAGTTAATGATGACGTATGGCGATCAGGCGGCTTTTATCTCCGCTGGAGGCTACCATCATCATATTGGTTTAAATACGTGGCACAGCAAAGGTATGGGGCCAGCACCGGTTAGGGCGGCAGGGTTATATCATACAGCAATTGTATTTCCCGAAAGGAAAGATCTTGCGGCTATACTGCAACGATTGATCGATTTGAAATACCCTTTATCAGGAATGTCTGACCACGGCGTATCCGAAGCGATATATCTTAACGATCCCGATCAAAACGGGGTAGAACTTTATTGGGATAGGCCGCAGGAACTTTGGCCAAAAGATGATGAAGGCAAACTCACCATGTTTACCGAATATCTGGATGTTGAAGGTTTGCTGGGAGAGCTAAAAAAGTAAGAGCAGACGGCTATTAATAACGAACATCAAACCGCCCATCAGTTACATGTACAGTGTCCTTATTAGAGTTAACGGCATTAAATTTAAAAGTGCCGGATATAAATTTGTTGATCTGATCGAGTTTGGAAATAGTTAACTCGCCGGTTACAATTTGCGTGGTATTATAACCCGTTAATTTGTAATCGCCCGATATATCACTTGTATATCTCGCTGATGCGCCAATTGCCGCTGTGTCTGATTTTAAAATAATGGTTTTTCCTTCTGTTACAGCTGTATTTTTAACAAGCAGATAAACACTGCGCCATATACCGTTTGATGGTTCATCGCTGGCGCCAATGGATAAGTTGATCTGGTTATAATTATTAACGCTAACAAACGGTTGATAAGATACACTTAAAGGTGATTGACAACCATCACAAAGTACTGAATGATCATTCTGGGGAACCAGAACCTTACCATTAACCAGGCAGCCAAAAGTATTGGCACCGGTTTGTGTAGCAGGTGGGAGTGATGGATCAGGATCGTATTTCTTTTTACAGCCTGCAAGCATCAATGCAGCAGCAATAAATACTAAAGATAATGTTTTGCGCATACAGGATTTAGGTAATAATTATTTAAATATATAAATTAATATCCTAATATGATATATAAGTTTTCTTGCAATTTTATTCCAATAGTCACACATCTTCCATTTTACATCTTACCTTTTCCATCTAACGCGCATCTTACCTCAAAAACTCCTACCTTTGCCCTACTAATGAGCAAAACAGTTACTCCCTACCAAAACGAGCAGGTTACCAAAAAAGAGCAGGTGGCCGATATGTTCAATAATATATCTAAAACCTACGATTTTTTGAATCACTTTATGTCGTTAGGTATCGATATAATCTGGCGTAAAAAAGCGATCAATCAATTGAAAAAGGATCAGCCTAAGTTGATCTTAGATGTAGCTACCGGCACCGGCGATTTCGCTTTCGAAGCTTTGAAGATATTAAAGCCCGAAAAAATTATTGGTGTAGATATTTCTCGTGGGATGCTGGATATGGCCGATCAAAAAATAGCTAAACGTGGTTTGAGCGATAAATTTGAAGTTCGCCTTGGCGATTCTGAGCGTTTATTGTTTGATGCCGATACCTTTGATGCCGTAACGGTAGCCTACGGTGTACGCAATTTTGAAAATCTTGAAGCCGGTTTAGCCGATATTTGTCGCGTATTAAAACCAGGCGGTAAGGCGGTGGTGCTGGAGTTTTCTAAACCCAAAGCATTCCCAATAAAACAACTGTATAATTTTTACTTTAACTATATCACACCGGGTATTGGTAAGATCTTTTCTAAAGATTCAAGGGCTTATTCGTACCTGCCCGAGTCGGTAGCGGCTTTCCCCGATGGTGAAACTTTTACCAAGTTAATGGATAAAGTAGGCTTTAAAAATACCAAACACAAGCCACTGGCGTTTGGTATTTGTTCCATATACACCGGCGTTAAATGATCAAAAAGCTTTACCCTATTGTATGTTTCCTATTTATATGCGGCACTAAACTGCATGCACAGGTAGCCGCATGGGGTGGGGGAGCCGATTATCAGGATTATGGCTTTGGTTTTAGTTTCTCCTACATCGGCAGCGATTATCGCATCCTCAAAACAGCCGACTGGCGCACGCCTTATTTTTACCAGGATGCAGGTAAAAACATTACCGATTCACTAACCAGCATTACATCATCAACATCACAAGGCTTTGGCGTAGCTATTTTGGCCCGTGCGCGCATTACAGATAACCTCGAATTCCGTATAGTCCCCGGCTTATCTTTTACTGATCGTAAAATATTATATCAATATAAAACGCCCGATCAAAACGTTGAGAAAACCATCAGCGCCGCATTGGCCGAGGTGCCGGTTCAGTTCAAGTTAAAATCCGACAGGATAGGCGATATCAGGATGTACCTGATTGGCGGTGCAAAGTACTCTTACAGTATAACCGGCCCCAAAAAAGAAGATGCCAACATGTCGCCACTCGAAAAAATGGTGAACAACAACCGCAGTTATTTATCCTACGAAGCCGGTATTGGATGTGATATCTATTTTAGCTATTTTAAGTTTTCGCCCGAGATCAAGGTTTCAAACGTATTTAAAAACATCCTCACCCCGGCCGATAACCCTTACTCAAAGCCTATCGATCAGTTATTTTTACATACACTGGTGTTTTCTATCTATTTCGAGTAATAGCGGGTTAGCTAAAAAAACATAACTTCGTGCTTTATTAATACGTCTATGTCTAAAATTGCCTTAATTACAGGTGCCACTTCCGGAATTGGTGAAGCCTGTGCTTATACATTTGCCCGCGAAGGATACACCCTGATATTAACAGGGCGCCGTCAGGACAGGCTCGAAGCTCTGGCCAAAGCACTTAACGATCGCTATAATATAGGCATCGCAACCTGCGCGTTTGATATTCAGGACAAGGACGCGGTAGCTGCCAATTTAGATAGTCTGCCAGCCGAATTGAAAAAGGTAGATGTATTAATTAACAACGCAGGCTTAAGCCAAGGTTTAAACCCGATACAGGATGGGGTACTGAGCGATTGGGAAACCATGATAGATACCAACGTAAAAGGCTTGCTATACGTAACCAAAATAGTTTCCAACTGGATGATAGCTAACGGATCGGGCCACATCATCAACATGGGTTCTATCGCCGGGAAGGAAATTTATGCTAACGGTAACGTTTACTGTGCCAGCAAAGCCGCGGTAGATTTTTTAAACAAAGGCATGCGTGTTGATCTGTTACCTTACGGGATCAGGGTAACCGCAATCCACCCGGGAGCAGTAGAAACCGAATTCTCCGAAGTTCGTTTTCACGGAGATAAGGAACGTGCCAAAAAGGTGTACGATGGCCTGCAACCCCTGGTGGCCGAAGATGTTGCCGAAACGATATGGTTCGCTGCATCGCGCCCGCCACATGTAAACATTAACGAAATAGTAATGGTACCAACGGCCCAGGCCAACGCTACCACCTTTTTTAGAACATAAAAGTTGATCTGTACCAATCAATGTAACAATCAACTAATAAACAAATGAACTAATCAACCAATAAAATGAGTTTAACAGAAAACATAGACCAGGATATAAAAAAAGCGATGTTGGCTAAACAAGCCGATGATCTGCGTGCTTTGCGCGCCATTAAAGCTGCCTTGATAGTTGCCCGTACAGAAAAAGGCGCGAGCGATGTGATCAGCGAAGAAGGGGAGATCAAGGTATTGCAAAAATTGGCCAAACAACGTAAAGAGTCTGCCGATATTTACAAAACCCAAAACCGCGAAGACCTGTACGAGATTGAAATGCAGGAGCTACAGGTAATTGAAAAGTACCTGCCAAAGCAAATGGACCGTGCTGATATCGAAACCGTAATAAAAGGCTTGATAGAAAATTTGGGCGTAACATCGGCAAAAGAGATGGGTAAGGTAATAGGCGCTGCCAATAAAGAGCTTGCCGGCAAAGCCGATGGTAAAACAATATCCGAAGTGGTAAAACAATTATTAAGTTAAATTATTGCTTATAATTGTTGTAACTCCATTTCAATAAACTATTTTTATGGCGGGCATTAGTTTTTTAATTTGCCTGTATTAAAGCATAAAAATCTTAATACAAAAAACACTTACAGAATTATGGATTTCGTGCTCAAAGAGGAAAACGGTTTCAGTTACATCGAAAAAGGCGAGGGCGAAGTTTTATTGTTGCTGCACGGCTTAATGGGCGCGTTAAGCAACTGGGAAGATGTTATTAACGAATTTAGTAAAGAGTATAAGGTAATTATACCTATGCTCCCTATTTATGATCTGCCGCTGTTAACTACAGGTGTTAAAACCCTGTCTAAATATGTTCACCGCTTTGTTAAGTTCAAAAAGCTGGACAATTTTGTTTTAATAGGTAACTCATTAGGTGGCCATGTGGCCTTAATATATGTATTGGCTCACCCGGCTTTGGTAAAGGCGCTGGTATTAACCGGTAGTTCCGGCTTATACGAAAATGCTTTCGGAGGCTCGTTCCCACGCCGCGAAAGCATGGCTTTTGTGCAGGAAAAGGTAGAATACACTTTTTACGACCCAAAAACAGCCACCAAAGAATTGGTTGACGAAGTTTACGCTATGGTGAACGATAGGCACAAGGTGATCCGTATATTAGCTATGGCAAAATCGGCCATTCGCCATAATATGGCTAAAGATGTACATAAGATTTTGATGCCCACAGCGTTAATATGGGGCAAGAATGATAAAATTACACCGCCGGATGTAGCCGAAGAGTTTAATAATTTGATACCAAACTCCGACTTGCACTGGATAGATAAATGCGGCCACGCCCCAATGATGGAGCAGCCGGAAGAATTTAACAGGTTATTGAAAGGTTTCCTGCAAAAGCTTAAAGGATAATATGATAGCATCCGAACTCCTGTCAAACGCAATGCCTCCTGCTCGATCATCCGATACGATCCAGAAGGTTATTGACCGTATGGCGGAGTTTAAGGTGAGCCATTTCCCGATAGTTAACGACGATGTTTTTTTAGGATTGGTATCCGAAGATGAACTCATTGAGCATACCGATTACAACACACCGGTTGGTGAGCTCTTTCTTACCCTCGTTAATCCTTATGTGGTAGAAAGTCAGCATATTTACGATGTGATCCGCCTGTTTTATGAGCAGGATCTGAGCATTGTTCCTGTGCTGGATATGCGCAAAAATTACCTTGGCGCTATCTCTCTCAACACCATGAACGAGTATTTCGCCAAGCTAACTTCGGTAGCCGAGCCAGGTGGCATCATTGTGCTCGAAATCACCAACCGCAATAACTCGCTGGCGCATATGGCTCAAATTGTGGAGTCGGATAATGCGCAGGTGCTTAGCTCATACATCAGGTCATTCCCCGATTCTACCCGCTTAGAAGTAACCCTTAAAGTAAACAAACAAGATATATCGGGCATAGTAGCCGCATTTTTGCGCTATAACTATACCGTACAAGCCACTTTCAATTTTACCCCGGTTGAAGATGATTCAATGAACCGTTACGATTCGTTGATGAATTATTTAAACCTGTAATGCAACCCGCATGAAGATAGGTATTTACAGCAGGCAATTTAACGATACCGTATTACCCTATGTGCAACAGGTGTTTAACGCCCTGGTACAGCATAAGGTAGAAATTTATATTTATCAGGATCTGGATCAGTTTCTTTCCGGCAAAATAACCATCAATAGCCAGTATCAAACTTTTACCAAGGGCCAGCCTTTAAAAGGTGTTATTGATGTGCTGCTTACCCTTGGCGGGGATGGTACCCTGCTGGATACGGTTTCCTTTATCCGTGATTCCGGCATCCCGGTTATCGGGATCAATTTTGGCCGTTTAGGCTTTTTGGCCAGCATTAATAAGGATGATATTGCCGCCGCCATATATGCCGTAGTAACTAACGATTTTACTTTGGATAGCCGCGTGCTGTTAAGTGTAGAATCAGACAGTAAGGTATTTGGTGATGATAACTTCGCGCTGAATGATGTTACCTTTCACAAGCGCGATGATTCGGCGATGATCACCATACATGCTTACCTCAATGGAGAGTTGCTGAATTCCTACTGGGCCGATGGTATCATCATATCAACACCAACAGGTTCAACGGCATATGCTTTAAGCTGTGGTGGTCCAATTGTGCTGCCTCAGTCAGGTAATATTGTGATCACACCTGTAGCGCCACATAATCTGAATGTGCGCCCGATAGTGTTGGGTGATGATAGCGTACTCACTTTCGAGGTAGAATGCCGAAGCGCCAATTACCTCATCTCGTGCGATTCGCGCACCGTGGTTATCGATAGTTCTATCAAATTCAGCATCCGCAAAGCGGCCTTCGAGTTAAATTTGGTACGCCTGAATAATGAAACCTATTTAACAACGTTAAGAAACAAGTTGTTGTGGGGCATTGATGCCCGAAATTATTAATGTACCAGCGTTTAGCTATGCCCAAATTTTTACTCTTTTTTTTTATAGGTTTTATTGCTTTCGCTTATTCGGCGCAAGCCCAAACTTGGGAAATTGGGGCATCGGTAGGCGGCTCTGGTTACATCGGTGATTTTAACCCCAACAACCCACTCAAATTTACCGATCCTGCTTTTGGCTTGTTTGTTAAACGCAACTTTAACGATGTTTTTTCGCTCAAATTTGGTGTAACCCACGCTACTATATCAGGCAGTGATAGCCAGTCGCCAAATCTGCAAATGCAGAATCGCAACTTAAGTTTTTTCAGTAACCTGGATGAATTTAGCCTGATCGGCGAAATCAACTTTCTACCCTATGTACCCCAGATAGGTAAAAATGTAATTACGCCGTTCATCTTCGCAGGTATTGCCTCAACAGCCTATAACCCTATGGCAACCTATAACGGTACCGATTACGAACTACGCAACTTAACTACCGAAGGCCAGGCAAGCCCATATAAAGAATCTGCCATCGCTGTGCCTTATGGTGCCGGTATTAAATACAATGTAGGTGGTCAGTTTACTTTAATTGTCGATTTGGGTTATCGCAGCACCAACACAGGCTATCTGGATGATGTTTATGGCCCTTATGCCGATAAAAGCACGCTAAGTACAGATATCGCTAAAATACTGTCTGACCGTTCGGGAGAGCGTGGCTCAGGGTATATTGGGTCAGCAGGCTCGCAACGTGGTAATTTCCGTAAGGATACTTACATGTTTTTAAACTTTACGGTGTCGTTTACCTTTTTAAGCGACAAGTGTTATAGCTTTCACTAAGCTACTTATCTGAGTGATAATCTTGATTCCTGGGTCTTGTCTCCTGATTCTTTTACAGGATCTCTTCCGATTCCGGTATATCAATACCTGGTTCGTCTTTATCAACAGGGAGCTCGTGCTTCTTTTTCACGCGCAGCCTTTGGTCAAGCTCACGCTTATCTAACATAAAAACAGCTGCGAACATAATTACGGCGGCGGCGTCCACAACTCTTCGCAGCGATTTTACATCTACATCAGAGTCGGGGTAAACATGCATAAGCGTGTACGATATCGCGTAAAGCACAACAATGGCCACGGCCCCTGCCGGGAATATCATCAGCTTGAGTTTCAGCTTTCTTAAATAGATATCGCGCTCGGCAATATCTTCTATTTTAGCTACTATTAGTTTTTCGTAATGCTGCTTATAATAGAAGTAGAATGCAACAATGAAAAATATACAAAATGACGATACCATTGATGTAGGCTTATAGAATATAAATATCTATAATTTACAATACATTACCAATTGTAAATATTAAACAATTATGCAAAACCAATAACTATTACAGCCAACTTTAGCAGTTTTTAAATGGAATGAATGAGCACATTTGTTAAATAAAGTTAAGTCGCTTTTTCTTTTCCACCATATAATAAAAATATACAAACTAAGTTTTACCTTTGTCCCCTGAAATTTTTTAATGTATTCAGGTTAAATAGCATATAATCTATACTATCGGGACTTGAAACTATATTTGATTAGTTAATAAAACAACCGTTAACAACGGATTATAAAGCAATAATATAACATAACAATGCGTTACCCGCTTTCAGGTTTTTATAATTCGGTATTTGCAGTTTAATGGCATTGATTTAGTAATGGGATTTAAAGAGCAAATAGATACGGCAAAATTACCACAGCATATTGCTATAATTATGGATGGTAATGGCCGTTGGGCCAAAGAGAAAGGCAAGCTACGGGTATTTGGCCACCATAACGGTGTACTTTCTGTTCGCGATGTGGTTGAAGGCGCAGGCGAGCTGGGCATCAAATATTTAACACTCTATACTTTCTCGTCCGAAAACTGGAACCGCCCTAAATTTGAGGTGACGGCCATTATGGAGTTGCTGATATCAACCATCAATAAAGAGATCAAAAAATTAATGGAAAACAATGTTCGCTTAAATACCATTGGCGATATTGATATGCTGCCCAAAAAGTGCAGTGATGAGCTTACCAGCGCCATTAATAAAACGGCTAACAACACCGGTTTAACCCTTACACTGGCTTTAAGCTACAGCTCGCGCCGCGAAATTTTGCAGGCTACACAAAACATAGCCAAAAAGGTAGAAAGCGGCGAATTGAAAGCTACCGATATTACCGAAGAGGTTTTTGCGCAACATTTACATACCTCTGATCTGCCCGATCCGGAATTGCTGATCAGAACCAGCGGCGAGTACCGCATAAGCAACTACCTGCTATGGCAAATTGCCTATGCCGAGTTGTATTTTACCGATAAGCTATGGCCCGATTTCAGGCGCGATGACCTGTACGAAGCCATATTGGATTTTCAAAAACGTGAACGTAGGTTTGGCCTCACAAGCGAGCAGGTTAACTAATATTTTTATGTTTAACACTTTTTAACAACTGTATAAATTATTTTAGCCACCAAAATATTCGAATGAATAAATTCCTTTTTACTATTCTTTTTTCTATGTTCTGCTTTGGTGCCGCGGCGCAGGTAATGAACCAGCCAAGACCACAATTGAGCAGACCAACCGACACTTTAAGCTATCTTAATCCGAAAGACTATATTATTGGTGGTATAACAGTTAGTGGCATCCAGCATTTGGATAAAGATGTTCTGATCCAGATCTCAAAACTAAACAAGGGCGATAAGATCAGCATCCCAGGCGAGGCTACCTCGAACGTAATTAAAGCGTTATGGGAGCAGGGCTTGTTTGATGATGTACAGTTAAACATCACCAAATTAACTACCGATTCGGTTTACTTTGATATCCAGATCACCGAGCGCCCTCGTTTATCACGTATTCACTTAACAGGTATCCGCAAAGGCGAAATTGAAGATATTCAGAAAAAATTAAATGATAAATCGGGTAAAATTGTAAACGAAAACTTACTGAATACAACTACCATCATCATTAAAAAGCATTTTAACGAAAAAGGTTTTTACAATACAACGGTTAACATTAAACAACGCAAAGACCCGGCCGATGCCAATAGCGTTATTTTAGATGTTGCCATTGATAAAAAGAAGAAAGTTAAAATTAACAGTGTAACTTTTGAAGGCAATGTAGCTTTTAGCTCTAAAAAACTAAAAACCTACATGGGCAAAACCAAAGAGCGCAAATGGTATAACCTGTTTGGTTCTAAAAAGTTTATGCGCGATAAATACGAAGAGGATAAGCAAGGTTTTGTTGAAAAATTACAGGCCAAAGGTTACCGCGATGCCGAAATTGTACAGGATTCTGTTTACCGTCATGATGCGAATACAGTTGATGTTAAGATCAAAATGTACGAAGGGCCTAAATATTACTTCGGTAACATCACATTCTCTGGTAATGCCAAGTATCCAACCAGTTTTTTAAATACCTTACTTCGTATTAAAAAAGGAGAAGTATTTAGCGAAGAAAACCTGAATAAACGCTTAAGCGGCCCAACGGCTAACAGCGATGATATTTCGTCGTTATATCTTAACGATGGTTATTTAACCTATCAGTCAGACCCTGTTCAAACCCGTATTTACCATGATACCATTGATGTAGATATCCGGATGTACGAAGGCCCGCAATACACTATCAACCGTGTATTGATCAAAGGTAACGATGTAACCAACGATAAGGTAATTATCCGTGAATTGCACACCAAGCCAGGTCAAAAATTCTCAAAAGAAGCTATCGTACGCAGTACACGTGATATTACGCAACTGGGTAACTTTGATGAGCAAAAAACAGATCCTCGTCCAACCAACATTAACCCTCAGGATGGTACGGTTGATATCGTGTACAACGTAGTTGAAAAACCTTCAGATCAGATCGAGCTTTCGGGTGGTTTTGGTGGTGGCCAATTGGTAGGTACCCTGGGTTTAACGTTCAACAACTTCTCGTTACGCAATTTATTTAATGGTAAAGCTTACCGCCCGTTGCCTAAAGGTGATGGTCAGAAACTGAGCTTACGTGGACAATCAAATGGTGAGAACTATCAAAATTATTCGTTCACTTTCTCCGAGCCTTGGTTAGGTGGTAAAAAACCTATTTACTTCGCGTTAACCGCTTATACACAGTTAAGCTCAAACGCGTCTGTTTACGCAAGTGATGATCCCAACTATTATCACTTGAAGATCAATGGTGCAGGTGTAACTCTAGGTCAGCGTTTAAAATGGCCAGATGATGCTTTCCAGTTGAACTATTCATTCAACGTAGATCATTACTCGTTACAAAACTATCCTGGTTACCTGTTTAAAAACGGTACATCATGGAACATCAAGTTAACCCAGGAGCTAAGCCGCAACTCGTTAGATGCGCCTATTTATCCAACATCGGGTTCAAACTTAAAGTTCACTGTACAGGTAACGCCTCCGTACTCGTTGTTTAACAATACCAACTATAAAATTGCTACTCCGCAAGAGCGTTACCAGTTTGTAGAGTACCACAAATGGAAATTTGAAGGTCAATGGTTCCAAAAAATATATGGTAAACTGGTATTAAAAGGCCAGGCACAATTTGGCTTTATGGGTTACTATAATAAAGATGTTGGCCAGGCACCGTTTGAGCGCTTTAAATTAGGTGGTGATGGGATGCAGAGCTACCAGTTTTTACAAGGTAGCGAGATCATCGGTTTAAGGGGTTACAAAAACTTCTCTATCGTTCCGGTTGGTTCAAACTACAATGCCGATAACAACCCGGGTAGCCCTGTGTTTAACAAATACATGTTAGAACTTCGTCACCCTGTTATTAACAGCCAGAGTGCCACCATATTTTTACTGGCCTTTGCCGAAGGTGGAAACGTGTGGAACTCTTTCAGCGATTTTGCTCCGTTTAACGTAAGGCGTTCGGTGGGTGTGGGTGCACGTATCTTCTTGCCAATATTTGGTTTGCTGGGTCTGGATTATGGTTACGGGTTTGATGCTATACCAGGTGCGCCTGATGCAAACAAAGGACAGTTCCACTTCTCTATATCACAAAGCTTAACCGGCGGGTTTAACTAATTGATGTTTAAATTTGAATAGTAAATATTTAAGAAAAGCAATATATTGCGTATTTAAACGTCAATACATTTAATATTAAAACCAAAATGAAGAAGCTGTTTTTAACCTTTAGTTTTGTACTGTTAATGGGCGCCTGCGCCTTTGCACAACGCCTTGCTTATATTGACTCTGATTATATTTTAAAACATATTCCGGATTATGTATCCTCACAAAAGGAGTTGAACTCGCTTTCTACCCAATGGCAGAAAGAGGTTGACGCCCGTTTTTTAGAGATCGACAGGATGTACAAAGCCTACCAGGCTGATCAGGTGTTGATGACTGCCGATATGAAAAAGCGTCGTGAGAACGAAATAGTAGAAAAAGAGAAAGCCGCTAAAGATTTTCAGCGCGGAAAATTTGGTCCCGATGGCGAGCTTACCCAACGCAGCAATGCTTTGGTTAAACCGATACAGGATAGGATAGCCAAAGCCGTACAAGCCCTGGCCGAAAGCGAAAACCTGGATATGATATTTGATAAAAACAGCGAGGTAATTATGCTTTACGCTAATCCGCGTTATGATAGGAGTGCCGATGTAATTACACGTTTAGGACTTAAGCCAGGTGTTTTTGCCAAATAATTAAATGCACATTAAACTTTGCCCCGAGTTGAAAAATAAAGGGCACGAATGAAAATATTTGTTTAAAATAGCACCATAATAGAAATAGAAAAGGATAGATGAAACCATCATGAATATGATAGCTTCATTACAGATGAAAAAACAAATTAGATAAATGAAAAAATTATTAAGAGTTGTATTAGTTGCGGGATGTATGATGCTTGCCGGTGGCTTTGTAGCTAATGCACAATCTAAAATTGGTCATATCAATTTTAACGCGGTTATTGATATTATGCCCGATACCAAAACGGTTTCGGCTACGCTTCAGGCTTACCAAAAAACTTTTATGGATCAGTTAGGCATTATGCAAAACGATTTGCAAACCAAAGCTGCCGATTACGAATCAAAAAAAGCGACTATGACGGATGCTGTTCGCCAGTTAAAAGAAGGTGAATTGCAAGATCTTCAAAAACGCGCTCAGGATTACCAGGCAAACGCGGCCCAAAAAGTTGATGCCAAAAAAGAAGAGTTGGTTAAACCTTTATTTGATAAAGTTAGAGCAGCCATAGCTTTAGTAGCTAAAGAAAAAGGTTACTCATACGTTATAGATTCTTCACAAAACGAATTATTGGTATCTCCGGATGGTGATGATCTGTTAGCAGCAGTTAAATTGAAATTAGGTTTAAAATAATAATAAACCGATAATATAAATGGGGAAGGCGTATGTCTTTCCTTTTTGTTGTAAAATGGTGATAGATCACTCAAAAATTGTAAAACACAGTATCATAATAAAAAAACAAAAAAACCAGAATGAAAAAATTAATTAAAGTTGCCCTGTTTGCAGCATGTATAACCTTAACAGCAAGTTTTGTTGCAAAAGCTCAAAGCAAACAAGGTTTCGTTTATTTTAGCGCTATAGTTGATGTAATGCCTCAAAAGGCGGCCCTTGCAAAACAATTGCAGGATTATCAAAAAACCTTTGCCGATCAATACCAATTAATGCAAAACGAGTATCAAACCAAAGGTGCTGAGTACGAAAAAAACCGCGCAACCATGACAGATGCCGTTCGCCAGGTTAAAGAAGGTGAATTAACTGACATTCAAAACCGTATTCAAAAATTCTCGGCTGATGCTCAGCAAAAAATGGAAGCTAAACAACAAGAGTTAGCAAAGCCATTGTTTGATCAGGTTAAAGCGGCTGTTGAAGCTGTAGCTAAAGAAAAAGGTTACGGATATGTATTAGATGCAACCTCACAAATTTTAGTTGTATCACCGGCTGCTGATGATTTAACTCCAGCTGTGAAACTGAAATTAGGTATCAAATAAGATTTTTAACGATTTTAAATGGAAAGGGAAAGCTTAGGTTTTCCCTTTTTTTGTTTAGGGCCTTTTTATTTTTCTATTTTAGTAGCTATGTTACTAAACCAACCCATTGGTGTTTTTGATTCGGGCTATGGCGGTTTAACCGTTTTTAAATCGATAGTAAAGCTATTGCCACAGTATGATTACGTTTACCTGGGCGATAACTCAAGAGCGCCCTATGGTAACCGATCGTTCAAAACCATCCACGAATACACCTGGGAGTGTGTTCAACAAATGTTTGAGCTGGGTTGTCCCCTGGTTATATTGGCTTGTAACACGGCATCCGCGAAAGCGTTAAGAACCATTCAACAACAGGATCTGCAAATTATAGATTCAGCTAAACGGGTTTTAGGTGTTATCCGCCCAACGGCAGAGGTTATAGGTAATTATTCGCAAACGAAACAAATAGGTGTATTAGGTACCAAAGGTACTGTGCAATCGGGCTCGTACCTGTTAGAGATAGAGAAATTTTTTCCGGATGTAAAAGTGTACCAGCAAGCCTGCCCGCTTTGGGTGCCATTGATCGAAAACGGCGAGTATGATAAACCCGGAGCCGATTATTTTGTAAAGCAATATCTGGATCGGATTCTGGCGCAATCTCCAGATATTGACACACTCTTGTTGGCCTGCACCCATTACCCGGTACTTCAGGAAAAAATAAAAGCTTACTTGCCGCAAAATATCCAAGTAGTATCACAGGGGGATATTGTAGCCCAGAGCCTGGTTGATTACCTGCAACGCCACCCCGAAATGGAACAACGTTTAACTAAAAACAGGCAGCAGCATTTTTGTACTACCACAGATGATACCGCTGATTTTGACCACCATGCATCCATCTTCTATTCGGAGCCGGTTAAGTCGACTTACGTACAGATGTAATAAGCATCATCACAAATCAATAATGTAGACTAAAAAGCTATATTTTATTTGTAATTAAGTAAGTTTGCAGCCCAAAGGCAAATTGCAGTTTGAGCTTAATTATCACATATATCATTGTAGCTTTAGGGCTTTTCGCTTTCGCGGGTGCATTCACCTTGTTTGGTGTATATGCTGAGCGTAAGGTGGCCGCCTTTATACAAGACAGGCTTGGCCCTACCGAGGTAGGTAAATTCGGCTCCCTGCAAACCATTGCCGATATGCTTAAGCTTATCCAGAAAGAATTTATTACGCCTGCCGCTGCCGATAAAGTATTATTTATCATGGCGCCCTGCATCATATTTGTTGCCGTTTATTTAGGTTTCGCGGCTATGCCATGGGGACCGGGCCTGGTTCCGGTTAGTTTGAATATTGGTTTATTTTATGTGTTCGCTATTATCTCAATCGAAACTTTAGGTATTTTAATGGCTGGCTGGGGCTCAAATAATAAATATTCGTTGCTTGGCGCGATGCGTTCCGTATCACAGATCATCTCTTATGAGATTCCGGCCGGCTTCGCTATTATAGCTGTTGTAATGATTGCGCAAACCTTGGATCTGCAACAGATCGCCGTTCAGCAAGGCATCCTGTCAACAGTTACAACCAAATTTTTAGGTTATTGGGATGTGAGCCATGTTGGTGGGATCTTGTCATGGAACATCTTCCGTGCACCACATCTGATCATCGCGTTTGCAATCTATTTCATCGCATCTTTAGCCGAAGCAAACCGTGCGCCATTTGATATCCCGGAAGCGGAATCAGAACTGGTAGCCGGTTTCCATACCGAGTACACTGGTATGGGTTTCGCTTTTGTGTTTTTGGCCGAATATGCCATGATGTTCCTGGTATCCATGGTAGCCGTAATGCTGTTTTTAGGCGCGTGGAATACGCCATTCCCTAACTTTGCATCGTTCAAATTAGCTAATTACACAACCGGTTTGGCTTGGGGAATTATTTGGGTAACCTTAAAAACATTGCTGCTTGTATTTGCCCAGATGTGGATCAGGTGGACATTGCCACGTTTCCGCATCGATCAACTGATGAATTTATGCTGGAAGGTTTTAACACCCCTGGCATTTTTATGCATGCTGATATCGGGAGTGTGGCGTTTATTGTTAATGTAGTTTTACATGATAAAAGGAGTTTTAAACGGATTAACAACTGCGGCTAAGGGCTTATCCCTTACCTTCAAACACTTGTTTGCTTCAAATAAGCAAAGGGTGGTGGAGTCTGTTAAGTCCGATAACTATTTTGAACAACAAAATGCGAAAGGTACCAATACCATTCAATATCCATTGCAAGAGCTACCCGTACCCGAAGTAGGCCGTTACCAGTTGGATGTAGAAATTGATGATTGCATAGTATGCGACTTATGCGCTAAAATTTGCCCGGTAGATTGTATTACTATCGATTCGATCAAAGCGACCGAACTGATAGGTTTAACATCCGACGGAAGTCCTAAACGGATCCACGCAGCTACCTTTGATATTGATATGGCGAAGTGCATGTACTGTGGCTTATGCACAGTAGTTTGCCCAACCGAATGTATTGTGATGACCAACACTTACGATAAAAGCGTACAGGAACTGGATTTGCTAACCTACAAGTTTTCGGACATGAGCGAAGAGCTTGCTCACGAAAAGCGCCAGGTCTTAGAAGCCCAGCAGGCCGAAAAACAAGCAGCCAAACTTGCTGCCATGAAAAAGAAGGAAGACGGCGAATGAACATAGATCAGATACTTTTTTGTGTAATGGGTTTTGTTGCTTTAACATCGGCATTGCTGGTGGCTATCAGCAATAACCTGGTACGCTCGCTGTTCATGTTTTTTGTAACACTATTTGCTTTGGCAGGATTATATGTTTTCGCTTTGGCGGATTTTGTTGCCGTAACCCAGGTTGTAATTTATGTAGGTGGTGTTTTGGTGCTCATGTTATTCGCTTTTATGCTCTCTAATAAAGAAGTGTTGAATAACCTGCAGCAAAGCAATAGCAAGTTTATTTCGGTAGGTAAATTGCCTGCTGTGCTGGTAGCTGTGCTTTTCGCGATAGTACTGATAAACGCTATTTTGAAGGCTGCGCCAGATACGCTGCAATGGGTTAAAGCATCTGCGCAAAGCAATAACATAATTAAACCGACGGATAATACCATTAACAATATCGGTATCAATTTGATGACGCGTTACCTGCTTCCGTTCGAGATCATATCCGTATTGCTGATGATGACCCTGATAGGAGCCGCTCATTTAGCCCGGAAGGAGGAGCACAAGTTATGATCACGCTATCTAATTTTCTGCTGATTGGTGCCGGATTATTTTGTATAGGTATCTATATCATCCTATCCAAACGTAATGCTATACAGATATTGATCGGTATTGAGCTGATCATCAATTCGGCGATATTGAATTTGGTTGCTTTTGGTAAATATGATAAAGTGAACAACGCTGGCCAAGCGTTCGCTTTGTTTGGCATTGTGCTGGCAGCGGCGGCGGTTGCTGTGGCCCTGGCAATTATATTGAATGTGTATCGCCAATACAAAACTATTGATCCATCAAAAGTTGAAAAATTAAAGGGGTAAAATTTGGAGGCAGCTATACCATATACCACTAATGAAAATATTGCATTACTTGCTTTATTAGCAGTTTTGTTGCCCCTGGTTGCGGGTATAGGTAATGCTTTGTTCCTGCCAAAGCAAAGCAAGTTATCGGCATGGGTTTCTACCATCGCTATCCTGATCAGTCTGGCGTTGGCCGTTGATGTTTTTGCCCGGGTATGGTCGCAACATACTGCCAGTATCCATTTGCAGTACTTATGGTTTACCATCGGGCAAACCCAAATAGTAGCCGGTGTATGGTTAAATAACCTATCTGTTTTAATGCTATTGCTGGTATGTATTATAGCATTGCCGGTACACATTTACTCCATGGCTTACATGAAGGGCGATGAGCGCTACACTCGTTATTTCGCTTATCTCAGCCTCTTTTGTTTCGCCATGTTGGGCCTGGTTATTGTGGATAACCTCATACTGGTTTACTTGTTTTGGGAGCTGGTGGGCTTTGCATCATACCTGCTTATCGGTTTTTGGTTCACTCGCGATAAAGCGGTTCAGGCTAATAAAAAAGCCTTTATTATGAACCGCATTGGCGATGTGGGTTTGATGATAGCCATTGGTATCATCTATGCTATGTTCCACACTTTTGATCTTGATCTGTTGTTTGGGCGTGGTAACCTGGCCGCACAATCCCACATACAGTCAGGCTTATGGACAACTATCGGTCATTACACAATCAACGCTTTAGGTGTTCCTATAGCATCATCATCAGCCGGGCAATTACCAGCTTATTGCTATTACATAATGTGTGCCGGTATTATATTGGCAGTGGCTGCAAAATCGGCACAATTCCCGTTACATACCTGGCTGCCAGATGCGATGGAAGGGCCAACATCGGTTTCAGCGTTGATACATGCGGCCACTATGGTTGCGGCCGGTATATTTTTACTGGGTCGGGTTTATCCGATGTTTACGCCTGATGTACTAACTATAATTGCTGCCATTGGTTGCTTTACTGCATTTATGGCCGCAACAATTGCGCTTACGCAAAACGATCTGAAACGTATTTTGGCTTACTCCACCATATCACAATTAGGCTTTATGGTGATGGGGATGGGCGTTGGCGCTTATTCGTCTTCTTTATTTCACCTGGCTACGCACGCGTTTTTTAAATGTTTGCTGTTCCTTTCTGCCGGTGTTATCATTCACGAGATGAGCCATCTTAAACACAAACATCATCTGGATATTGATCCGCAAAGCATTTTGCATATGGGTGGCTTGCGCAAATTAATGCCGGTAACTTTTATCACCTGCAGCATAGCGGCTTTGGCTTTGATCGGTTTTCCGCTAACATCAGGTTACTTGTCTAAAGATGGTATCCTGATCCAGGCTTTCGAGTGGTCGCAGGATAAAAGCTGGGCTTATATCATCATCCCGATAGGAGCATTACTCACCAGTTTGCTCACCACGTTTTACATAGCACGTTTAATATTTAAAGTGTTTTTTGGTCAATCGCGCCTAAGGCACATCGATGCTAACATAGAGCCCGAAGCTCACGAGGGCGACTGGCGTTTATCGGTACCCATGGTAATGCTGGCAGCTTGTAGCTTATTCCCGTTATTCTCCTTCAATCCGCTCGAGTATAAACACGCCTGGTTAGTTAACGGTTTAGGCGGTGTTTTAGATCTGGAAAGCAGCTACCACATTCTTGTTCCGGTTGTGATCAATGGTGTTGGCTTGCTGGTTATTTACTTAGCTTACGCTGTTTACGTAAAACAAAATGTACATTGGTTAAAACAAAAAGGCTTACTGTTCAACTTATCGTTCAATCAATGGTATATCGATACATTTTACAACGGTGTAATAGTTAAACTCGTATTGTTTATTGGTAAGGTGTTATACTGGTTTGATCAGCATATTTTAGATGGTTTTGTAAATGCCCTCGCCGCCATCGGCATCGCGTTAAGCAAAGTATCGGCCTGGTTTGACCGGTATATTATTGATGGAATACTGCATTTAATTACCGATATAGTTAAACAAGCCGGTAATTTTATCCGTGGTTTTCAAACCGGAAGGGTGCAAAATTACCTGTTTACCATGCTTTTCATCATTTTGGTTGTTTATGTTTTAAAGACGTTTATTTAAATAATGAATATATTAACGCTGCTCATTTTTTCACCCATACTCTTCGGTATCATCATTTTGATGCTGCCCACGGGGTATCGCAACATATTCAGGTACCTTACACTGTTTGCTACTTTGCTGCAGTTGGGTCTTAGCATATGGTTATACCTGAACTTTAAAACAGGCGCGGGCTTTGCAGGTGTTGCTAACGAGAGCCAATACCAGTTTGTAGAAAAACTGCATTGGATAGGCCTCAACCTTGGCGGGATGGGCCGTATGCAGATAGACTATTTTGTAGGTGTTGATGGTATCTCCATCATGCTCCTGCTTATGTCGTCCATAGTAATGGTTATAGCCGCTGTATCCTCATGGGAGCTCAACAAAAACCACAAGGGTTACTTTGCCCTGTTTCTGTTGCTTGATGTGGCCATAACCGGCGTATTCTGCTCGCTGGATTTCTTCCTGTTCTATATTTTTTACGAATTGATGCTCCTGCCGCTATATTTCTTGATCGGGATCTGGGGCGGCGTTCGTCGCGAATACGCGGCTATTAAATTCTTCCTGTACACTTTGTTCGGTTCAGTATTTATGTTGCTGGTAATGGTTGGTTTATACTTCTCGGTTAAAGATCCGGCGACGGGTAACCATACCTTCAGCATCATCCAGATGATGAACCCTGCCAATTATGATACAAATTCTATTTTTGGGTTGTTAAGCCATCGCCTGCTATTTGGCATTCCGGCACGCACGGTTGGTTTTATTGTGCTGTTCATCGCCTTTGCCATTAAAGTACCTGTGGTACCTTTCCATACCTGGCTGCCCGATGCGCACGTTGAAGCGCCAACCCCGGTATCCATCATCTTAGCCGGTGTATTGTTAAAAGTAGGAGGGTATGGCATCATTCGCATCTGCCTCGGCATCTTCCCCGAAGTAGCTTTGCATGGAGCATTTTGGATAGGCTTACTTGGTGTAATTTCTATCTTATACGGAGCCTTAAACGCCCTCGCCCAGCGCGATCTGAAACGTTTGATCGCCTTCTCATCCATATCGCACATGGGCTTTGTGCTGTTAGGCATAGCCTCAAACACAGCTGAAGGTATGAGCGGCGCCATGATGCAGATGGTTAGTCACGGTTTCCTTTCGTCCATGTTATTTTATCTGGTAGGAGTGATCTATATCCGTGTGCACGACAGGGATATCTACAGTTTCCGCGGATTGGGTACTCTGTTGCCAAAATATACGGTATTCATCATGATCGCGTTTTTCGCGTCATTAGGTTTACCGGGTTTCTCGGCTTTCATTGCCGAAGCTTTTAGTTTGGTAGGTGCGTTCAACTCCAAAACCATTCCGGTTTGGATGGCTGTGTGCGGCTCGGTAGGTATTCTGCTTAGCGCGGCCTATTTTTTATGGACGCTGCAGCGGATGTTCTTTGGAGAAACCCGCTTAAAAGGCGGCGAGATATGGAAGCTTGCCCTAACCGACGTTGGTAAACGCGAAACTCTGGCACTTGTGCCATTAGCCCTGTTAACCCTTGCTCTGGGCATTATGCCATCCTTGGTTTTTGATAAGATAAACGATTCGGTACTGGCATTAATTCAATTTATCCAGGTAAAATAAATGCACGAGTTACTACCATCAATACCCGCTCAATTAAAAAGCATCATTGATAGCTTAGGCTACTTTATGCCCGAATTAATTTTGAGTCTGCTATTTATCCTCGTGTTTGTAACCGATTTGATCTTCGGCAAAACTTCAGAGTGGCTCTGCCGCACCATCAGCATTGCCGGATTAATATTTGTAATCTACAAAGTACTGTGGCAATTGGTATTGCTTATCAACACCAAGCAAGGAGCCGCCTACCTGTTTGGCGAAATGCTCCAACTGCACCGCACCGAAGTTTTCTTTAAGCTGATCATCGATGTTATAGCCATCATTATCCTGCTTTATATCCCCTGGGATAAAGCCTTGCGGGCGCACTTTAAAGATTTGTCCGATTTGTATTCCATCATTATCGCATCCATATTAGGTTTGCATATTATGATAATGGCTGTAAACCTACTTAGTATCTATGTAGCTATCGAAATGGTATCAATTGCATCCTACCTCATGGTAGCCTACCGCTCTGATACCCCGGTAACCACCGAAGCCGGTATGAAATATGTCCTCTTTGGCGCAGTTTCCTCAGCCATCATGCTTTACGGCATTTCATTGCTATACGGCTTTAGTGGATCATTAGACTTGAATGGACCAACCTTTGTTTACAACCTAAGCATAGCCAATCCAATTAGCGTCTCATTGGCTATCGCACTGGTAATGGTAGGTATAGGCTTCAAACTCTCCTTTGTACCCATGCATTTTTGGGTGCCCGATGTTTACCAGGGAGCAGCTACGCCTGTAACCGCGTATCTATCTACCTTGCCCAAAATAGCTGCGTTCGGTTTGTTTATCAATTTTTTACACCCATTTTTAGCTTACGGAAACTGGTCTGCTTTTGATTTCCGCTTGTTCCTTTCGGCGATCGGTATCATCACCATGATCGTGGGAAATCTGGCTGCCATCTGGCAAACCAATATCAAACGGATGTTAGCTTATTCAAGCATAGGGCACACCGGCTTTGCGTTAATGGCTCTGGCTACATTTTCGCAACAAGGCGTTTCTGCATTACTATTCTACCTGTTGGTTTATGCCGTAGCAAATATTGGCGCACTTATGCTCACATCGCACTTCGTCAATAAAATAGGAGCTCACGATCTGGATAGCTATAAAGGCGTGGGGCTTCGTTATCCCTTGCCATCGGTTTGCTTTGTCATCATCCTCATTTCGCTTGCGGGATTACCTATCAGTGCCGGCTTTAACGGTAAAATAATGGTGTTTTCGTCTGTGTATCAAATATATGATGCAAATCATAATATATGGCTTTTAGCTTTGATGATAACCGGGGCCGCAACTACCGTTATCTCGCTATTTTACTATATCAAGATCCCGCTTTACCTTTTCCTGAAAAAGAACGAACATCATGCCGAAGATCAGTTATCTACACATCAGTATTTATTGATTTCTGTTTGTTTGATCAGTTTATTTGTGCTGATCGCCGGAATATTTCCACAATTTTTCAATATTCCTATAAATTAGATAGACTTTATTAACAAAATTTAATTAAGAGATAGATTTTTAAACGGAATTTTATATTTTCGGAACTCGAAATTTTATAAAATTCCAAATAAGTGAAAAGATTTATCCCTATTAGTTTTCTCTTTGTTATTTTACTCCTCTCATTTATTTTCCCGTCTATCGATGTTGTAAATAATAGCACCACCATCAGCCCTGCCGATACTGCATGGATGCTGTGCGCCACCGGACTGGTACTGATCATGACGCCGGGACTAGCCTTTTTCTACGGCGGAATGGTGAATAAGAAAAATGTGATCTCCACAATGTTTCAAAGCTTTATCTGTATGGCTATCATCACCGTGATCTGGGTGGTATTCGGCTTCAGCTTAGCCTTTGGCGATTCAGTCCACGGCCTCATTGGCGATCCCCGCACTTTCTTTATGATGCGCGGCATGCTGGGTAATCAAACCTGGAAAGCTGCTCCAACCATACCCTTGCTTTTGTTTGCAATGTACCAGTTAAAGTTCGCTATAATCACCCCGGCCTTAATAACTGGAGCCTTTGCCGAGCGGATTCGTTTTAACTCCTACGTAGCCTTCATCTGCCTGTTCTTTGTATTTATCTATGCACCACTGGCTCACTGTACCTGGCACCCTGACGGGATTCTGTTTAAATTAGGCGTGCTTGATTTTGCCGGAGGTACCGTTGTGCACATGTCGGCAGGTTGGGCAGCATTAGCATCAGCACTATATTTAAAACGTCGTAACGAACCTAATCATGATCCCGCCCGGATAACTTACGTAATGATAGGTACCGGATTGTTGTGGTTCGGTTGGTTTGGCTTTAATGCCGGTTCAGCCATGGGCGCCAATTCATTAGCTGTAACAGCCCTGGCTACAAGCACCACAGCATCCGCCGCGGCTGCCGTTTGCTGGATTAACGTCGACCTGCTTCGTGGTAAAAAGCCAAGCGCTATGGGAGCCTGTATCGGTGCCGTTGTAGGTTTGGTTGCCATAACCCCGGCTGCAGGTTATGTATCTATCCCGCACTCGCTGGCTATCGGTATCATCTCGTCTATAGTGAGTAATGTAGTTGTTGAATGGCGCACCCGTACCAAAATTGATGATACTTTGGATGTGTTCCCCTGCCATGGCGTAGGCGGTATGGTTGGCATGGTACTTACTGGTGTATTCGCACACAAAAACATTAACGCGGGCAATACCACCGGCAACGGTTTGTTCTTTGGCGAAACACATCTGTTCTTTACCCAACTCGAAGCTTTGGTAGGGGTATCCATCTTCGCGTTTTTTGGATCATTATTGCTGCTTAAAATAACCGATATGATCACCCCACTACGTGTATCTCCGGAAGAAGAAGCCATAGGTTTGGATATCAGCCAGCACGGCGAGAAGCTTTAAGAACATATTTCCCTTGGGGGGATAAAGTAGGTTTTAAATTGAAATGCCAATCAATCATTAAAAACTCAATCCTTCAATCATTATAAGAAGGGGGATAAAAGGTGAATTATTTCTGCAGGTATTTACAAACTAATAGCCTTCACTTTTACTATATAAAGATACCAAAAAAAACACTCACAATTGAACTTTTTATAGCAAACTATAAAAATAGTTTGTTAACTATTGATATAGTTTTAACTTAGCTTGAAACTATATCTCATGAAATACATTATCACTATCCTGCTGTTAACTATTTCCTTATCAGTAAAAGCGCAGCACATAGCCGGCACCTTTCAGCAAGCAGAGGGCACCGGGCATTCCATGCAAAAGCTCGACGAGATTTACCCCAGCGCCCTTCATTCCGATTCTGCCAAAGCAGTATTTAAAGGAGAGGCTCAAACACGGTTTCTTATTGCCTACAAAACCATGCTGTACGATTTGAATAGCTATCTCAACAAAAACAATTTTACGTGGGGCAAACCAACCCGCATCTTCAACCGCATCTATTTTCAACCCGATGGCTCAATAGATTACTACCTTGTAAACCTTGCCTTGCCAGGGACAGATACCAGCAAAGCCAAACAATTCATCCCGCTGCTAAACCAATTTGTACAAACCTATAAGATCAAGATAACTGCTAAAACCAAATTCGCCCAATGCAGCCCGGTGATGTATCAGGATGTGAAATGATGATTTAAATGTGAATCTGTGCAAATGAATACCACTCGCCAAAGCTCTTCCGTAACCAATTCGCGTTAGGGATAGGAGCGGATACCGGCCCGTGGCTAATGCCTGTGCAGTATGAGCGGATAGCCCGGCCGCAGGCAACGCCCGGGTAATCAAAATACATAATTATATTTGTTTATATTTTAAATTTAAACATTAATGTAATACCAAATGAAGTTACCGGCTATTCATGGATACATCGACAGGCGAATATTGGTCAACTTTGTTGCCGATGCCGATGTGGTATCGCAAATAGTTCCTCAACCGTTCCGACCGCAGTTATACAAAGGCAAAGCTATTGTTGGTATATGTTTAATACGGCTTAAAAATGTTAAGCCTAAAGGCATGCCGGATGCTATAGGTTTTTCGTCAGAAAATGGTGCTCATCGTATAGCGGTGGAGTGGGATGAAAATGGTGAAACCAAAAATGGTGTATTTGTTCCGCGCAGGGATACTTCATCAAAATTTAATACACTTGTTGGTGGGCGCATTTTTCCTGGTAAGCATTATTTAGCCAATTTTAACGTGGAAGAGTCAGGCGGACATTATCATGTCGGCTTTACAAGTTCAGATGATACAACCATCCTGATCGATGCTAACGAAACTTCAATGTTCGACTCCTCATCTGTTTTTGAAACACTGCAAAATGCATCAGCTTTTTTTGAGAAAGGCGATGTTGGATACTCACCAAACGGAGATGAATACGAAGGGTTGAAACTACAGGCCTACAACTGGGAAGTAAAGCCACTTAAAGTAAAAAATGTGAGATCGAGTTTTTTTGAAAACGAGTCAATTTTCCCTAAAGGTTCCGTTAAGTTTGATAATGCCCTTTTGATGACTAATATTGAACACGAGTGGCACAGTATGGGCAACAAGCAGTAATATAGCTATCTTACTCACCCCTCACCAATAACCACTCGCATAATAATTCACACTACCGTCATCTCTCCAC
>Ga0116227_10003558_pt1 | contig 34504 bp, 24 predicted proteins | sample S1TSphgellanicum_FD_89693 | JGI IMG/M metagenome (GOLD analysis project Ga0116227, IMG submission 89693) | Host-associated microbial communities from peat moss isolated from Minnesota, USA - S1T2_Fb - Sphagnum magellanicum MG | ecosystem: Host-associated > Plants > Peat moss > Unclassified...
AGAAACCGTCGCCGCCGTAAAGATTCTCCCAGCGCGAATTGGTGATGCCGCCGGGATACGCGCTGTCGCCGACCCACGACGAGTTGTCTTGTAAACCGCCGTAGACTTGGTACGGATCCTTATCGTCGACGCTCACGTGGTAGAATTGACTGATCGGCAGATTGCCGCCCTTCCACCATTTCGAGCCGCCGTCGTAGCTGAGCCAGAGGCCGCCGTCGTCGCCGCCGATGATCGTTTTCGAATCCGCCGGATCGATCCAGATGTCGTGCCAATCGCCGTGGCTGCCGCCGGCGGAGTCCGAAAAACTGCGCCCGCCGTCGTCCGAAACGATCATGCGCAAGTTCATCTTGAACAGCCGCTGGTCGTCGGTCGGGTCCACCACGAGCCGGCTGAAGTAGAAGGGCCGCCAGACCATCCGCTGACTGCGGTCCCGCTCCGCCCACGTCTTTCCGCCGTCGGAAGATGCGTACAGCGCGCTGCGGACGTTTTCGATGAATGCGTAAACCATCTTGTCGTTCGAGGGCGCAATCGCAATCTCGACGCGTCCCCAGGGCGCTTTCGGCAAGCCTGCATTCGTCGTGGCGGTGAGCTTCGTCCACGTCGTTCCGCCGTCGTCCGAACGGAATAAGCCGCTGCCCGAAGGCGCCTTCGGGCCCTCGCCGCCGGAGCGAAACGTCCACCCCTTGCGGCGAAAATCCCACAGGCCCGCGAAGAGCACGTTGGAATGGGCGGGATCCATCGCGACCGACGAGCATCCCGTCGACAGATTATCGCCCCGTAAGACGAGCGTCCAATGCGCGCCGCCGTCGGTCGTGCGATACAAACCGCGGTCCGCGCTGTCGCTCCAAAGCTTTCCGGGAACGCAGGCGAAGACGTTCTTGCCGTTCTTGGGGTCGACCACGATTCGGGCGATGCGTTCGCTGTTGGGCAAACCCACGTTCGTCCAATTTTCGCCGCCGTCGGTCGATTTGTAGATGCCGTCGCCGATCGAGACGCTGTTGCGCGTCCAACTCTCCCCGGTGCCGACCCAAACGGTTTGCGGATGCGTGGGATCCAGGGCGATCGCGCCGATCGACTGCACCGGTTCTTTATCGAAGACCGGCAAGAAAGACGTGCCGCCGTCGGTCGATTTCCAAACGCCGCCCGAAGCGGCGCCGACGAAGAGCGTGATCTTGCCGTTCTTTTCGGCCCGGCCGGCGATCGCGGAGATCCGCCCGGACATTTGCGCCGAGCCGATGTTGCGAATGCCCAAACCGGAGATGGTTCCCGAATCGATCGCCGTTGCGGCCCCGACGCCGGACGCCGCTCCGAACGCGACGCTGAAGGCCGAAAGCGCGAGCGCTTTTTTGAACGCTGGACTCGGGTTCATTTCGCGCTCACAGTCGTCGGCATCGCGAACATTGCCTCGCGCAGCGGCGGGTTGCCGCGAGCACTCTCGATCGTAATGCGCTGCTGCTGCGCATCGCTGCTCTCGAGCGGCCCGCTTTCGATTTCGAAGGGAAAATAGACGCCGTTCACGAGCTCGTAATCGCCGTATTCCGTTTGCGTGACTTGCAGCGCGCCGCGAAGCTCGCGCCGTTCGACGACTTTGATTTCGAGGTACGTGTCGGGATCGAGGAAGTAGGTGTATTCCGCGCCGCTCGGCTCGGCGACGCGCAGTTTGTACGCGTCCGTCCCTTCGAAATCTTCGCGGCCGAGATAGGCTACGGTGCTTCCCGCGATCTTGGCCGATAGCAACGGGCCATCGATCGTCGCGTCGTCGGCGAGAGCGCGCGTGTCGTCCTGGGACATCCGTTCCGCGTCCCGCCGCCCTTCGAAGGGGTTGATCTTCCAGCCGACCTTACCATCGAAACCTTGCACGAGCGTCAGGCCCTGAATGCTCGACTCGATCAGCGCCGCGCCGTTCTTTCGTTCGCGCGTCTCGCGGTAGGTAAGTTCGAAGTCGCCGGGGACGATCAGTTTGCCGGTGAACTGGACGGCAGAAATTGCAGCGAGCTTCTCCGCGCCGCCGCGCGCCGCGAGATTCTTTGCGAGCAAGTCGCCGGCGGTGTCGGCGCGCGCCTCCCGGGCAGCGAGTAGGGCGGCCACGACGGCCAGCGAGAAGGTGAACTGCTTCCACATACGCCGCATCCTGTTTGCTCGCGAGGCGTCCGTTCCCGTCAACATTTCCGCCTCGAACCGGGGGGCCACGGCCTCGGAGGTCGCGCGGCGCCCGCAAACTCAACGAATCGGGCGGCGTCCAAAGCCCCGCTCCGCGCGTAAGAAGCAACAAAACGCGCTCGGAGGTTCTTTCGACATGGGTCCAGGACAATTTCGTGCCCGCCACCGGAGCATGGTCGTTTGCGCGACCATCGCGGCCCTCGGCCCGGTCGGGTGCAGCAACTCGTCATCGCCGGTCGTTCTGGCGACACCGGGCGCTACGCAACTCAAGGCGAGGGTGCGCGCCGTTCACGCTTCGCCCGATGCGGGAGCGGTCGACCTGTACGTGTACCCGGCGGGAACGACGCGTCCGAGCGCGGCCACGGTCGCAGGCGCGAGCTATCCGCAGATCACGGGATATCTCACCGTCGGCGCCGGCTCGTACGCCGTCGACGTGCTTGCGGCCGGCGCTTCCTCAACCGCGTCTGCGGTCGCTTCGGAAACGGTGACGCTCGCTGCAAACACGCAAGAAAGCATCGTCGTCGCCGGTAAAGTCGCGAACAAGTCGCTCGCGTTCGTTAATTTCGTCGAGCCGGCCGAAACGGCCGGCCAAAGCGCGCTCATCGTCCATCATGCTTCGCCGTACGTCCAAAGCGCCGTAAGTCCGGTCGGCGTCGGCGTCTACGACGCTTCGGCCGGCGTGCCCGCGACGGTCGCGCAAATCTTCTCGTTCTCGCTCGTGACGCCGTCGAGCGGGCCGGCCGCAAGCGGAGCGGTCGCCGGCGGCGAGTTCTTCCTTTCTCCGTTGCCCGCCGGATTGCCGACGGCCGTCGGCTTCGCCGCAGGCCCGCCCGCGGCAAACAATCAGCTTACGACACTGATTTCGGCGACGCCGTCCCAACTCGCAGCGGGTTTGCAAAACCCCACGGCGCAAGAACAAGCGCTCGCGGCTGATACGACCTCGGCGATTCCTGCGGGAGCGCACCTTTCGATCTTCGCCATCGACACGGCGTCGAGCGCGCAATTGATCGGGACTCTCGACCCGTAACCTCACCCCCGCTCCGCCCGTGATTTCATCGGACTCGGAGCATGCGACGATCGTGCCGCTGCCGATTCCATCGGATGCGTTCCGCGTGCGACGCCGACGCCGCGCTCGTCGCGTCGAAGCGATCGTTGTCGCTGCGGAATGATCGACGAGAACGTCATCGCGCGAGCGTCGCTCAAATCTACGGCGTTGCGGGCTCGACAGCGGGCGCTGGAAGGCGGGCGGGGATCTTCGGCGCAGGCACGAGCGGCCGGGGGGCGGACGGCGCGAGCGCGCGCGCGGCGGCGGGGCTCAGGATCTCCATATGCTGTCCGGACCCACCGAGCGCCGTGGCCACGATGCGGTAGTCGAACGGCACCGTCGAGTGGCCGGCCTGCGCCTCCCGAACGATAAAGCCCGTCGCGCTCTTGCTTGCGACGAATAACCAACCGCGCGTGTCGCCGCCCGGCGTGAGGAACACGCGGTAAGCCGCGGTCGGTTCGATCGACGCGGCGAAGGCGGGATCGAGCCGAACGACGGCGGCGCCCCCGACGAGTTGCGCCGTCCCCGTGTCTTCGAGCGTCGGCTGGGTCGAGTTCGGACTGAACGAACGCGCCGTTCCTCCGTGGACGGTTGCTGACGTATGCACCAGCGCACCTTTATAATACACATTCCCGTTGCCGTCGACGTTGAAGACGTCGTTGCTGTCGCTATTGATGAGCACGAGCGGATAGCCCGTGGCCGGCGCGCGGCCGATCACTCCGATGTTCGACCCTTGGATGTCGGCGCCGTAGCCGTTCGCGTTTTGCGCGTACACCCCAGTCGTTGCGGCCTCGAGCGGGTCGCCGGTCGTCACATAGATGCCGTAGCCGTAGTCGGAGATAAATGCGCCGCCCGCTCCACTCGTGGAACTGCCTTGGACGCCGGGACCGTAATAAGATTCACCGCTCGCTCCGATGCCTTTGCCGTTTGCCGCGCCAAAGGTCCCAACGCCGTTGCCGGCACGTGACATGCCATACACGCCGTAGCCATCGGTGTACGTCGCCGTGCCGTAGACCCCCGTGCCGCCTGAGGCGTTCACGCCGTAACTCCCGCTGCTCGCCGACGAACCAGTCGCCATGATGGCGCTCGAGCCGGACGTGGTTCGCGCCAGGATCGCGGCGCCGCTGACCGACGTCGCTTCCAAACCGTATTGCGAGGTGCTCGTTCCGCGCAGGCCCGTTCCGCTTTTGCTCGTCCCGATCACGCCGATGCCCGAGCTGCTGTTATTACCGCTGATGCACCAGTTGGCGCCTGTTACCGAACAGGAGACGGTGGTGACCGCGGAAACGACGCCGGCGGCGCCGGCGGGATTCGCCGCAAGCGTGGCGGCGGAGGCCCCGCCCAGGATGGTTGCGCCCAGCGCGATGGCACCAAGCCGGCTGGTCCGACGGGTGAAGATCATCGAAGCTCCTTTTTCGGGCGCACGTCGCCCGGTGATGTGGCGACGTTCGTTTCGATCCTCGATCCGCGACGAAGCCTCGCTCCATCGTACCAAAGGCGCTGCTATCGGGAAAGCCACGGCTCGTACAAGTAACACGAATACGATCTTGCGTTACTCGTCTATTGCGGCTAGGGCGCGTAGCGAATGCGATCGAAAATTGAAAAGGGAGGCTCTTACGCCGACGGCGGACAGCCGCTTTTGAGAACCGAGCCGCGGCTGGGGCGGCGGACCGCCCCAGCTGCTCGGGACCTACGTCGGATTTTCGTATCTCGGTCGATCTGCGTGCAATAGGGCCGAGTTCTAATCCTCGGGATCCGCCGCCCGCATCACTTCGCGGCGGGCGTTGATCCGCGGGCCCGGAGCCGTCGGATCGGTTCCCGGCCGCGGGTTGAAGTCTGCCGGAATCATGTTTGCGATGCCGCGCGCCTCATCCACCGGGATGATCCCGAGTTGGGCGCAGCCGAGGCCCGTTTTTTGTGGCAGCACCCGCACGTAGCCCTCCGGAACCTCGACATAGCCGGCGGGGATGGGGCGCACGGTGCCCTCCAGGCGGCCGACATCGAATGCCTCGAGGAGATTGCTCGTGCCGTTCGTCGTTGCGTCCTCGGGAAGAAAGTTCGGATGTCCGGCGGCGGCCGCGCCGGCTTCTCCTAGTTTTTCATCGGGAAGCGAACCGAGCCGCGGCAACGCGAACACTTCATCGATCAGCTTGACGACCGAGCCCTGATCGCCGTAGCTGTGCCCGACATAGTGCGTTTTCGCAAACGGCGAAATAACGATCAGCGGAACGCGCGGACCCTGCGAAATGAAATCTTGCGGCACGTTACCGACCCCGGGCCCAATCTGCAGCAGCGGCGGCGCGACGTGATCGTAGTCGCCTTCCGAATCGTCCCAGGCGATCACGATCGCGCTTTGCGGCCAATAGCTGCTCTTGGCTATCGTGTTGACGGCTTCGGCGACGTTCGCTTCGCTAATTTGCGCGTCGGAGTAACCCGGATGGTCGTCGTCGCCGACGAAGTTCTCTTGGACCGCCGGATCGGGGTCGGCGGGCTTGAGCTTGAGGATGTTCTGGTAGCCGCCCTTGACGTAGAAGACGCCGCCCGTCTGCGGAAGCAACCCCGCTGCGACGCTGTGATAGAAATCGCCGAGTCCGTGGAGTTGGGAACGGGCCGAACTGTTTGCGACGTAGCCGAAATACTGCGGCCCGTTGTGGTGCGTCACGTAGTCGAGGAGGCTATCGGCGGCACTGGATTTGCCGGGCTCACGATCGTAGCCCTCTTGGTACCATCCGAAACCCTGCGGCGCGACGTTCGATTTCGCAAGATACGAAACGTCGGCTCCGATGTCGGCGAAGTCGGTTGCCGCCTTCGGGTCGCTCTTCGCAAGCGCCGGCGCCGAACTCCCCGCGAGCGTGAGCGGTAACGAAGCGAAGGTGAGGTTGAGCTGTTCGGTCGCCTGGCTCGCGCCGTCGCCGGGGTTATAGGGGCCCCAGGCGGGATCGCGGTCGTTGAGCACGGGCACACCGGCATCCTCGCTGCCGTTGTCGGGATAGCCTTCGGTTGGGTGCAAGCCGTATTGCGTTTCTCCGGCTTGCCCCGAAACGATCGCGATGTTGCCCGGCGTCGAGGGGCCGACGAGGCTTTGGAAAATATGATCGAAAAGTACGAAACGGTTCGCATAGTTCCACAAGAGCGGAACCGTATCGCAGTCCTCGTGAGCCATCGTCAGTTCGCCGTACTGTTTGGCCTGCAGCGTCGGGAGCGTCGTTCCCGAAGGAATGTACTTTTCTTCCTCGGTTAAGGCGAAGCGGTCCATTTGCGGTCCGGCGCCGGTGACGTCGATCTTGCTGATCAGGCGCGGGTGCGAATGATCGACGTCGTCGGTATCGGCCGCATACCGCGCCGGACCGATCCGAAACGGCGAGACCGTGATGGTGTTGCCCGTCGTGTCGATCAGGGGCTGCGAGTACCCGAGCGTTGCGCTCGCGGGCTGCGAGTAGATGCCGTCGGCTCCGGGAAAGGTGCCGAAGTAGGAGTCGAACGAGCGGTTTTCCTGGTAAATGACGAAGACGTATTTGACGCGTTTGCGTAGCGCCGCAATCATGGCCGACTCGCGAGTGGACGAGGCGTGCGGCGCCGCGGGCAACGCCGGAACGTTCGCGTCGATACCGAGCGGCGCGATCAGCGCTAAGGCCCCACACCATGCGGCGAGCTTCGTTGGGTTCAAGGTTCCCCCTTAACTCAAAAGATAGAAGCCCGCCAGACACGGGCTCCGTAATCGTCGCCGCACAAAATTAAGGGAACTTAAAGCTTGGCTTAAGATTCGCGGCTCGCCGCTTCAGCTAGCGGTCCGGCGCCCAGCTTTCCGGAGATGATTTCGCGCGTGCGACGGAGCTCGCTTGGAGCGTATTCGGCGCGCGAAAACGCGCGCGCACGAAGACGGCTTCGCCGGGATAGAGCCGAACACAGAGTGCGTCGCGCGCCGCCGCGGTCGCATCGACGGAGAAGCGTCCCCCGCGCGCGTTCAAGAAAAATTGCGAGCCGCTCGCGGTCTCCACGACGCCGTACACCTCGTGCACGCCCGGTTCTGCCGCTTCTGCGCGCAGTTGCGGCGCGAGCGCGACGCGCGCCGCTGTGCCGCCGGGCAGCAGACCGAAGATGGCCAACTGTCCGAACGACGCGACGTACACGTGTCCGTTGAAGACCGTCGGCACGATGTTCGCGTTTCCGTCCACGCTCGGCCAGGTACCGGCAACTCCCGAGAACAGGATCGCTCCGCTCGCCGGGTCGAGTGCGTCGAGGCTGACTGTGGCCGGGCTGCGGGTCGCCGGGCGCGTCACCGTCCACACGACCGCGCTGTTCGCCGCCGTGCCGTTCGAGGAGACCGTCGTGAAGAGGCCGGGGTCTTGGACGCTCGGGAGGACGGGGGAAATGCTCTCTTGCGTGAGTGCGACGGACGGGGCGGTTTGTAGCCGCCAGGACACGATTTGCCGATTGCCGCCGGAGACGATGCGCGGAACGAGGTCGGAACCGACGAAGTACGATTGCCCGCACCAGCAGTATCCCATCGCAACGGTACTGAGGGCGTTGTTGCCGGCCGCTGAGTAACCGCCGAGCGCGTTCCGGTTGAGGACGTAGAGATGACCGTCCTTGCCGCCGGCGACGACGAGGTTATGGACGGGGCCCCCTGTTTGGTAGGGCACGAGCAACACCCCGCCCGAGCCCAAATCGAGGTCGCCGCCGTCGAGCGTCGCGTAATTCGCGGGCGTGAAAAAGCTCTGTATTTTTGCGAGATCGGGCGAGAGGCGAACCACGCTCTCTTGAATATCGTGTACGCCCATGTCGTACGAACTCGCATCCGAATTGCCGGTCGAAAAGTACACGTTGCCGCTCTCATCCGCGGCGAGTCCGTATCCGGACATCCAAACGGACGCGAGGAAAAACGATTTCGGCGAGGTCGGGGCGGTGTCGGTCAGCTCGTTTGCCGCAAGGGGCGCGAGCGTTGCGGCCCGCCAGCCCAAGACGAGCCCGCGCGCTCGATTCGCTGCAAAATCGCAGAAGCTCGCGAAGCCGGCGTAGACGTTCCCGCCGCTTTCGAGCAGCGCCGCCCGCTGCCGCTGGATGCCGGCTGTAAACCGGTACGGCGTCCCGTTGCCGAGCGTTCTTGCGGCCGACACGACGACCGGCGCGACCTTATCCACAAGGCTTCCGAGGTCGAGCGCGTGGATGCGAAAGACGGCATGGCCGCTCTCGAAGGTGTCGGCGACGAGATAGAGCGTTTGCGCTGCGCGGTCGATCACCGGCGTCGAGTTGATGCCGATGTTCGCGCCGTTGTTGTAACACTTGCCCGGTAGTTGCGTTTCGGGCAGCGGCGCGCCGAGCGTCGTTTTGATGAGAACGGCGCCCGACTCGGCATCGATTGCGTAGACGCTGTCGCTTTCGGTGACGACGTAGAGCACGTCGTGCGTTCCGGGGCTCGGGCCCGCCGTGATCGTTTGACTTTGGACGACCAGCGGTTCGGCATCGACCTGATCGTCGAGCGCTACCGTGGCGACCAGTCCGAAGGACGTCGAATTGACGTTCGCCGTTTTCAGGACGGTCTCGTGGCGGTCCCACCCCGTTCTGAGATTATCACCGTGGTACGTGAGCACGCTTGCATCCGGTGACGCCGCCGCGAGCGGCGCCCGCGCCCCGCCTGCCGCACCCGCAGCGCTGCCGAACGGGACCGTCAGCATCAACACGAAAGCGAGTGTTGCGTGTAGTCGCATGGCATAGCGTCGTACGTCGGTTCGCAACAAATGCTTTTCGAGCCGCGTGCGTAATTAGGCCTATAATCCTAAACGATCGGTTCGAAGGGACTATCGACGATGGCAATCACCGTCCTCTACGACGAGCGCGCCTTTGCGACGCAAGGGGAACGTATCGAAGCCGGCGAGCTGTGGCTGAGCGCCGGCGATTTGCACGGGGCGACGGGCTGGCAGATGAAGCCCGAGGGCATCTGCCGCGACGAACGGTGCGTGCCGATTCCGCCGGCGCGCCGCAGCGAATTTCTGGCCCCGGACGGCGGTTTCAACCTTAGCGCGTTCGCGCGTCATTTGAACGAACCGGTCGTGCACGATGATGAGGCCGGCGTCTGGTTCTTCGGCAAAGCGCCGGGCGCGCGGCGCGACGCGTTGCTCGCCGGCGAGGCGCCGGATTTCCGTCTGCCCGACCTCGACGGGAAGCTGCACGCGCTTTCGGACTACCGCGGGCGAAAGGTCTTACTGTTGACCTGGGCCTCCTGGTGAGGCTGCCGCTTCGATCTGCCGGTCTGGCAGACGTTATACGAAGAGCTTAAGGACCAGAACTTCGTGATGATCGCCGTCGCCTTCGACACGGGCGGTTACGCGGCGGTGGAGAAGTTCGTTCGGCCCGCGGAGCCCATCGTCGTGCCCGCACCGATGCGCGCGATCATGGGCTGGACGGAAGAACAGTACGATCGCGCCGCGGTCCCGACGTATCCGTGTTTGATCGACGAGCAGCACGTCGTCGCGGAACGCTACGACATGGCAAACGTTCCGCTCGCGGTCTGGATCGACGAAGCCGGAACGATCGTCCGCTCCGCCGAGCCTGCCGGCGCGACGGACGGCTTCCGGCAGATGGATCGCGCGACGTTCACGCTGCCGGAGGCCGTCGTGGCGGCGGGACGGGCGGCGCGAGCGGCCTATGTCGGCGCCGTTCGCGACTGGGTGGCGCACGGGAGCGCGAGCCGTTACGTGCTCTCGCCCGCGGCGCTTGCGGACCGGATCGGGGAAGTCTCCGACGCGGACGCCCGGGCGGCCGCTTCGTTTCGGCTCGGGTGCTATCTACGCGAAAATGGTCGAGCCGACGCGGCGGCACGCTGGTTCGCCGAGGCGGCGAAGCTCGCTCCCGATCGCTGGAACTACTTCCGCCAAGCGCTCGACCTCAATGAAAAAGGCAGCGCGTCGGGCCCGCTGTTCCAGGCGGCGGTTAAGGAGCTTGGGGAACGGCCGTATTACCCGAGCGTTCCGCTGTAAGCCACGATCAGCGATCCGGCGACCACATCGCGCCGGACCACTTTTCGCGAAGAATCGAGGCGGCGTTCAGACCCCATGGGCCGGTCAGGCGGCCGCGGACGAAGACCGTTTCGCCGGGGTAGAGCGTGACCGAGCGATAGTTGCGCATGGCCGCGGTCGCGTCGACCTCCACCAGGCGGCCCGTTCGCGTCCTCAAGGTGAAAGCGGAGCCGGTCATGACGCCGACGATGCCCGTAAATTGGTGAACGCCCGCCGGCAAGTTCGCGGGTCGCGGAAAGCTCGGCTGCAGCGGGACACTCGACCGCGTTCCCGCCGGTAAGAGGCTAAAGATCGCGAGCTGTTTGTAGGAAGCCACGAAAACGCTGCCGCCCGCGACGGTTGGGACGATGTTCGCGTTTCCGTGCACGTTCGGCCAGGTTCCGGCATTGGCGGAATAGAGCACCGAACCGTTGGTGGGGTCGACTGCGGCGAGCTCGACGTCGGCCGGATTGCTGTCGTTCGGGTGCGTCACCGTCCAGGCGATCGCGGTGCCGGCCGTCGTTGCATTCGACGAAATCGTGGTAAACATGCCGGGATCCTGACCGTTGGGGAATGACGGCGACGTACTCTCTTGCGAGAGCGCGACCGACGGCGAGGTCTGCAGACGCCACGACGTTATCTGCGAGTTTCCGCTCGTGACGATGCGCGGCACGCCGTCGGACCCGACGAAAAACGATTCGGCGCAAAAGCATCCGCCGATCGAAACCGTGTCGAGCACGTTATTCGCCGAGACCGCATAGCCGCCGAGCGCCTCGCGATTGAGAATGAAGAGCCGGCCGTCCTTTCCGGCGGTCAGGGCGACGCGGTGAAGCGTTCCGGCACTCTGATATGGAACGAGCAGCACGCCGCCGGAACCGAGGTCGTCGTCCGTGTTGTCGAGGTTCGCGTAATTGGACGGCGTGAAATAACTCTGCAGCGTCGTAAGGTCGGGGGAGACCCGGATGACGCTCTCCTGAATATCGTGCGCGCCTTTATCGTATGACGTCGCATCCGAGTTGCTGGTCGACAAGAAGATGCTCCCCGAGTCGTCGGCGGCAATTCCGGCTCCCGACATCCAAATGGCCGAGAGAAAATACGTTCGCGACGACGTGGCGTCGGAATCGGTGAGGTCCTTCGCTGCGAGCGGCGCGAGCGTTCCGGTGTGCCAGCCGAGAATGAGGCCCCGCGACACGTTGGCCGCTTGGTCGCAGTAGCTCGCGAAGGCTGCGTAAATGGTCGAGCCGTTCTCCAAGAGCGCCGCGCGCTGCCGTTCGACCGCGGCGGAGAACGTGTATGTCGAGCCGTTGCTCAACGTGCGCGTCGCGGTGACGACCACGGGCGTTATCTTATCGAGCAGGGTGCGCAGGTCGAGCGCGTGGATTCGGAAGACCGCGTGACCGCTCTCGTAGGTGTCCGCGATGAGATAGAGTGTGTTACTGTTGCGATCGATGACCGGCGTGGATCCGATGCCGACGTTTGGCCCGTTGTTGTTGCAGCCGCTCAGCTCCGTTTGCGGAACCGGGCTGCCGAGCGTCGTCTTGAGCAAAACGGCGCCGCTGTGTGCGTCGATCGCGTAGACGCTGTCGCTCTCGGAAGCGACGTAGACCACATCGTGGATTCCGGGACTGCTGCCGCCCGTGATCGATTGTTTGGGAGCCACGAGCGGCTGCGCATCGACTTGGTCGTCGAGGGCCACGGACCCGAGCAGCCCGAAGGTGCCGGCCTTGACGTTGGTCGTGTCCAACGACGTCTCGTTCGGATCCCACCCCGTTCGCAGATTATTTCCATGATACGTCAGGACGCCGCCTTTGCCCGTGGCCGTCTCGTCGGAATCAGCCGAGTCCGCAGCGGCGATTCCGAGCCAACTCGCTACGAGGAGTAGGGAGCAAGTAGTAACGAACGTTAATCGCATAGCGACGTTCACATGCGCCGCATTCCCGAAAAGTCTTTATGGTTTGGAATGCTTGGGGTGTGGAGATATACGCCGGTTCAACGACCGTCAAACGTGATGGCGAGCACGAGAACGATGCCCCTCGCGTTTAATCGCGATCGCCGAAAACCGAACTCGGGATGCTCGCCGGATAGGCGATGTTCGTGAGTTCGAGCGAGATCGTGCCGCTCTCGCGCACGAATAGGATTTGCGCTTTCGCGCGAGCTTCCACGCGATGCAACGTTTGGGACGAGCCGTCCTCGAAATAGTATGCGTCGAAGATGACGTGAAGGACGTCCGGGCCCGCGGTCGCCTCGCCGCGCAAACGCACGACTCCGTTCGTCAGCCGATCGATCCAGACGTCGCGCAGCACGTTTTTTCTGGGATCCCGGAACGGACGAAGCGATAGGTGCGCCGTCTCTTTCCCCTCGACGATCTCGTCGCCGGCAAAGACGACCGCATAAGGTCGAACGCGCACCTGAACCGCTCCGATCGTCTTCGGCGCCGCGGCGGGGCCCGACTCGCTCTCACCGCTCGGCACGGGCGTCGGCACGTCGAGGTCGATGGCGGCGGCGCCCGCTCCGGATTGTGGAACGAACGTAAAGGCGTAATCGGGCGCAAAGCAGCGGTCCGTCACTTCGGGGGGATCCGGCTTGTCGTGCGCGTCGAGCGCGACGCCTGCGATGCGGCAGCGGCGATCGGAGCGCCGGTAGACGATCGTTTCCAGCCGCGTTTTCGACTTCGCGTTGCGAACGAACGTGATTCGCCCATCGTACGTGGCAAAGGCGGCCAGCGGCAGAGCGGCCCACCGGGCGTAAGCGGAATCGTAGAGCGCTTCGGCCGAGTTCTGCGCGCTCGCTTGCGGTGCGCCCGCGACGGTCGCGCAGGCGGCTGCCGCAAGCGCGAACGTTCCGGCCAAAGAGCGTCTCGGTCGGCGAAACATCGTCGCTCCGGTTCGCCGCGCTTTCGGCGAGGGCCCGGTTTCGCGCAAAAAGGACGCGGGTACGCTCGGACCGATGGAGACAGAGATCACCTTGCACATTAACGGTGCCGAGCGCCGCCTTGCGATCGACACGCGCATGACGCTGCTCGACGCGTTGCGCGAGCGTCTCGGCTTGACGGGCTCGAAGAAGGGCTGCGATCACGGCCAATGCGGCGCCTGCACCGTTCTCATCGAGGGACGGCGGGCGAATGCGTGCTTGGCGCTGGCCGTGGCCCATGCGGGCGACGCGATCGTGACGATCGAGGGCCTCGGCTCGGCCGGCGAACTCCATCCGTTGCAGCGCGCCTTCGTTGCCTTTGACGGATTGCAGTGCGGCTATTGCACGCCGGGCCAGATTTGCTCGGCCGCCGGTATGATCGAGGAGGCAGAGGCGGGCTGGCCGAGCGTCGTGAGCGAGGATCTCGAACTGCCGCAGTACGACCTCTGTGACGACGAGATTCGCGAGCGCATGAGCGGCAATCTTTGCCGCTGCGCGGCGTACGCGAACATCGTTCCGGCCATCGCCTCGGTCGCGCGCCGGCCCGCGCGCGTGTCCGCATGAACCCGTTTCGATACGAGCGCGCTAACGACGCGGCCGGAGCCGTCGCCGCACACGGCGCGGCAGCGGCCGCCGCGTATCTCGGCGGCGGCACGAACCTCGTCGACCTCATGAAGCTCCGCGTCGCGAGACCGGAAACGCTCGTCGACGTCGCGCGGCTCGCGCACGATCGCATCGACGTATTGCCGTCGGGCGGCGTTCGCATCGGTGCGGCGGTGAAGAATAGCGTGCTCGCGGCCGATCGAACGATCCGTTCGCAATATCCGATGCTCAGCGGGGCGCTGTTGTCGGGCGCGTCGGGGCAGTTGCGCAACCTTGCGACGACCGGCGGAAACCTGCTGCAGCGCACGCGCTGCACGTATTTTGCGGACGTTTCGAAGCCGTGCAACAAACGCGACCCGGGCAGCGGTTGTCCCGCACGTACCGGTTACCATCGTACGCTCGGCATTTTCGGAATCTCCGAATCGTGCATCGCGACCCATCCCTCGGACATGGCGGTCGCGCTGGCGGCGCTCGACGCGATCGTGCGCGTGCGCGGCGCCTCGGGGGAGCGGGAGATTCCGCTCGGCGATTTCTACCGGTTACCCGGCACGGAGCCGCAGTACGATACGGTGCTGGAGCCGGCCGATCTCATCGTCGCCGTCGATCTGCCGCCCAACGGCTTCGCCCGAAGCTCGCTCTACCGCAAAGCGAGAGATCGCGCGTCGTATGCCTTCGCGCTCGTTTCGGTGGCTGCCGCTCTGGAGATCGAAGACGGCCGCGTGCGCGAGGTGCGTCTCGCCCTTGGTGGGGTCGCGCCCAAGCCGTGGCGTGCGACCGCGGCGGAAGCGGCGTTGCGCGGGAAACCGGCAACCGAAGCTTCGTTTTTGGAGGCAGCCGAGGCGGAACTCGCCCACGCACGGCCGCTGCCGGACAACGCCTTCAAAATAGCGCTCGCGCGGAACATGATCGTCCGAGCGCTGTGCGATCTCGCGGAGGCCGCATGAGCGTCGTCGAACGCGCGCTCGGCGCCGGGCTCGAACGCATCGACGGCCCGCTCAAGGTGACCGGCGCGGCCCGCTATGCCTACGAATATCCCGCGGAGAACGTCGCCTACGGCTATCTCATCGGCAGCACGATTGCGAAGGGCCGCATCGCTTCGGTCGACAGTTCTGCGGCGCGCGCGCTTCCGGGCGTCATCGACATCGTGACGCATGAAAGCGCGCCACGGCTCGCCGACGTGAGCGATGCCGCGCTTGCCGTTCTCCAGTCCGCGGACGTTGCGTATCACGGTCAGATCGTCGGTATCGTCGTCGCGCAAACGCTCGAGATCTCGCGTCACGCCGCGTCGCTCTGCGTCTTTACGTACGCCGAGGAAAAGCACGACGTCGAGTTGCGCGTCGACCGTCCCGACCTCTACAAACCGGACAAGGTCAACCCCGACTTTCCGACCGACTCGGCCCAAGGCAACTTCGAGCGCGCGTTCGCAAGCGCGGCCCACGCGATCGACGTGACGTATACGACGCCGCACGAGCACAACAACCCGCTCGAGCCGCACGCGACCCTGGCGGCCTGGGAAGACGACGGGGCCGGCGTTACGCTCTACGACGCGAACCAGGGTCCGCACGGCATTCGGGACGACGTCGCCAAAGCGTTCGGGTTGGCGGCCGAGCGCGTGCGAATCATCGCGCCCTACGTCGGCGGCGGCTTCGGCTCGAAAGCCTTCACGCACCCGCACGTGATCGCGACGGCGATGGCGGCGAAGGTCGCGGCCCGGCCGGTGAAGATCGCGCTGACGCGGCAGCAGATGTTCGCGCTCGTCGGCCATCGCACGCCGACGATTCAACGCTTGCGCCTCGCGGCCGACCGCGCTGGAAACCTGAGCGCAATCGGGCACGACGTGGTCGAAGCAACGTCGACGATCGAAGAATTTGCCGAACAAACGGCGGTTGCGACGCGCATGATGTATACCGCTCCGAACCGCCGCACCACCCATCGGCTCGCGCGCCTCGACGTGCCCTCGCCTTCGATCATGCGTGCCCCGGGCGAAGCGCCGGGGATGTTCGCCCTCGAGTCGGCAATCGATGAAATTGCGGAAGCGTGCGGCATCGATCCGGTCGAGTTTCGCATTCGCAACGAGCCGGCGCTCGATCCCGAGAGCGGCTTGCCCTTTAGTAGCCGCAATCTCGTCGCCTGCCTGCGGCGGGGCGCCGAGCGTTTCGGCTGGACCGCGCGCGAACCCGGCGCCCGCGGGCGCACGCCGGGGCGCAGGCGCGCCGGCTACGGCGTCGCAGCCTCCACCTATCCCGCGCGTACCCGCCCCTCGACCGCGCGGATCGAACTCGATGAAGCCGGTGGATACCGGGTTCTCCTCGACGCATCCGATATCGGAACTGGAGCCTGGACGGCGCTCTGGCAACTCTCGGCCGAAGCGCTCGGGGTTTCGCTCGAGCGCGTGCACGTGGAGATCGGCGACAGCGCCCTGCCGAAGGCGCCGGGTGCGGGCGGTTCGATGGGCCTCTCATCGTGGGGGTCGGCGATCTACGACGCGGCGCAAAAGTTGCGCGCCGAGCTCGAGCGCCACGGTGGCCGCGTTCCCAGCACCGGCTTGCGCGTCGAGGGCTCGGTGGATGGAAACGTGCAGGCGAAGGATTTCGCGCGGCACGCCTTCGGTGCGCAGTTCGCCGAGGTGAGCGTGGACCTCGATACGGGTGAAGTGCGCGTGCCGCGCCTTTGCGGTGTGTTCGCAGCCGGCCGGATCGTCAATCCGCGCACCGCGCGCTCGCAGCTCCTAGGCGGGATGACGATGGGTCTCTCGATGGCCTTGCATGAAGAGACGGTCCTCGACGCGCGGTTCGGACATTTTGCGAATCACGATTTCGCCGAGTATCACATCGCGGTCAACGCCGACGTCGGCGAGATCGACGTCGCGTGGATCGACGAGGTCGACGTACACGTCAATCCGTTCGGCGCGAAGGGCGTCGGCGAGATCGGCATCGTCGGCACGGCCGCCGCAATCGCGAACGCGGTTTATGACGCGACGGGCATTCGCATTCGAGATTTACCGATTCGGCCGGAAAAGCTGTTGGTCTGATTTCGTTCGCCGGCCGGCCCGCTAATCACGAACGCCCCACGAACGTACGACGTGATAGCGGCGGATCCCGCGCGCGACGCTCGAACAACGCGTGAGAAGAAAAAAGTGTTCCGACGTATCGTCGGCCAGTAGCGCGGTACCGAGCACCGTCGTTTCGCGGGCGGCTTCGGCGACCGCCGCCTCGGTCGCAGCCGGGGCGAGTGCATCGAAGGTGACGACGTCGGAACCTTCCACTTCAAATGTCGGATTGCCGGTGGTCGACTTGCACGTGCAGAGGAAGAGTTGGCCCGATTCCGCTTTATCCGTGCGCGCCAAATGCTGGGCGTGCTGATCCCAGGCGCTCTGTAACGAGCGAAATTCAGCGTGGCCGCCGATCCACAGAAACGCACCGACGCGATGCTTGTCGCGCGACGCGATGACGAAGCTCGACCCGATATGCCGCTCGCGGCGGAAGAGTTCGACGCGGGTCTCGAGGGCCGAGATCTCCGCCTGCTGACGATCCGGTTTGACGCCGAACTCGGCAACGGCAACCCAGCCCTTGGCGTTCGCGATTTCGACGTCGGGGCCGACGCTACGGTGGTCGACGTCCGTATGCGGGCGCGCGTGATCCGTTGCCGTGCCTTGATGGAAGCGAGCCATGATCGTGGTCCTTCCCCGGTGCCGAGGCACCGGGATTCGTAAACGGCGTTGCCGATCGCCAGGTTCCGGGATTGTAACGTACTGCCACGGCCTGGGCTATCGTGATAAATCCGGCATGTTGGTTGAAGGCGCGTCCGAGCGGACGCAACGAATGCGCGTCCGACCCGGACAAAACGTGCTCGTAGCAAATGTCCCGGTCATGAATGGAGCCGAAAGCCTTGTCCGCACGCTCATTGCGAGCGGCGTTACGGTGTGCTTCGCAAACCCCGGCACATCTGAGATGCATTTCGTCGCGGCGCTGGACTCGGTTCCCGGAATGCGGCCGATTCTGGGACTTTTTGAAGGCGTCGTGACGGGCGCCGCGGACGGCTACGGGCGCATGGCGGAACGGCCGGCCTGCACGTTGCTGCACCTCGGCCCGGGCTTGGCGAACGGTACGGCCAACCTGCACAACGCGCGCCGCGCGGCGACGCCGCTCGTCAATATCGTCGGCGATCATGCAACGTATCACGCCCAGTTCGACGCGCCGCTCGCTTCGAACATCGAGCTGCTCGCACGCTACGCTTCGGGCTGGGTGCATGCGGCCACGAGTGCCCGCACCGTGGGCGCGGACGCCGCGCGCGCGGTTCGCGCGGCGCTCGAGCCGCCGGGGCAGATTGCGACGCTCGTGCTGCCCGCGGATGCCGCGTGGCTCGAGGCGGAGGGCGAAGCGTCACCGCTGCCACGCCCCGAGCCCGCGCTGCCGAGCGGCGCCGAAGTGACGCGCGTTGCCGCCGCGCTGCGCGCCCGCAAGCCGAGCGCGATCCTGATTCGCGGAGCCGCGCTCAAAGAACGCGGTTTGCGCGCCGCCGGCCGCATCGCGGCACACACCGGAACGCGCCTCATGTGCGACACCTTCGCGCCGCGCCTGCAGCAGGGTGCGGGCCGGGTCGTCGTCGAGCGGATCCCCTATTTCGCGGAAGCGATCGTCGCGCATCTTGCCGGGCTCGAAGAACTCGTTTTGGTCGGCGCGAAACCGCCAGTGGCCTTCTTCGCCTATCCGGACAAACCGAGTTGGCCGGTTCCCGACGCGTGCACGATTCGCATTCTGGCTCACGCGCACGAAGACGGTACGGCGGCCCTCGAAGCGCTCGCCGACGAACTGGGTGCGGGCCCGCATCCGGCGCTCGTAGCGGAGCGCCAACTGCCCGACCTGCCGGCTGCGGGAAAGCTGGACGCGATTGCCGCGGGCCGCATCATCACGCGGCTCTTGCCGGAGAACGCGATCGTAAGCGATGAAGCGGCGACCTCGCGTGGCGGACTCGTCTCGCTACCCTTTGCCGCACCGCACGACCACCTCGCGCTCACGGGCGGATCGATCGGCAGCATGATTCCGGTCGCAACCGGCGCCGCGGTCGCCTGCCCCGATCGGAAGGTCGTCTCGGTGCAAGGCGACGGCGGCGCGATGTACACGCTCCAAGCGCTCTGGACGCAAGCGCGCGAAAAGCTTGACGTGACGACGGTCATCTTCGCGAACCGGTCGTATGCGATTCTCGCCGGCGAACTGGCGCGCGTGGGCGCGTCGGGCGGCGGCGCGAAGGCGCGCTCGACCCTCGACCTGCACGACCCAACGCTCGACTGGGTGAAACTCGCCGAGGGTCTCGGCGTCGAAGCCACGCGCGCCGAAACGACCGAACGTTTCGCCGACCTCTTCGCAAACGCCATGCTGGGCCGCGGGCCGCGCTTGATCGAGGCGGTGATCGATGGGTGACTCGACCGCTCTTGCGATCACGACGGTTCGCTTCTACGTTGCTGACCGCTAGGGGATAGGTGTTGAAGATTCCGTGCGAAATCTAATCCGATGCTCCTCGAGGAATGAAAGGGAGCCGAGGTGGTGGGTATATGAATGACATGAAATCCCGTCGTCTTTCCCTTCCGGCCGCTCTCCTTGCTTTCGGTTTAGCGTGCGCCGGCCCGGCTGCCGCGGCCACGGATCAGACGGCCGTCATTCCCGCGGGCTCCTATTCCTTTGGGACGTATCTCACGCCGGAGTACGATGGGGCCGGCTCGTATGAGGGCGTGTTGCGTCTGACCGTCAACGAGGACGGAACGATCTCCGGTATCTTTCGCAACGCCGACGCCGGCACGTTCCACACGGTCGTCGGCGGTCGCAACGGCAAATATATCTGGCTCGATTTGGGCTCGCAGTTTCCGAGCCGCCTCCTGAACGCGACGTACGAAAATGGCAAGATCGTGGGCGGCATCTTCACGGACTCGCAGCCCTATACGTTCGTTGCCTCGCCCGACCCGAAGCTCGGCGGTCCATAAGCGTTTCGCCCACGCGGGCTTCACCCCGCGCGGCGCGCCAATCGCTCGGTCCAAACGTACAGCGCACCGGCGACGGCGATGAACCCGATCGTGCCGAGCACGTTCGCGTACGGTGCGAACGAGTCGCTCACAAGGGAAAGCGGCGTCCCGCGACCGCTCGCGACGATCAGCCCGGCCAACGCGACGCCGAAGAGGCTTTCACCAACGATGAGTCCCGAGGCGAGCAGCACGCCGATACGTTTGGCGGCCGCCGCATTCGGGCCGCGCGCGACATAGCGGTCGTAGGACCAGCCGAGCAGGGCGCCCACGACGACCGGTAAGACGGTCCCCGCGGGCAGATAGATTCCGATGCCGACCGCCAGCGGCGGCAACGGGACCCGCCCCGCGGAGCGCATCGCGGCGTCGAGGGCGATGATCCCGGCGCCGACGAGCGCGCCTATGCCGATGAGGCCCCAGTCGATTTGCCCCTCGATCACGCCTTTTGCGAGCGCTGAGATCAGCGTGGCTTGCGGCGCGGGCAGCGGTTGGGCGTTCGTTGCGCCGTGGACGCTCGGCGCGCCCGCGAAGCCGTACGCCTGCGCTAGCAGTCCCAGAACGGGCGGGATGACGACGGCACCCATGATGACCCCGATGATGAGTGCAACCTGCTGCCGCCACGGGGTTGCATCGACGAGCTGGCCCGTCTTGAGATCTTGCAAGTTGTCGTTCGCAATCGTGGCGACGCACAGCACGACGGCGGTGACGAAGAGCGCGTACGCCACGAGCGTCGGCGCGACCGCGGGTCCGGCGCCGCGCCCAAGCAGCTCGAGCAAAAGCGACGCACCGATGACGGCGAGGATCGCAAGACCGGATACGGGACTATTTGAAGAGCCGATGAGACCGGCCATGTATCCGCAGGCCGTGGCGACGAGAAAGCCCGCGATGACGACGTACACGATCGCGCCGAGCGTGAGCGGAACGACGAGGTTGCCGAGCGCGCCGCCGTAGAGAAACGCCGCGAATAACGCAGCGAGCGGCACCAGGCACGACACGAAGATGATGCCGACGATGCCGATCGGGATATCGCGCTCCGTTCGCGGCAACGCGTCGCCTTCGCCCGCGGCGATGCGTCGCGACGCGGCCAGTGCCGAAACGACGCCGCGATAGACCGGGAGCGCCAGTTTCGCGAGCGTCCAGATCGCCGAAATGCCGATCGCTCCCGCACCGATGAAGCGCACTTTGTGCGCCCAAATCGGAATTGCGGTAGCGGCTGCGTCACCGGTCCACGGATGGAGTGCCGTGATGAGCGGGACGCATGCGCCCCAAGCGATGACGAGTCCGAGCAGCATCGCGAGGCCGACGGAAAGTCCGACGAGATGCCCGGCTCCCAGGAGCGCGAGCGAAAGGGACGAGCCGATTCCGGTCGCGGCGGGACCCACGCGAAAATACAGCGCCGCCTCGTCGATGAAAAGCCGCGTTGCAACGACGGCCGCAAAGCCCGCCGACGCGACGCTGCCGAGCACGACGGCCAGCAGCCCCGCTTCGTTCTCCGCGACCGCATTCGCATCCGGGCCGAGCGTTCCGCCCGCCCGCGCCGCCCGGCCGCCCGCGCCCACGATCAACACTTCGGCGGCCGCGACCCCTTCGGGATACGGCAGATCGGACTCGGAGACGAGCGCGCGCCGCAGGGGGACGGTATAGAGAACGCCGAGGATGCCGCCGACCGCGCACACGCCGAAGGTCTCCCAGAACGGGAACCCGGTCCACCACCCGACCATGATGAGCCCCGGCAAAACGAAAATGATCGAAGATAGCGTCCCCGCCGCCGAAGCGACCGTCTGCACGATGTTGTTCTCGTAGATCGTCGCATGCTTAAAGAAGCGCAGAACGCCCATCGAAATGACGGCCGCCGGAATCGACGAGGCGAACGTCAGCCCGACTTTGAGGCCGAGGTACACGTTGGCCGCCGTGAAGACGATCGTGATGGCGCCGCCGAGAATCACGCCGCGAAGCGTAAGTTCGGCGCGCCGCTCGGCTACGGGAGCACGGTGAAGGACCTCTTGCAAATCGACCCGGTCTTTCGGCAGTGAAAGAAAACGCCGTATACGGCGCCCGCGGAGCGTTCTTCGTGCCATAGTGCAACGCCCCCGGCGAGGCCGTGGTCTTGCTTGGGGGGGCCCGCTCCCACATCGAAGCCGAACGGGCGCCGCCGATACGAGAAAGCGAGAACCAGTCTTCACATGGCCCTGCGCGATGCCGCGATCCTCTACACCCCCCTCCACGCCGGTGCGCTCGAACTGCGTAACCGCATCGTGATGGCGCCGCTCACGCGGAACCGCGCGACCCACGGCAGCGACGTTCCCCACGCACTCAACGCCGAATACTACGGTCAGCGCGCGAGCGCCGGCCTCATCATCTCAGAAGCGACCCAGATTTCGCCCACCGGCAAAGGGTACGCATTCACGCCGGGGATTTATTCGCCCGAACAAGTTGCGGGCTGGAAGCTCGTAACCGAAGCCGTGCATGCAAAGGGCGGAACGATCGTTCTGCAACTGTGGCACGTGGGCCGCATCTCGCATCCCTCGTTACAGCCCGGTGGTATTCTGCCGGTCGCGCCGTCGGCGATTGCGCCCGTGGGCCAGAAGACGTTTATCGAGAACGGCGACTTCGTCGACATCGGAACGCCGCGCGCGCTCGAGATCGACGAGATCGCGGGCATCGTCGACGATTATCGCAAGGCCACCGAGAACGCGCTCGCGGCCGGGTTCGACGGTGTCGAGATTCACGCGGCGAACGGCTATCTCATCGACCAATTCTTACGCGACGGCGCGAACAAACGGACCGACGCCTACGGCGGATCCGTCGAGAACCGCCTGCGTTTCGCGCGAGAAGTCATCGACGCCGTGATCGCGGTTGCGGGTGCGGAGCGCACCGGTATCCGCATTTCACCCGTGACGCCGTCCGGCGGTCTATCCGATAGCGATCCGCAGGCGATATTCGTTCCCCTTGTGGACCTGCTGAACGAGAAGAAGCTCGCGTACGTCCATGTCATCGAGGGTGCCACCGGCGGCCCGCGCGATAATGTCGCTTTCGACTATGCCGGCCTGCGCAAGCACTTCGCGGGCGCCTGGATGGTGAACAACAGCTACAACCGCGATTTCGCAATCGAGGCGATCGAGAGCGGATACGCCGACCTCGTCGCATTCGGCAAGCTCTTCATCGCGAACCCGGACCTCGTGGAACGCCTGCGCAACGACGGCCCGTACAACGACCTCGACGCCGACCACCTCTACGGCGGCGGTGCCGAAGGCTACACCACCTATCCGGCGCTGGAAGTGGCGCCCAGCACGCGCTAAGCCGGTCCGCCGATCAGCCGGAAGGGAGCTTGTCGAAGCTCGCTACCGGTGCCGGCCTATCGCGCAGCGCGCGTCGTGATCTCGTATCGCACGGTGAAGCGATCGAGTTCCGCGCGCACTGCAGCCACAACGGCTTCACCCGCGTTCGCGTCGAGTTCGATCAGCGCGACGCTTCCATGGAGCGGATGCGCGTCGATGCTGACGTCGAACGCAACGCGATTGCCGGCTAAAAGCTCCTGAAGAAGCCGTTCGAAGACGCGCTGCGCCGCCGCCTGGCGCAGCGCCGGCTTGAAGATTTTGCCGACCCCGGTCAACGGCATGCTGTCGATGATCGTCATTTCTACGGGGACGGCCGCGCGCTCCGGGATCCGCTCGCGGGCGAACTCGCGCAATTCTTCCGCCGATACCGTCGCGCCCGCTTTGAGCTGCACGTAGCACACGGGCAGTTCTCCCGCGTAGGCGTCGGGCCGGCCGATCGCCGCCGCGAGTTCGACTTGCGGGTGCGCGTAGAGCGCTTGTTCGATCGTGAGCGGATCGATGTTGTGAGCGCTGCGGATGATCAGGTCTTTCGCACGGCCCGTCAACCAAAGGTAGCCGTCCGCGTCGAGACGGCCGAGGTCGCCCGTGTCGAGCCAGCGGCCGCCGGGACTCCACGGGGGAACGTCGTCGAACGCGAGCGGCTCGATCCACGTGCTCGCATCGTGCGCCTGATCGACGTAGCCTCCGAAAACTTGCCGGCCGCGCGTTAGCACGCGGCCGATCTCGTCCCGCTCGCAAAGCCGTTCGATGCGCCGATCCCTGACGATTGCGACGACGACTTCGAGATAGGGAACCCGAGTGCCGACCGAACCGAAGCGGCGAACGCCTGCGCTCGGACTCGCCGTTCCGAATCCGTGCAACTCGGTCATCCCCCAGCCCTCGACCATCGGAACGCCGAGGCGCCGTTCGACCGCGCGCCCGAGTTCGACCGGCAGCGCCGCGGCGCCGGCGTTACACAAGCGGATGCTCGAGGAATCGCAGCCGTCGCTTGGGACGTTCATCACGGCACCCCAACTCGTCGGCACCATGCCGATGACGGTCGGACGAAAACGTTCCTCGAGCCGCCAAAAATTTTGAACTACCGAAGCATTCCGGTATCCCGCCGGCGTGAGCAACACGATCGACGCGCCACGCGAGAGCGGCGCGAGCCCGGCGCAGTTCATGCCGCCGACGTGAAAGAGCGGCAGACCGTTGAAGAGGATGTCGTCCGCTTCGAGTTCCCAGATTTGCGCGTTCGTCCACGCCCCGAGCAGAAGGCCGCCGTGGGTATGCCGGGCGAGTTTCGGCGTGCTCGTCGTGCCGCCGGTGTGAAAGAGCGCCGCAACGTCGTCCGGCCCGATCGCTCGCTCGAACGCGAGCTCCGGCGCTTGCCGATCGAGTTCGGTCTCAAAGTGCGGCGCCTCCGAGCCCGGTCGCGCGGCGGGGCCGCCGACGCGCACGATCGTTCGCAGCGTCGGGACGCTCGCGGCAATGCCCTCGACCTTCTCCCAAATCCCCGGCAAGAGTTCCGGATCCGGTGCGAGCAGCACGCGGCACCGCGCTTCGCGCAGGATCGCAGCGATTTGTTCGGGCTCAAGCAAAAAGTTGATCGGGTTCGCCGCGGCCGCGCACTGGGCGCCGAGGGCTGCGACGAACGTTTCCGCGCTAAGCGGCAAGAGCGACGAGACCGCATCGCCGTCGCCCGCGCCGAGCGAGCGAAAGAAATTGGCCGCCTGCACGCCCCGCCGTAAAAACGCCGCGTACGTGAGATCGGCGACCGGAGCCCCGGGCTCGGCCGAGGCGATAAAACGAAGCGCGATCCGGTCGCCGTGCCGGGCCGCCGATTCGCGAAGGAGGCCGAGTGTCGAGCCGGCAGTCAGCCGCTGCGCAACCGGCACCCGTTCGAGCGATTCAACATCGGAAAGCGTTGCGATCGACATCCGCGGCATTTACGCAGCGTGCGGAAGAAGCGCCTGTTTTACGGCATCGGCGAGCAAAAGCCATCTACATGCGGGTTCGGACTGTAAGGTCAACGATGCCGCTTGAAGACCCATGTCTCGTCGCTCGTCGCGCCCAAACAACCGGTGTATGGCAGGCTCGCGCGCGAGGTGATGGCGGCCAACTCCCAGCCTCGCGCACCAAGTTGCTTTATGAGTGTAAGAAGATCCGTGCCGGTAGCGACCGGCTTACCATCTTCATACGTCGCCCACGGCGACATCGAGATCGACTGTTGCGTGTTCTGAGTCGGAGCGGGCCCGATGACACATTGACGCGACCTCAGTAACAACGTGTAGTCCCAGGTCACGGCGGTGGCGGCGTCGGCGCGACCGGACGATGCCGACGGCGCAAGCATCGCGTACGCCGCGGCCGCGACGATCGCGAGCGCTCGCGCTCGACGTTGAACGGACGTCTTCATGCCACTCCCTCGCTCGGGCCGAGCGCGATCCACAGCTCTTGTGGTCCGCGAAAAGAAACGTTTGGATGGAACGCAAGCTCCCCATTGCGCGCGAGCCTCGCACGTGGAAAGCGCTGCGTTAGAAGCTCGACGACGATCGCGTCCTCCATGCGCGAGAGCCCGGCGCCCAAGCAGAAGTGAATGCCTTTTCCGAACGAAAGATGCTGGCGCGCACCGGCCCGCTCGATGTCGAACCGTTCGGGATCGGGAAACATCTTCGGGTCGCGATTTGCCGAGCAGAGAAGCAGCAACAGCTTCGCCCCGGAAGGAACCTCAACGTCTCCGATTCGAGTCGCGCGTGTTGTGATTCGCCGCCAGGAGATCACCGACGTGTCGAAGCGGAGCGCTTCCTCGACCGCGTTCGGGATGCGCCCGGGCTCGTCGCGGAGCACTTGCCAGGCCGGGGGATGTTCGAGAAGTTGCCGGACCGTATTTGCGATCAGATTCGTCGTGGTTTCGTGTCCGGCGAAGCTCAGCCCGTAAATGATCGATGCGATTTGCAGTTCGGAAAGCGTCCCGGGGACTTCGCGGGCCATCTGCAACAAGTCGCTCGTGAAGTCGTCCGCCGGCGTCTTGGCGCGGAGCGCGACGAATTCTTCGCAGTACTTGAAATAGGCGACCATCTGTCGGGCGACGCGAACCTGATCCTCGGGAGAAGGCCGCCCCCACGTGAAGGCCAGCCGTTCGGCACAATACGATTTCAGCCGCTCCATGTCGTGGTCCGGAAAACCGATCATCGTGAAGATCGTGATCGCCGGCAACGGGAACGCAAGCGACTCGACGAGGTCGACGCTCTCGCGCCCGGCGAACGCGTCGATGAGCGCACCGGCCCGTTCGCGGACGGTCGCTTCCATCGCGGCGAGGCGCCTGGCGGAGAAAGCGCGGACCGTGTGGTTCCGAATCGCGGCATGTCCGGGTGGATCGAGATTCGACATGACGGCGCTCGGTCGAAATCCCTGCGCGAGGATCGCCTTGGCTTCGTCGACGACCGGCGCCAGAGGTGCTTGCGCGATCGCGGCCGAGAACGTCGCCGGGTCGCGAAAGATCGCATCGATGTCGGCGTATCGCGTGACGACCCACATGTCGATTGCCGCCGCATACGCGACTGCGGTTTCCTCGCGAAGTGCGGCGACTGCGGGATACGGGTCCGTTAAGAACGCGGCTTCGAGCGGATCGAAAGCCGTTTCTGGCAGAAGATTCGAAATCACGGTAGATCTCCCCCGGCGCCTCGGGTGCGCCGTCGTGCCGTTTTCGTTCGGTCCCGGACGCGGTGATACCGCTGTGCGATTTAACGAACGCCGTTCGCAGCTAGCACGTCTAGCGCCGCTTGGTCGTCGCGGCGGAGCCGCTCTTCGGAAGCGGCGACGTCGTTCAAATTCAACGCGAGCGTTGCAGCCGTAAAGAAGAAGTTCGGCCGGCTCTCGGTCGGCGTCGAAGTCAAATGCGCAAATACTCCGGCGTTTAACGTTTGTAGCTGCGCTAGCTCGGCATAACGAGTCTGAAGCGTCGCGCGCAGCGCGTAGGGCAGGTTCGCGAGCACGTTCGAACCGCGCGCCAAGTCCCACGCGGTGCTCGTTCCGAAGAAGGGGTGGAAGCCGGTCGGAGCGGCGCGCCCGAACGCACGGGTGAATTCGTCGAAGTCGAGCTGTTGGCCGGCCGTCCGGTGAAGCGTTTCCGTAAAGGCGGAGAGCACGCGCCGGTGCAACGGCTGCACACCTCGCAACGCTGCGTCATCGTGCGCCACCTCTTGTCGAATCTGGGTGAGCGCTTCGCGCGTGCGTGCGTCGGCCTGGTAGTTCGCGATGATCTGTCCGACGGCGGTTGCAAGGACGATTGCGATGACGATCGAGATGATCTCTAGCGCGAGTTCGGACGGATCGATGCGCAGCGACAGCCGTCGCCGGTGTTCCTCGTCAGCCATGCCGCCCGCGTTCCGTGGTTCGGCGAAACGCCCTTTTCCGAACGACGATCGCTCCTTTCACGCGCTCGAAAGCTGCTTAAACGGAATGGCGAAGAGTTCTGCGAAAGGATCCGGCAGTGGCATCTCCACGCGTGGCCGTCCTACGCAGTTTCGGCTTTGCCGCCACGAGTGCGATCGTCGTCTGCAACATGGTCGGACAGGGCGTCTTTTTGAAGGCGCGAGTCATGACGTGCAACGTCGGTTCTCCGGGCGTTATGATCGGGGCCTGGATCGCGGCCGGTGTGCTGGTGCTTTGCGGGGCGCTCACGTTCGCCGAACTCGGTGCGGCGTTGCCGCAGTCCGGCGGCATGTACGCGTTTTTGCGCCGCGCTTACGGCAACGCGGTCGGCTTCGCGTACGGCTGGGGGTCCCTGTTCGTCTCCGCGCCGGCGGCGACGGCGGGGCTCGCCGCGGGGACGGCCATTTTCTTCAATCTCGCTTCGGGTCACCTACTCGAACGGTCGACGTGGTCCGCGAACGTGTTGGGCGCGGTTTGGACGGTGACGGGGCTGCAACTTGGCGCGGCGCTGATGATTGCGGCGGTTACCGCGGTCAATCTCGCCCCGGCCCTGGTCAACGGCCGCATCGCCGGCGGATTTGCGGTCCTCAAGCTCGGGATGCTGGTCGCGATCACGTTCGTCGCGTTCGCGCTCGGCCATGGCACGTTCGCGAATTACGCGCAGAACATCGCGGGCGCTACCTGCACGGGGGTTTCGGCCGCGACGCGCGCCGGCATCGCGGGGTTTGCCGCCGCACTCGTCGGTGCGCTCTACGCGTATCAAGGGTGGCAGTCGTCGTCGCTGGTGGCGGGTGAAGTGAGAGACCCCGGCCGCATATTTCCGCGGTCGCTGACGTTGAGCGTCGTAATCGTTATGCTCGCGTACGTGGTCGCGAACGTATCGTTCGTCTACGTCCTCGGGCCCTCGGCGATCGCGAGTCTCCCGCCCGGCTCATCGGTCGGAGTCAGCGTCGTCGAAGCGATCTTCGGTCCGGTTTGGCGTACGGTCGCCGCGGCGCTGCTCTTCGCTTCGGTCGCGGCGACGCTTCACGTCACGATCCTCACGGTGGCGCGCGTGCCCTATGCGATGGCGAGTGATGGACTCGGGTTCGGCTTTCTGGCCCGACTCTCGCCGCGCGCGCGCGTCCCGGTCAATGCACTCCTCGTGAACGCGATGCTCGCAATTGCGCTCGTCCTCATCGGCACGTTCGATACGCTCAGCGACTATGTCGTCTTCAACGCGTGGGTCTTTTCCGCGACCACGGGTGCCGCAATCTTCGTGCTGCGGCGACGGGAACCGGCGCTCGAGCGGCCGTTCCGCACGCCGGGCTATCCGCTCGTGCCGGCGATCTTCGTGCTCGTCGCGATCTGGCTGCTGACCCAAACCCTGATCAGCGGCCCGCGCAACTCGCTCACCGGACTGGCCATCATCGCGCTGAGTTTTCCTTACTATTATTGGCGGCGGTGGCGTTTGGACCGGGCCGCCCGGATCGCCGCGTAGCGGCTCGGCGCGGCTTCGAAAAGGGCGTCGCTTCCGCGAAGTAGCCCGGCGACGCCCCTCGGCTAGCTGTAGGTTTCCCGCAACACGCGTTTGAGCACTTTCCCAGCGGTGTTCTTCGGGATCGCTTCGGCGAAGAAGATGCGCTTGGGAACTTTGAAGGGCGCGAGCGCGGCGCGCGCGTGCGCGGTCAGCTCCGCTTCGTCGGCGCTCGCACCGCTGCGGAGCACGACGACCGCGGCGACGGCCTCGACCCATTTCGCATCGGACACGGCGATGACGGCGGCTTCGGAGACGGCCGGGTGCGTGAAGAGGACGTCCTCGACTTCGCGGCTCGAGACGACGACGCCGCCCGTGTTGATGACGTCTTTGATCCGGTCGGTGATCGTGATGTACCCTTCAGCGTCGCGCGTGCCGACGTCGCCCGAATGGAACCAGCCACCGGCGAACGCTTCGGCGGTCGCGTCGGGGCGATCCCAGTAGCCGATCATCAGTTGGGGCGAACGATGGACGAGTTCGCCCGGTTCTCCGGCCTTGACGTCGTTCATCGCCGCGTCGACGATCCGCGTCTCGACGTTGAAGACCGGCCGGCCCGCGGAGGCCGGACGAGCGGCGTGTTCTTCCGGGCGAAGCACCGTTGCGAGCGGACCGATTTCGCTTTGGCCGTAGAGATTGTACGGCAAGGCGCGCGGCAAACGCTCGCGCAGTTCCGCAAGCACCGGGCCGGGCATGATCGATGCGCCGTAGTAGATCTTTTCAAGGCTCGTCAGGTCGCGCGTCGCGAAATCCGGATGGCGCAGGAACGCGATCCAAGCGGTCGGCGGCGCGAAGAACGACGTGATCCGTTGCGCTTCGATCAAGGCCATGCACGTCGCCGGATCGGGAGCGCGGACGAGCGTCACCGAGGCGCCGAGCAGTAGCTGCGGCATGAGAAAACAATGCATTTGCGCCGAATGGTAAAGCGGTAGCGCCGCGAGCGCGCGATCTTCCGAGCGATGATCGGCTTCGACGATGCAACTCACGTATTCCGCGAGGAGCGCGCCGTGCGTCAACATCGCGCCCTTCGGAGCCGCCGTCGTGCCCGAGGTGTAGAGCAGTTGAGCGAGATCGCTTTCGCCGGGCCACGGCGACGTCTGCGCGGGAACCGCCCCTTCGATGGCGACGGTTGAGATGTCGAAAGCCTCCGCGTTTCCGTCGAATTGGGCCCGTAAGCGAATCGATTCCGGAATGTTCGCGGTGGCGACTGTCTCCGTGAGTTCGGCGTCGTAAACGAGTGCGCTCGCGCGCGATTGTCCGACGATGTAGGCGAGTTCGGGTGGCGTCAGCGCATAGTTGATGGGGACGTGCACGAAGCCCGCCCGCACGCAGGCCAGCCACAGGAGCACGTACCAATCGGAATTCCGTCCGTACGCGGCAACGCGGTCACCCGGCTCGATGCCGCGTTCGCGTAGACCGTATGCCACGCGCGCCGCCCCGCGTTCGAGTTCCGCGTAGTTCCAGGTCCGCTCGGCGTACGATACGGCGAGCCGCTCCGGCCGTTTGCGCACGGCCCGCGAAAACGCCTGACCGATGCCGTTGACCCGGGCGCTCGCCACCTCGTCGACGGCGGCCCTCGTCCCATCCGCATGCAGCACCATCGCAACTCCTTCGCTTCGGTCCGTGCGCCATTCCAAAAGGCCTCGCGCACTTCCCTCCGGTTCGACGCCGGGCGGCCCGCCGGCCCCGCCCCTCAGTCGACATGCGTTCCGTCAGCATCCATGCCGTTGCGCGCCGCCGGGTGCTGAGAACGCGTCGGGCTGCGCTCGGCCGGGTAAGCCCGAACGCCGCTCCATGAGACGGTCTATGGATTAGAACCCTCGACGGCTGGTTTCACGTTTGACTTTCCCGTGAATCGGCCGCCGACGTGCCCGAGCCACGCGCCAAAGTCATCGAAGATGATATACATTGCGGGCACGACCATTAAGTTGAGGACCGTCGACACGATCATGCCGCCGACCACGGCCGTTCCCAGCGAGTGACGGCTTGCGGCGCCCGCGCCGCTGGCGAAGACCAGCGGCAGGAGCCCGGCGATGAACGCAAGCGACGTTATGAGAATCGGCCGCAGGCGCGTCTGCGCGGCGGCGACGACGGCCTCGGCCGGAGACTTCCCAGTCGCGCGTTGCTGGATCGCGAACTCGACGATCAAGATGGCGTTCTTCGCGGCCAGTCCAATCAGCATGACGTAGCCGATCTGCGCGTACACGTCACTGTTGATATGGCGGAGCAACAGCAGTCCGACGGCGCCGAGCAAGGCCGCGGGGACGGAGAGCAAGATGACGAGCGGGTCGCCCAGATTTTCGTAGAGTGCCGCAAGGACGAGATACACCACGATCAGCGCCATCGCGAAGATGAGCAGGGTCGTCGCGCCGGACTCGGTCTCATCGAGGGAGATGCCCGTCCAGGCGTAGTGATAGCGTAGTGGGTCGAGACGCGCCGCGAGCTTCTGCATCGCCACGATCGCTTGTCCCGTGCTTTTCCCAGCGGCCTGGCTTCCCTGAATCTCGACGGCGCGGTAGAGGTTGTAGTGGGTTATCAACGGTGCGGCGCTTCCGCGGGAGACGTTGACTAGGCTCGCGAGCGGGACAGTCGCGGTGCCGGAACCGATCGAGGCCGCCGTCGTCGTTCCAACACTCGCACCGGTGAGCTGCGTCCCCGTTCCTGAAGACACGACCGAGGCCGAGGCATTGGGCACGACGACGCGCGACACGTCGAGCGCGTCTTTGCGGAAGGGCCCGTCGTTTTGCACGTAGACGCGATAGGTGCGATTCAAATAGGTGAAATTGTTGACGTAGTCGCTCCCTAGCGCCGTCGAGATATCGTTGAAGACGTCGGGGATGTTGGCACCGAGCTGCTCGACTTGCGCGCGATTGACGATCGCGTTGATTTGCGGTCCGCTCGCGCTGAACGTCGTATAGACGCGGGAGAGGGTCGGATCTTGATTTGCGGCGGCGATGAGCCCGCCGCTCGCGGCGCCGAGCTCCGTCAACGGTCCTGACTGAAAGTCTTCGAGTTCGAAGTCGAAGCCGCCGGTCGTGCCGAGACCCTGGATCGAGGGCGGGTTGATGAGCACGGTCGACGCCTGCGTAATCTGCGCGGCCGGCACGTTGAGCGCGTCGATGACGCCTTGCGCGGAATTTGAATCGCCCGACCGCTTTCCCCAGGGTTTGAGGATGATGAACGCGATCCCCTCATTCGTTGCCTCGCCATTGAACGAGTAGCCGCCGACACCGAAGAAGTGTTCGACGTTGGGATTGCGGAAGGCCTCGGTTTCGAGTTGCTCGATTGCGCTGTTGGTGACGTTGAGCGACGCGCCGTCGGGAGCTTGCAGGGAACCGATGATCGCTCCGAGGTCCTCGTCGGGCAAGAAGCCGGTGGGCGTCGCCATGAAAAGCACGTACGTGACGGCGAGCAATCCGGCGAGACCAGCCGCAATCAGATAGCGCAGGCGTATCACGCCGCCAAGAAGTTTTCCGTACGCGGCGGTGAGCCAAGCCAAGCCTTCGTTGAACTTCACGAAGAGGATGAAGCGCGGTTTCGAGTCGCTGCCCATGACGAGCGCCGCGAGGGCCGGCGTCAACGTCAGCGCCAGCACGGCCGAAAGCGCGATCGAGAAGGCGATCGTCAAAGCGAACTGTTTGTAGATCGCTCCGGTGATCCCCGGTACGAGCGCCGTGGGGACGAAGACCGCCAGCAACACGACCGATGTCGCGATCACCGCGCCCACGATCTCACCGAGCCCCTTGACCGTGGCCTCGCGCCGGTCTTCGCCGTCCCCGGCTTCGCGCATTACGCGCGCGATGTTTTCGATCACGACGATGGCATCGTCGACGACCAGTCCCGTCGCCAGCGTCAATCCGAAGAGCACGAGCGTGTTGATCGAGAACCCGAACGCGTATACGAAAGCGAACGTTCCGATCAGTGAGATGGGGATCGTGATGACCGGGATGAGCGTGGTCCGCCAGTCCTGGAGAAATAGGAAAATCGTCGCGATCACGAGCGCGACGGCGATTAACAGCGTGATGATCACCTCACGCAGCGATTCGCTCACGAAGAGCGTCGTGTCGTACGCTATCGTGTAGTCGACGCCCCCCGGAAAGGTGGGCCGGAGCCGCTCCAACGTCGCGCGTATGCCGTTAGCGACCGCGATGGCGTTGGCCCCCGAATTGATCTGGATGCCGAGACCCAACGCCTCCTTGCGGTCGAAGCGCAAACTCGTCGCGTAGTCTTCGGCGCCGAGTTCAACGCGCGCGACGTCGGCGAGACGCACGATCGATCCGTTCACGCCGTGTTTGACGACGATTGCGCCGAACGACGCGGGGTCGGCAAGTTCGCCCGGAACGTGAACGTTGATCGTGCTCGCCTGTCCCGCGGGGGCCGGTTCCGAGCCAATCGCTCCGGCCGGAACTTGGACGTTCTGATTGGCCACGGCGGTCGTGACGTCGCTTGCGCCCAACCCGTAAAATTGAAGCTTGCGCGGGTCGAGCCAAATACGCATCGCGTAGCGCCGGGCGCCAAAAATGATGACGTTACTCACGCCGTCGACGCGCAATACTGGGTCGCTGATGTTCCGATCCAAGTAGTTGCTGAGCGCGAGCGTCGTTTCACGCGCGTCCTTTGAGGTGAAGGCGATCGCCATCAGAAAGCCGCCCGAAGATTTGGTTATCTGCGTGCCGGTTTGGATCACCGCGGCGGGCAATTGGCCTTGGCTGTTCTGCACGCGATTCTGCACGTCGACGGCTGCCAAATCGATGTCGCGTGACGGATCGAAGGTGCAGGTGATCGTCGAAACGCCGGCGTTCGACGAGGTGGACGACATGTAGCGCAGACCTTGAACGCCGTTGATCCCCTCCTCGAGCGGATTGGTGACCGCCGACTCGACGGTGGCGGCGTCGGCGCCGATGTACGTGCTCGTTACGGTAACGGTCGGCGGCGTGATCTGAGGATACTGCGCGATCGGCAGCGAGGGAATCGACGCGAGTCCAGCAAGCAGAATGAGCGCCGCGATGACGGCCGAGAGGATCGGACGCTCGACGAAAATACGCAGCACGCTAGTGCGCGTCTACCGGAGGGGCGGGGCGGGGCGTCGCAATTCCCGGGCCCGTGACCGTCGAGCCGTCGTGCAGCGCACTCGGCGGCGACGTCACGACCAGCGTCCCGGCCGCGAGGCCCGAAGCGCTGACTTGGGTCGTGGCTTCGGTCTGTAGGCCGACGCGGACCGCGATGCTCTTTGCTTTCCCGTTGACCGCCGCAAAGACGGCCGCACCGGGCGCACCCGCGCCGATCACCGCGGAGCTGGGCACGAGCAGTACCCCGGTCTGACGCGCGCGTTGCGCCGTGACCGTGATGAACATCCCGCCGCGCAGCGCGAGATCGGGGTTTGGCTGCAAGAGGCGCACGCGGTAACTGAGCGTACCGGACGTCGGAGTGGTATTGATGTCGAAAACGTGTCCGTGGAACGTGCGCCCCGGCAGACTCGCGGAGGTAAAGGTCACGCTTTTTCCGAGCGCGACG